>Ga0214192_1000376_pt1 | contig 28009 bp, 27 predicted proteins | sample TroBogEpilimnion_44_FD_153030 | JGI IMG/M metagenome (GOLD analysis project Ga0214192, IMG submission 153030) | Freshwater microbial communities from Trout Bog Lake, WI - 29JUL2008 epilimnion | ecosystem: Environmental > Aquatic > Freshwater > Lake > Epilimnion/Euphotic zone | place: Trout Bog... | reverse complement strand
TGATATTTTTTTTCTTTATCAGCGATGTTGAGTTCAAATTTCAGCATACGTTTAAAATCAAAATTCATTTTTAAATCCTCTCTCTGTTAGTTTAATTGTTATTATCATTATAAATTATAAAGCATGGTTCACCGACCAAAAGAACCACGACAAATATACACAGCCTCAGAAAATGTGCAAGCAATAACATATGGATATTACAAAAATTATTGAGCCCTTAAATGACGCTCAACGACAAGCAGTGACAACACCGTCTTCAGCGGCTCTAATATTAGCAGGTGCAGGTAGTGGAAAAACTCGTGTTCTGGTACATAGAATAGCTTGGCAAATTCGAGTAGAAGGACTATCACCTCATAATATTTTGGCGGTTACTTTTACCAATAAAGCCGCTAAAGAAATGCGCAGTCGTATTGAAGAGTTACTTAATTTACCTACTCATACTTTGTGGATTGGTACTTTTCACAGTTTGGCTCACCGCCTGTTAAGAAGGCATGCCCGTCAGGCAAAATTACCCGATACTTTTCAGGTAATGGATTCTTCGGATCAATTGCGAATTATTAAACGTATTTTGAATTCTTTGGGTTTAGATGAAGCTAAATGGCCTGCTAAGCAGTTGCAGTGGTTTATTAATGCTCAGAAAGATGAAGGTATTCGTGCTCGACACAGCCAGGAAACGAAGGATCCGTATCAACAGCAAATGCTGGCAGTTTATCGTGCTTATGAGGACTATTGCGATCGATCTGGTTCGGTAGACTTTGCCGAGTTATTACTCAGAGTTCATGAATTATTGCGTGATAATGATGATGTACTTGCTTTTTATCAGCAACAGTTTAAGCAGGTTCATGTCGATGAATTTCAGGATACTAATACTATTCAGTATGCTTGGTTACGATTGTTAACACGAGAAAATCATAATCTGTTTGTTGTTGGCGATGATGACCAGTCAATTTACGGTTGGCGGGGTGCGAAAATTGAAAATCTGTATCATTTTCAGAAGCATTATCCTGATCATCAACTCATTAAATTAGAACAAAATTATCGTTCAACAGGTATTATCCTCAAGGCTGCTAACCAGATTATTTCCCAAAATGGTGGTCGCATTGGTAAAGATTTATGGACGGATGCCGGCGAGGGTGAATTAATTTCAATCTATAGTGCTTTTAATGAATTAGACGAAGCTTATTTTGTTGTCGAACGTGCTCGTGCTTGGGTTAATCAGGGGGGAATGTATTCTGATATAGCCATTTTGTATCGTTCTAACGCACAATCACGGCAGTTCGAAGAAAAATTGATGGCAACTAATATTAAGTATCAAGTTTACGGTGGTTTACGTTTCTTTGATCGTGCCGAGATTAAAAATGCATTAGCTTATTTGCGTTTAATGTCTAATCATAATGATGACGCTTCATTTGAACGTATAGTCAATACACCTACACGTGGAATAGGAGCTAGTACGCTTGATGTTGTCAGACAAATTGCGCGTGATCAGCAAATTTCTTTATGGAATGCCACTGAATTTATTATTAAGGAAAAGCGTTTATCTGCAAGAGCCAGCAATGCTCTACAATTATTTTTAAAACTGGTCAGTGAATTAGTAGTTAGTTCTAGTGACTTAGAACTTGCTGAACAAGTTAAATTAATTATTGAGCGGAGTGGTTTATTAGCGTTTTATAAGCAAGATAAAGCAGATAAGGGCGAGGAAAAGGCCGAAAACTTAGAAGAATTAGTTAATGCGGCTAAGCTTTTCGACGCTAATCAAGAAAATCCGGATAATTTGTCAGAATTGGATTTGTTTTTAGCTTATGCGGCTTTGGAAGGTGGCGATAGCCAAGCTGATGATTTTGAAGACCATGTTAAATTGATGACACTTCACACAGCTAAGGGTCTGGAATTTAAAATTGTTTTTTTAGTGGGTATGGAAGAAGGTCTATTTCCTTCGCAACAGTCGGTTGATGATATTAGTCGATTAGAAGAAGAGCGTCGGTTATGTTATGTTGGTATTACCCGAGCTATGCGTAAATTGTATTTAAGCTACAGTGAATCGAGGCGTTTATATGGGCGCGAAAGCTATCCAAAGCCATCAAGATTTATCCGTGAAATTCCTATCGATATTATCGAGGAAGTCAGGATACGCGCTCATGTTAGTCGAACGCTAGTTACGCCTGTTGTAAAAAATGAGAGACTATACGTTGGCAGTGAATATAAGCTGGGTCAACGGGTTAGACATGATAAGTTTGGGGAAGGGGTTATTTTGCAAATTGAAGGTTCGGGTCAACAAGAGCGGGTGCAGATTAATTTTAAGCAAGTTGGTTTGAAATGGTTGATGTCGGCTTATGCAAAGTTGATGGTTGATATTTAAACGAATTGATTTTTAAATTAGGATATCGAGAAGTGGGATTGCTTATTTAGGTGGTTAGCTTATGCTAAACCACCTAAAGCAACTGAAAATTAGCCTGTATTTTTAGGAAGCAAAAATTAGTTTTAGGCTTTGTCAGCCATTAGTTCTTTTAAGTAATTCAAAAAATCGTCTTTTAATTCATTGTGCAATAAGCCGTATTCTACATTGGCAATTAAAAAGCCTAGTTTGGCACCACAATCGTAACGTTTACCTTCAAATTGATACGCTAATACTTGCTCGTCATTTAATAAATCAGCGATAGCGTCTGTCAATTGTATTTCTCCACCTGCGCCGCGACCAGTATTTTTGATTTTATCAAAAATGGCAGGGGTTAGGATATAACGACCCACGACAGCAAGGTTAGAAGGCGCAACATCTGGTTTGGGTTTTTCAACGATTAATTCAATGGCGCCTGATTTGCCACTAAAATCAGCTGTTCTGACAATGCCGTATTTATCTGTTTCACTGGGATCTACAGGTTCAACGCCGAGTACGGAACAATTTGTTTCATTATAAAGTTCGACCATTTGCGACATACAGCCACGGCTGCCATCTTCAATTAAATCATCCGGCAAGATAACGGCAAAAGGCTCATCGCCAACTACGGCACGTGCGCAATAAACAGCGTGTCCTAAACCGAGTGCTTCGGATTGACGAATAAAGACACAAGAAATGTTTGCAGGGATGGTGTCTCTAAGAATTTTTAATAATTCTGTTTTATTACGCATTTCCAATTCGGTTTCCAGTTCATAGGCTTTGTCGAAATGGTCGGTAATAGAGTTTTTAGTACGTCCTGTAATAAAGATCATGGTTTCGATACCTGCTGCAACCGCTTCTTCTACGGCGTATTGCATCAGTGGTTTATCAACAATCGGTAGCATTTCTTTAGGAACTGCTTTGGTTGCGGGTAAAAAGCGGGAACCTAAACCAGCAACAGGAAAAACAGCTTTGGTAACTTTTTTATTCATTTTAAGATTTCCTCATTCGATAAAGTTAGAAATGTTTAGGGTTGATAGCAAACAGATTTATAAGCGTCCATATTGGTCATCGAAACGAACAATGTCATCTTCACCCAAATAACTGCCCGTTTGTATTTCGATGATTTCTAATGGGATAACGCCCGGGTTTTCCAAGCAATGGGTGACGCCTAAGGGGATGAAGGTCGATTCATTTTCTGAGAGTAATAATTTTTCGTCACCTTTAGTAATGACGGCAGTGCCTTTGACAACCACCCAATGTTCTGCACGGTGGTGATGTTTTTGTAGCGATAAGCGTGCGCCCGGTTTGACGACAATCCGTTTGGTTTGATGACGCGTACCGCTATCGACGGCATCATAATGTCCCCATGGACGATAAATTTTGCGGTGGCTTTCTGCTTCACTGCGTTGTTGTTGTTTCAGTTGGCTGACCACTTCTTTGACTTCCTGTACTCTGTTTTTGGCAGCGATCATCACGGCATCACTGGTTTCTACGACAATTAAATCGTCAACGCCGATAACGGTGACCAGTCGATGTTCGGAATGGATATAGGAATTATGGCTGTCAACGGTTAGTACGTCACCATGGATTGCATTCCCTGAGGTGTCTTTTTCAGTGACATCCCAAAGGGCAGACCAAGAACCGACATCATTCCAGCCAGCATCTAGGGGAATCACCGCAGCTTTATCGGTTTTTTCCATGACCGCATAATCAATGGAATCGGCGGGGCATTGAGTAAATGCATCTTTATCCAAACGGGTAAAATCCAGATCAACTTTAGCCTTCTGTAAAGATTGACGGCAGGCGGTTAACATGGCGGGGTTAAATTTTTCCAGCTCCTGTAAAAATACACCGGCGGTAAACGCGAACATACCACTGTTCCATAAATAGTCGCCGCTTTGCAAGTAATGAGCAGCGGTTTGCTGATCTGGCTTTTCAACAAATGCCGATACAGTAAAGGCATCACCTTGACAGGGAGAACCTCGCTTTATATAGCCATAACCGGTTTCTGGATGGGTCGGAACAATTCCAAAGGTGACTAACAAGCCCTCTCTGGCTAACTGTCCTGCTTTGATAACCGCTTGTTGAAAAGCATCAATATGATTGATGACATGGTCGGCGGGTAATACCAGTAGAATATCGTCTGGCTGGGCTGTTAATGCGGCTATGGCGACGGCAGGGGCGGTGTTTTTGCCCATAGGCTCAAGAATAATGGCTGCGGGTTTCAAGCCAATTTCCCACAACTGTTCAGCCATCATAAAACGATGGTCTTCATTGCAAACGGCTATTGGCTGCTTTAGCTGAGGTAACCCATTGAGTCGGAGCAAAGTCTCTTGAATCATGGTCTTATTAGAGACTAACGGCAGAAACTGCTTAGGATAATGCCCTCGAGATAATGGCCATAATCGGGTACCGGAACCGCCTGATAAGACAACTGGAATCATGTATTTTTCTCAAATTTATAGAGTCAATTAAATTTAGCGATTTACCAGTATAAGTGCAAATGCTCTCGTTGCATTATACTGCACCGTTTACTAAATTGGCTTTGAAAATTTACAACAGATTTTTTGGTATTACTTTAAGGAAAAATGTTTATTAATCATTAAACCATATTAAATAAATTATAAAAATTTGCTGTTGATAATGCGGCAATTTGTTCAATTGAAGTATTGCGTAAATTGGCAATGTGCTCAGCTACATAACGTACGTAAGTTGGGTAGTTGGGTTTGCCTCGAAAAGGAATGGGAGCAAGGTAAGGAGAATCTGTTTCAATCAGGAAACGGTCACTAGGAATCTTTTTTGCGACATCCTTGATTTTTTCGGCATTATTAAAAGTAACAATACCAGAAAAAGAAATATAAAAATTCATATCCATCGCTTCCTTTGCAAATGCCCAGTCTTCAGTAAAGCAATGAATAATTCCCCCGATTTCATTAGCATTTTCTTCTTTAAGTATACGTAAAGTATCTTCTCTTGCTTCGCGGGTATGAATAATTAAAGGTTTTTTGAGTTGTTTAGCTATCTGTATATGGTTCCTAAAGCGTTGCTGTTGCCATTCTAAATCGCCTTGACTACGAAAATAATCTAGTCCGGTTTCGCCTATAGCAATGACTTTACTGTTTTGTGCTAAGTTGAAAAGCTGGCTTACATAATCGTTGTTACTTTGTTCATCTACGTTTGGATGAATACCTACGCTTAAAGAGATATCGTTATAATCGGCAACTTGATTGAACATTGCTGGATAGGATTCTAAATCAATAGCTATGCAGAGTAGATGTTCAAGCTGATTGTTTCTAGCATGTTCCATGAAGCAGCTAAAGTCATTTTGATAGGGGCTTAAATCAATGCGATCTAAGTGGCAGTGAGAGTCAATTAACATATAATTTTTTAACCATCAATGGTTAGCTTTAAGTTTAATTAAGGGTATTTTCTAATATCGATTATTTAAGAGGTAACTGCTATAAATTGAGCAACTTTGTCAAAGGGTTTGTGCTTTCTGATTTAGATTAACCCATTTAATTAATAATTCTTCAAACATTAATTGTTTGTTAATATTTTTTTGTATTAATAGTTTATTGTTTAATAGTAAATCGTAAAGCAAAAAGACTTTTTTGGGTTCTATATTTTTTGAGAGTTGGTGTAAAGACTTATATAAATCGGGATTATATAAGTCTTCGGCTTTTACATTAAAGTGGCATTTCACTATATCTGTTAACCATGAGCTAATCCAAAATAAAAGATTTGTTTCTGGTAATTTTTGCCAAGTTTCGGCAACAGTTAGTGGATGAATTTGGTGTTTTGCTAATGCTTGCCAGTTATTAAAGCATTCGTTGCGTAGAGCTAAGGTGTTGTCCTTGGCAAAACTTAATGCTAAATAAGGTGCATTTTGTGCTAAACGGACTAGAATTTTAATTGTTTCTGCCTCTAATTGGGGTTGTTGTATTTGCAGCCAGTTACAAGCCGTTTCTTCGTCAGGTTTAAGCAACGTTATTCTTTGGCAACGACTCGTGATGGTTGCTGGAAGATTGCTGGGGTTATCGGTTATCAATATTAGCAGTGTTCGTTCAGTTGGTTCTTCCAAATATTTTAAAAAGGCATTTGCTGAATTGATGTTTAATTTATCGGCGGGATTAATAATAATGACCCGATACCCTTCAAATTGGGGTTTTAGTTGGAGTTGATCAATTAATTGTCGAATTTGTTCTACGCTAATGCTGTTTTTATTTTCAGTAGGCGTTATTGTTTGTATATCTGGATGAGTATCAGCAATCAATAAGCGACAGTTGGTGCATTGCTCGCAAAAACCGCCTTTTTCCTTAGGGTTTTGACACAAAAGATTGGCAATGAAATATTCAGCTAATTGCTGGATGCCAAGTCCATCTTCTCCTATTAGTAGTAAAGCCTGTGGAATACGCTGTTGTTGTAAGTAAACCAGTAACAAATCCGCATTTTTTTGTTGCCAAGTAGGTAATTTAGTTTTAATTTTCATCGCAATAAAATTCGCATAGCATCGGCAATGGCTCGTTGGACGTCTATTATAGGTTGGTTGGCTTTAATCAGTTTGATTCTTTCAGGGTGTAATTCGAGTTGTAAAAGATAAGCACGTCTAACACTTTCAAAAAAACTCAATTTTTCGGCTTCAAAACGATCTAATGATGCTCGTTTTTTTGCTCTTTCAATCCCAACTTCCGGCGGAGCATCTAAGAGTAATGTTAAATCGGGTTTAAGATGCTGATGGACGAATTTTTCTAGCCATTCAATTGTGCTTATCCGCATATTACGACCACCTCCTTGATAAGCGTAAGTGGCATCGGTGAATCGGTCAGATATAACCCAGTGTCCTTGATTTAAGGCTGGTTCAATGACATGTTTAATATGCTGGGCTCTAGCGGCAAAGACTAACAATAATTCGGCTTGCTCGGTGATAATTTCACTACTGGGATCTAGTAGGAGTTGTCTAATTTTTTCCGCTAATAGCGTTCCGCCGGGTTCACGTGTGACTACGACAGAAATCTGGTGTTGTTCTAGTAACTCTTTTAAGAATAATAAATTGGTTGATTTGCCAACACCTTCAACGCCCTCAAGGGTAATGAATTTACCTCGTTTCATGATTTTTATTTTGAAAAGTAAGGACAGCCTGGTTATGTTCTTTTAAGGTTGCAGAAAAATAATGGTTACCATCGCCTTTGGCGACAAAATAAATGTTGTCGCTATGATCTGGATGAAGAACAGCATTAATTGCTGCTTGCCCAGGCATAGCAATCGGAGTGGGGGGTAAACCTTTTATCTTATAAGTATTATACGGCGTAACAGTCATTAAATCTTGGCGACGAATATTACCTTGATAGTGATCTCCCATGCCATAGATAACGGTCGGATCGGTTTGTAAACGCATATTTTTTTTTATTCGACGGATAAAAACGCCAGCGATCATCGGTCGTTCCGAAACGACAGCAGTTTCTTTTTCTACGATGGAAGCTAATATTAATGCTTCATAAGGGGTTTTAAAAGGTAAATCGTCATCTCGTTTTTGCCATTCTTGAGTAAGAACCCACTGCATTTTTTGGTAAGCTCTTTTTAGCAAAGTGATGTCAGTAGTATTTTTTTCAAAAAAATAAGTATCAGGAAAAAACATACCTTCTGGATATAAGTCGTTTGCACCTAATGTTGTCATTAAGTTTGTTAGGTCTGTTTCGTAAACAGCATGTTCAATTTTGGGATGATTTATTATAGCTTGCTGTATCTGTTTAAAATTCCATCCTTCTGGAAAGGTGATGGCATATTGTTTCGTTTTTCCCAAAACAAATAACATAAGAATTTCTGGCATTGTTAAGCCAGTAGTTAATTCGTATTCCCCTGCTTTTAATTTATTAAACGCCCATTTTTCTACGGCTAGAAATTTAAACCATAATGGTTGAATAGCAATATTAGCATTACTTAATTTATCGATTATTTGATTAAAGGAATCGCCTTTATTAATTTCAATGATTATCGGATTGCCAACAACTACAGGCATTCGCATTGCACAATGATAACTCATAGCACTCAATATACTGATCAGTATTAGAGTAATTACAGCACTTTTGATAATAGACTTAAAATAATATTGAGCAATTTTCATCTTGTAATGCTTGTAACCATGACTGGATTTTTTTGGATATTTCGCCAACTTTGAATTGTCTATTATTCAGTCGCTTGACAGGCCATATACCAATAATTGAATTACACACAAAAATTTCATCAGCGTTTAATAATTCATCTTCGTCTATATTTTTTTCTGTTATCGGCAGGTCGTTTTTCATAGCTATGTTAATAACTAATCCACGGATAATGCCTGAAACCCCAGATTGATTTAGGATTGATGTATAGAGTTGTCCGTTTTTAACAAAAAAAAGATTACTCATGGTACCTTCAATAATATAACCGTTGCAATTTTTCAGCAAACCCTCTTGAGTATCAGTATCTTGCCATTCTGCTCTTGCCATTATTTGCTCTAATCGATTTAAGTGTTTAATGCCGGCTAAGCAAGGATTTAAACCCAATTGGGTTTGGCAAATACAAAGGTTTATACCGTTTGAATAATAGCTTGAAGGATAAATTGGATATGGATTGAGTGTTAAAACTCGACTGACAGAAATTAATTCAGGTTGTTTGTAACCACGACCACCACTACCACGGGTTACTATAATTTTAAGTACGGCACTGCCAGTTACTTGTGAGCATAATAAACGAACTTCATTGATCAAATTCTGTTTATCAGGAGAAGGAATTTTGAGCTTTTGGCAACCGCTAATCAAACGCTCTAAATGTTGGTTAAAAAAAACAGGAATTCCATTATGTACAGCAATTGTTTCAAATAAACCATCACCATATTGGAAGCCTCTGTCAGTGGCATCAATAACTGTTTTGAATTCACCATTAATAAGCATCATCCGAGGAGACGCCAAATTAATTATTATTGGTAACGTTTAAAAACAAGCGTTCCGTTGGTGCCACCAAAGCCAAACGAGTTTGACATGGCGATATCAATTTTCATGTTTCTGGCTGTGTGCGGAATAAAATCAAGATCACACAAGGGGTCTTGGTTATCTAAATTAATTGTAGCTGGTGCTATTTGATGTTTAATGCTTAAAGCGGTTAGTACAGCTTCAATGCCGCCGGCTGCACCTAATAGATGACCTAGCATTGATTTAGTTGAACTGATTGCAACTTTGTAGGCATGTTCACCCAAAGCGGATTTCATTGCATAGGTTTCGCCAAGGTCACCTGCAGGAGTAGATGTTCCATGCGCATTAATATAATCGACAGCATCTGTATTAAGTCCCGCATCACGTAGAGCGTTTTTCATGCATCTTGCTGCACCTTCACCACCTTCTGAAGGAGTTGTGATATGATATGCATCTCCACTCATTCCGTAACCGATTAATTCGGCATATATTTTTGCTCCACGTGCCTTTGCGTGTTCTAATTCCTCTAAAACGACTACACCAGCACCATCGCTTAATACAAAACCATCTCGATCCCTATCCCAAGGTCGGCTAGCAATGGTTGGATTGTCATTGCGGCGAGATAAGGCTTTAGCAGATGCAAAACCGCCCATTGCGGTGGGCGATGTTGTACATCGTTCAGCACCACCAGCAATCATGATGTCGGCATCTCCGTACATAATTAAGCGGGCAGCATCACCAATATTATGCGTGCCAGTTGCGCAAGCTGTAACAATAGCAAAATTAGGCCCCTTTAATCCATATTTAATGGATAAGTTGCCAGAAATCATGTTTATGATGTTGCCAGGTACAAAAAATGGCGAAATTCGACGGGGACCACCTTTTTCGTAGGTTGCGTAACATTCTTCAATGCCTGTAATACCACCTATACCAGAACCTATAGCTACGCCGATGCGTTCGGCATTAGCTTCTGTTACTTCAAATCCTGAATCTTCAATGGCTTGGCAACCGGCAGCAATACCGTAATGCACAAAACCATCCATGCGTTTAGCATCTTTTTCTGGAATATATTGGCTGATATCAAAATTTCTGATAACACCACCAAATGTTGTAGCAAACGAAGAAATATCAAAGGAATCAATCTGGCTAATACCGCTTTTGCCGTTGATTACAGCGTCCCATGTTTCTTGTACTGTGTTAGCCAAAGGCGTAACAGCACCTAATCCAGTTATGACAACTCGACGTTTGCTCAATGTTATGTACCGTTTGTTATTCAGGGTTGAGAAGTAAACTTAGTGGATGACGTAAGTTCACCCACTAACATAGCCTTAAAGGTGTTTTTCTACATAATCAATTGCTTGCTGAACAGTAGTGATTTTTTCAGCATCTTCGTCTGGAATTTCACATTCAAATTCTTCTTCAAGAGCCATCACGAGCTCAACTGTATCCAGAGAATCCGCGCCAAGATCATCCACAAATGAAGCATCGTTTGCGATATCTTCTTTAACGCCTAATTGCTCTGCAACAATTTTTTTTACTCGTTCTTCAATGTTACTCATATTTATATCCTCAAACAATGTAAGTTTTATGATCTGCTTACAAAGGTGTTATTTATTAGTTTTACTAAAATCCGTCTCCGCGAATTCCAGACGGCGTGAAATTATACTTTATATTACAACAATGTCACAATATTAAGGCATAAACATACCACCATTGACATGCAAGGTTTCACCCGTGATGTAACTTGCGTTAGCAGATGCTAAAAAAGCGACAGCATGCGCAATTTCTTCGGTTGTACCCAAGCGTCCTAGTGGAATGTTTGTTAATAAAGAGTTTTTGATATCTTCATTCAGTTCTTTGGTCATATCTGTATCAATAAACCCCGGCGACACGGTGTTAACAGTAATGTTGCGTGAACCTAATTCTTTGGCCATAGATTTAGTAAAGCCGATGATGCCAGCTTTTGCTGCAGCATAATTAGCTTGGCCGGCATTACCAGTTGAGCCGACAACTGATGAAATATTGATTATTCGCCCTGTTTTTGCTTTCATCATTCCACGAATGACGGATTTAGTGAGGCGAAAAACTGATGTTAGATTAGTATTAATAATGTCAAACCATTCTTCATCTTTCATTCGCATTAATAAATTATCGCGAGTGATGCCTGCATTATTGACTAATACGATGGGGGTTCCGTAATCATTATTAATCGTGTCTATGACCGATTCTATAGATGCCGTATCAGTGACATCTAACTTTAGACCATAGCCATTTTCACCTAAGTAATCGGTAATAGCTTGTGCACCATGATCAGTTGTTGCTGTGCCAATAACAAAAAAATTATCTTTTGCTAGGCGCTCTGAGATAGCTTTTCCAATACCTCGACTTGCACCAGTCACTAAGGCAATTGATTTAGTCATTGAATTGCTCCAATAAATTGTTTAAAGATTCAGAATCAAAAATGGCTAGATGATTTGCTTTGACGATGCGTTTATTTAAACCGAACAGTACTTTGCCAGGACCACATTCAACAAAATAGCTTGCTCCTTGGGTAAACATAAGTTTAATTGTATCAACCCATTGAACAGGTTTATAGAGCTGTTCTTTTAATGCGTTACGGATTGTTTCTGGTGAATTATGAATGCAGCTATCAACATTATGAAGTAGTTTTGTGTTTGGTGTAGCTATATTGACAGAAGCTAATATAGTGGACAATTTTTCTGATGCAGGTTGCATTAATAAGCAGTGTGACGGAACACTGACCGGTAACAAGACAGTCATTTTGGCACCTGCCGTTTTAGCAATAACCATAGCTCTATTGACCGCATTGACGTGACCCGCTATAACAACTTGACCAGGGCTATTAAAATTAACAGCAGAAACGATTTCAGATTGAGTTGCTTCAAGGCATATATCAATGACCTTTTGGTCATCTAAACCAATAATAGCAGCCATTGCGCCGATACCTTCGGGAACTGCTGCTTGCATCAGTTCACCTCGGGCTGCAACTAGTTGTATGCCGTCTTCAAAAGTGATTGCTTGTGAGCAAACTAAGGCTGTATATTCACCCAAGCTATGACCTGCCATCCATGCTGGTCGTAAGTCACTTAGCTGACACCAGATTGACCATACAGCAAAACCAGCGGCGAGCATTATGGGTTGGGTATTATTGGTTTGATCGAGTTCTTCTTTTGGTCCATTAGTAGCAATTGACCATAAGTCTTTGTTCAAAGTATCTGAGGCGCGCTCAAAAACTAGTTTTACTTCTGGATAAGATTCTGCAAGGCTAGATAACATGCCTATTGATTGAGAGCCTTGTCCAGGGAAGGTAAAAACTAAGCTATTAATTTGGTTGCTCATTAGAAAAAATTAGTCCTAATACTTGATTAATGCAGAGCCCCAAGTAAAACCTGCGCCAAAAGCTTCTAGCAGGATAACTTGGTTACGTTTAATTCGTCCATCACGAACTGCTTCATTAAAAGCGAGTAATACTGAAGCGGATGATGTGTTGCCTTGGCTTTCTAAAGTGACGACTACCTGATCCATAGACATCTTCAACTTTTTAGCGGTTGCTGCGATGATGCGTATGTTGGCTTGATGTGGAACTAGCCAGTCAATAGCAGATTTATCCATATTATTTGCATTGAGCGTTTCATCGACAATTCGCTCTAAAGTATTAACAGCAACTTTAAATACTTCGTTGCCACGCATAGTAATGTAGCCAGATTGATTTTTATAAATACCTGTCGCTGCTTGTGGATTAGGACAATATAAAAGATCGCCATATTCACCATCGGAGTGAATGTGTGTAGATATTACACCTTGTTCCGGCGAGGCCTCTAGTAACATTGCACCAGCACCGTCACCAAATAAAATGCAAGTGCTTCTATCTGTCCAGTCAACAATTCGAGAGCATAATTCTGAGCCCACAATTAAAGCTCTTTTTGCTGCGCCAGTCTTTATGTATTGGTCGGCGATACTCAACGCATAAATTGAACCAGAACAAGCAGCTTGAATATCGAAGGCGAAACCGTTTTTAATACCTAGGCGTTGTTGTAACAGGCAAGCAGTGCTTGGGTAGACACGATCGGGTGTACCGGTTGCCACGATAATAAGATCAATTTCTGATGGGGCAATGGCGGCTGTTTCAATGGCCTGTCTTGCGGCAATTTCAGCCATGCTTGAAGCGGTCTCTTCGTCGGCAGCAATGTGTCGGTTTTTAATACCCGTACGTTCGTATATCCATTCGTCTGAGGTATCGACCATGGTCGATATTTCTATGTTGCTAAGAATCCTTTCAGGTAAATAACCACCTGTACCAATGATTTTTGAATACATGGTCATTTCTGTGTATCCGGAATTAATGCGTGCTCAATCTGCTCACTAATTTTTCGAATAACATCTTGTTTGATTTCTAATTCGGCAAGATTAATAGCTGTTTTGAAGGCTAAGATATCAGCACCACCATGACTTTTTATAACGAGTCCGCGTAAACCTAAAAAGCTTGCGCCATTATAAAGTCTGGGATCAATGCGATTTTTAAATGCGGCTAACACTGGATAGGCTATTAATCCTGCAAGTTTGCAAAAAATATTTTTGCCAAATTCTTTTTTCAAAGAAAAGCCGATCATTTTTGCAGCTCCTTCAATAGATTTAAGAGCTACATTACCAACAAATCCGTCAGCAACGATGAGATCTACTTTAACATGACCGGCATTGAGTGAATCGCCTTCGACATAGCCGATATAGTTTAACGAAGATTTTTCCAGTAATTTTGCAGCTGATTTAACTTGTTCATTGCCTTTTACGTCTTCGGAGCCGATATTGAGTAAGCCAACAGTTGGATTGTCAATATTTTCAATTGCTTTAACTAGTTCTGCACCCATTATGGCAAACTGAAATAGATGTTCGGCGGTACAGTCAACGTTTGCACCCAAATCAAGGGCATGCGTGTGACCATAAATTGAAGGCAGGGTGGAAATAATAGCGGGTCGATCTATGCCGGGTATCATTTTCAAAACGAATCGGGCAGTAGCCATTAATGCACCGGTATTGCCTGCGCTAACACAGGCATTTGCGACTCCATCGCGCACCAGGTTGATGGCTACTCGCATAGATGAGTCTTTTTTATTTTTTAGTGCCTTGGAGGGCGATTCGTCCATGGTCACACATTCAGAGGCATGATGAATGGACAGTCTTCCCGGGTAGTTGCGCAAGCTATTAACCAACAACGGATTAAGAATGGCTTCATCTCCAACCAAGATTAATTTTAAATTTGGATTGTTTTTTAAACAGTCCAGTGATGCAGGTATAGTGACTTGCGGACCGAAGTCGCCGCCCATCGCATCAATCGAAATTGTTAAATTCACGCTGACCAAAAATCCCTGAATTTATTAAATGAACCAAACCAGTGATTAGCTTGATATTGCATCATTAACAAGAAAAATATTTATTCTTCTTCGAAAACAGCACCAACAATTTGACGACCTTTAAAATAACCGTCTGGTGTTACATGGTGACGTAGGTGCATTTCGCCAGTGATCGGATCCTGTGAAAGTGCTTTGCTTGTCAATGCATCGTGTGAACGACGTTGACCACGGCGTGAGCGTGATACTTTACTTTTCTGAACGGCCATTATAAATCTCCAGTTTTTTTAATGTTAGCTAGCACTGAAAAAGGATTTTCAATACTACTGTTTTGGTTGTTGTTTAGCGGTACTTGATTTTTGTCGATTAAAAAATGTGTAGCAAAACAGGTATGTTCATGTTTTGGAAAAATCGGTAGCACGAGCAACAGCTCATCTTCTACTAGATCTTTTAACAAAATTTTTTGATCTTCAGTAACTAGTAACGGTTCATACTCTTCTGGTAACTTGTCAGCTTGTTCAATAGTACTAACAATACCTAGCTTAAAACGGTTATGCACCGAAAAATTTAAGCTTTGTAAACAATTTTGGCAGCGCAGATCTAGTTCGCCTTCAATATAGCCTTCAATTTCTGCAAGCCGCCCTTGACGACTAAAAATAAGTTCAACAAACAGCGATCCGGTGTCGTCGTACAGAATATCTGTCATGCGATCCAGATTACTTATAAGTAACTTACCCTTTAACTCAGCCCGTTTATCGGCTAAATACAAAGGATCTATATATTTGGGTAATTGCGACACCATAACCGCAAAATGATATAGATAATCTCTATTTTCGTCAAACTAAAAATACCTCATTTTTTAATTCTATGATGATTTTTCAATTACTTGATTGAGGCATTTTATCAATGAGCTTTAAATAACGTTGATAGCGGGCTGGAGAAATATGTTCGTTTTCAGCGGCTGCGCGAACTGCGCAGCCCTTATCAAGTATATGTCGGCAATTATTAAATTGGCATTGTGGAATCAAAGATTGAAATTCTCGATATCCAAATGCAAGTTGTGGGAGTGATAAGCCCGCTAAACCAAAAATGGCTACTCCGGGGCTATCAATTAGTTCACCGCTTTCTGGTAAATGGTATAGTGTCGCGGCTGTTGTTGTATGTCGACCATGTTTACTTGTTGCCGAGATGGTATTAGTTTTTAATTCTTTGTCTGGAATCAGTGCATTGGTTAACGATGATTTGCCGACACCGGATTGTCCGGTAAAAAGGCTAACCTGATTTTTTAAAGCCTGATTTAATTCAGTCAGTCCCATGGCGTTAGTAGCACTTACCCTGTACATGGGATATCCCAGTTGTTGGTAGGCTTCAAGTTCCTTTTCTATTTCCGTTGATGACGGCAAGTCATTTTTATTGAATACTAATTTGACGGCAATATTGCTGTTTTCACAGACTGCTAGATACTGATCTATTAGTAAAAAGTCACAAAAAGGTTCGACAGCAAAAACCACAAAAACAGCATCTAGATTAGCTGCTACCGGTCTGGTTTTGCCGCTTTTTGCCGGTCTTAGCAGTACGGAACGACGTGGTAAGATGTTTTCTATACGGCCCTGATGCTCGTTTGCTTGGCTGTATAGCACTCGGTCACCGACAGCAACTGTATCTAACTGTCGGCGAGTTTGGCATAAAATAATATTGTTTTTGTTTTCTACCGCAATTCCTTGGCCTAAATGGGCAATGACTAAGCCTTCAATGAAGTTAGTCATTAAATTTTTGACTGTAAATGAGCGATACGAATTGCTGCAGGGGGATGGCTATAGTGAAAAGCTGAATACAAGGGATCGGGTGTCAGTGTGCTGGCATTTTCCTCATATAGCTTAACTAAGCCGCTGATCATTTTTGTGGCTTGTGCATTATTAGCGGCAAAATCATCGGCTTCGAATTCGAATTTACGTTGAAAATAAGCACTAATAGGTTGCATGAAAAAAGTAAATGTTGACGATACTAGAGTAAATAATAATAAAGCGGCGGCATTGGACTGCGTTTGAACGCCAAGACCTTCAAAAAACCAGGATTTGTCAATTAGCCAACCCAATACAGCAAAGCTGACTAGGCTCATTATTGCTGTCGCAATTAACATTTTTAATACATGCTTGCATTTGAAATGGCCTAATTCATGGGCTAAAACGGCCTCTAATTCCTCTTCATCAAGTGAATTGATTAAGTTATCAAAAAAGACGATGCGCTTGTTGTTTCCTAAGCCAGTAAAATAAGCATTGCCATGGCCTGATCGTTTAGAGCCGTCCATGATGAAAATTCCTTGGCTATTAAAGCCGCAGCGAGTTAATAATCCTTGAATGCGGGTTTTTAACGAGCCTTCTTCCAAGGGGGTAAATTTGTTAAATAGCGGAGCAATCAGGGTAGGGAACAGCCAACTCATTAAAAGCGAGAAAGTCATTAAAATCGCCCATGCCCATAACCACCAAGAAGAACCAATACTGTCCATAACCCATAAAATGAGTGCTAAGAGTGGTAAGCCTATTAATGCGCTCAGTGCGAGCTGTAAAAACTGATCTTTAATAAATTGTTGATGACTGCTTTTATTGAAGCCAAATTTTTCTTCAATAACAAATGTTTGATAAATACTACTAGGAATTTCGATTAATGTGATAACTAGAAAAATAGTTGCTGAAGCTGCAATGCCAATTAAAATCGGTGAATCTAGCCAGCTTGACCAGCATTGAAAAGCTAAATTAATGCCCCCCCCCAGTGTTAATGTCAATAAAATGGCGACACTCATTATTCTTTCTATGTCTGCCAAGCGACCTTTTGCAAGCGTGTAGTCGGCGGCTTTTTGATGTGCTTGCAGAGCAACAGTATTTTTAAAGGCATCTGGCACAGCTACACGATGTAAGGCAACATAATTTGCCTGACGTTTGGCAAGCCAATATTCAATGGTAAAAGAAATGAGCGTTGCGATTAAAAAAACGATGGTGAAAGTATTCATAAATTCAGTGCATTATATTTAAGGGGTTATCGCTTAACCTAAGCAATAGCGAGTTTATATTATCAGTTTGGTTGGTTCGGTCTGTCTATCTATTTGATATCCAGATTTTGCGTAGGTGATTGAAGGCATACTGAATATTCTATGTCAGATCAAGCAGTCAATTCTTTTGAGGACTGTTCGGAGTATTAGACCTCCAGTTTACCCAATGCTACACTAAGTGCAATATTAAATATAATGGAATCCATCAATGAATCAAGATCCGCAGAATCTAATTTGGATAGACCTGGAAATGACCGGTTTAAATCCAGACACTGATGTAATTATTGAAATTGCAACCGTGGTTACCGATAAAAATTTGCAAATTTTGGCGCAGGGTCCTGTACTGGCAATTCATCAACCGGATTTAGTATTGGTGGCAATGGATGATTGGAATCAAAAACATCATGGGCAATCTGGTTTGATTGATCGGGTAAAAGTGTCTCAAATTGATGCTTTTGAAGCCGAAAGATTAACGGTTAATTTTATCAAACAATGGGTGCCTCAAAAAAGCTCGCCTATTTGTGGCAATAGTGTCGGGCAAGATCGACGATTTCTTTATCGGTATATGACGGAGCTTGAAGCGTATTTTCATTATCGCAGCATTGATGTATCAACATTGAAAGAGCTTGCGGCCAGATGGGCACCAGAAATTAAAAATGGTTTTAAAAAGAAATCATCACATCAGGCACTTGATGACATTATCGAATCCATAGAAGAGTTGCGTTATTATCGAGAACAATTCATCAAATTTTAATTATGCATCAATTGCTTGTTATTGCAATCGGCGGCTCTTTTGGTGCTGTACTGCGTTTTTTAGTATCTTCAGGGATTTATCAGTGGTTAGGTAAAGGCTTCCCCTATGGTACTTTATTTGTCAATGTCTCGGGTTCATTTTTATTAGGCTTGCTTACCGAAGCGTTGATACTAAATCGTATTGTGTTTGCTCAAGATTATCGATCAGCCATTTTAGTTGGTTTTATAGGTGCATTTACTACATTTTCAACTTTTTCTTTGGAAACTGTTTATTTAATGGTTCAAGGAGAAATAACTAAGGCTCTATTGAATATAGTGCTGAGTGTTGGTAGCTGTTTACTCGCAGTGGGTGTAGGTCTTTTTTGTGGTAAAACACTATCGACTGGGCATTTATCTTGGTCTGGAGGATTGCTTCCTTATGCCTTGATAGCCGTTAATGCTGTTGTGGCCTTTTTGCTGGTTTTTATAATGACGGTTCTTTTGGTGAAAGTTCCTATAGCCACCGTTCATCAACTGGCTTTAATCATTATACTTGTGGGTTTGTATCTTACATTATCGAGTCTTTATGTGGTGTTGTATTCATTGGAATATGACGAACTTTTTAAGTTATCGTTAATGAATTTAATTCCTGGATTTGTTAGTAATACAGTTGCTTGTTTGTTGGCTATGTGGTTAGGGCTATTAGCAGGCAAACAGTTTCTGAAATTTTTTTAATTTAACTCTTATTATTCCATTAAGGTAAAAGCACGTCGTTATGTTAGATCCCCGATTATTTAGAACAGAGCTTGATTTTGTCAAACAGCAACTGGAGCGTCGCGCTTTTGTTTTTAACAGCGAAGCCTATAGCGATTTGGAAGCAAGACGTAAAAATATACAAATTAAAACTCAGGAATTGCAAAACGAGCGTAACAGCCGTTCCAAAGCAGTGGGACAGGCTAAAGCCAAGGGAGAGGATGTTCAGCACTTATTAGCGCAAATGCAAAATTTGGGTGATGAGTTAAAAGCAGCTGAAGCGGAGTTGACCGAAATTCAAACAGCGATGAGTTTACTCATGGAGGGAATTCCTAATATTCTTGATGCTTCGGTGCCTGATGGCAAAGATGAAGCGGCAAATATTGAAATAAGTCGATGGGGCACTCCGCTGGAATTTGCATTTGAACCTAAAGATCATGTTGATTTAGGCGCGAAGTTGGGTGGTATTGATTTTGAATTGGGTGTAAAAATTGCCGGTAGCCGTTTTGTTGTTTTAACAGGTAGCCTGGCAAAATTGCATCGGGCAATTATTCAATTAATGCTGGATACGCATACTGCAGAGCATGGCTATAGTGAAACGTACGTACCTTACTTGGTTAATGCAGACAGTTTGCGAGGAACAGGGCAGTTACCTAAATTTGAAGATGATTTGTTTAAAACTAATGCTGATCCAGCATTGTATTTAATTCCTACTGCGGAAGTGCCGGTGACCAACATTGTTAGAGATGTAATCATTGAAGAAAAAGATTTACCTCTAAAATTTGCTTGTCATAGTCCTTGTTTTCGTAGTGAAGCGGGTGCATATGGGCGTGATGTGCGCGGTATGATTCGTCAGCATCAATTTGAAAAAGTTGAAATAGTTCAAATTGTCAGACCAGACCAATCTGCTCTGGTGCATGAAGAATTAACTCAGCATGCTGAAAATATTTTGCAAAAATTAGAGTTGCCTTATCGAAAAATGCTGCTTTGCGCTGGTGATACCGGATTTTCATCCAGTAAAACCTATGATCTTGAAGTATGGCTTCCTGGGCAGAAAGCGTATCGTGAGATTTCGTCGTGCAGTAATTTCAAAGACTTTCAGGCGCGCCGTCTTCAAGCGCGATGGCGAAATCCTGAAACAGGTAAGCCTGAATTAGTCCATACTTTAAATGGATCGGGTTTAGCTGTTGGCAGGACGCTCATTGCTATTATGGAAAATTATCAGGATGATCAAGGTAGAATTAATATTCCACAAGCTCTATTGCCTTATATGGGCGGTATAACAGTTATTGCATAAGCGAAATTAATATGACAGTTACAACACGATTTGCTCCCAGCCCTACCGGTTATTTGCATGTTGGTGGTGCTCGCACAGCCTTGTTTAGCTGGCTTTATGCCCGCAAACATGGAGGTAAATTCATTTTACGTATAGAAGACACAGACCTTGAGCGTTCATCCCAAGAGTCTGTTAATGCTATTTTAGAAGGCATGGCTTGGTTGGGTCTTGATTATGATGAGGGACCTTTTTACCAAACGCACCGTTTTGACCGCTACAAAGATATTATTCAACAGTTACTTTCTCAAGGTGATGCTTACTATTGCTATTGTAGTAAGGAAGAGCTGGAACAATTACGTAATGAGCAAATGCTTAACAAGGAAAAACCACGCTATAACGGAAAGTGCAGGCATTCTGAAAATTCAGAAACAAACAAAGAAGCAGTGGTTCGTTTTAAAAATCCAGTTGATGGTGTTGTCACTATTCCTGATTTAGTAAAAGGCAATATTGTCGTAGCTAATAAAGAATTGGATGACTTAATTATTGCGCGAACTGATGGTACGCCCACGTATAACTTAACTGTGGTTGTTGATGATATGGATATGGGTATCACTCATGTTATTCGTGGCGATGATCATGTGAATAATACACCCAGACAAATGAATATTTTGTCTGCTCTCGATGCGTCTATGCCTTATTATGCTCATTTACCTATGATTTTGGGTACTGATGGAGCGAGATTATCTAAACGGCATGGTGCGGTCAGTGTCATGCAGTTTCGTGATGAAGGTTACCTACCCGAAGCTTTGCTGAATTATTTGGTTCGATTGGGTTGGTCTCATGGCGATCAAGAAATTTTCACGCTTGATGAAATGATCAGTTATTTCGAGATTGAGGATGTCAATGCTTCTGCTTCGGCATTTAATATGGAAAAATTATTGTGGCTAAATCATCAGTATATTATGACGAGTGATCCCGCTCATGTTGCGCGTCATTTAAGTTGGCATATGGGTCAAATAGGAATAGATCCATCTCAGGGACCTAATTTGGTAGATATTGTTATTGCTTTACGTGAGCGTAGTAAGACTTTGGTAGAAATGGCTGCTTCCAGTGTTTATTTTTATCAAGACTTTGAAAGTTACGATGAAAAAGCGGTTAAAAAGAATTTTACCGAAGGGTCTGAGCTGGTTTTGGCTCGATTACTGGAAGAATTTACCAAAGTTGAGCACTGGCAGGGCGAAGCCGTTCACCAGATTGTTGTTAATTTAGCAGAAGCTACGAATATCAATCTTGGCAAGGTTGCTCAGCCTTTGCGGGTTGCTGTTTGTGGTACTTCGGTATCTCCGGGCATTGATGTGACTTTGGCATTATTAGGTAAGGAAAAGACATTGGCACGCATAAAGCGAGCACAGGACTATATTAATGCGATGAATTATCGCTAGACATATTTAGCAAATGCTGTACAATGCCCCTTTTTACCGAGGGGCCATAGCTCAGCTGGGAGAGCGCTTGCATGGCATGCAAGAGGTCAGCGGTTCGATCCCGCTTGGCTCCACCAAAGTATAAATATTATTAAATAGTCTAGTCCCCATCGTCTAGCGGCCTAGGACATCGCCCTTTCACGGCGAGAACAGGGGTTCGAACCCCCTTGGGGACGCCATTATTTAGTTATATTTTTTACAAGAAATTTACTTTTTAAAAGTGATTTTTAGATTTACCCGTTTAGTCCCCATCGTCTAGCGGCCTAGGACATCGCCCTTTCACGGCGAGAACAGGGGTTCGAACCCCCTTGGGGACGCCATTATCAAACCCGTTTATTTAATAAACGGGTTGATTAAAGCTAGAATTCTATTCTTTTTCTAAGATATTTCCTCAGTAATGAGGTGGTATTTCATAATCGCTATGATGACTCATAGTGTTAGCTCCGCTATTATTTTCTGATAGACTTTTAATTCTTTCATGCAATAACTGGCAAGTCGATTCTAATCGATTGATTTGTAATTGTTGTTGTCCAACTATACCGTTCAGAGATTGCAGTAAATCTTCTTGATAGGCTACTTTTATTTCTAGCTCTACGATACGATTTTTCATAGAATTAAATAACCTTTGAAAATTGTTGTTGCTGTTTTTGATGTAAATATTTGTCAAAAACCATGCAAATATTACGTATTAATAGGCGACCTGCTGGAGTAACGGTAATATTTTTATTTGACAGGTTGAGAAGACGATCTTTCTGCATGGATTGTAATTCTTGCAACTCACTTGAAAAATAATCTTTAAATTCAATGACAAACTGCCGTTCGATAGCAGTAAAATCAAGTTGAAAATGACATATCAATTGAGTAATAACAGCACGACGCAATTGGTCATCTTCATTTAGATCAATCCCTTTAAATACAGGTAGTTTATTTTCCCTGATGAGTTGATCGTATTCATTTAGCTCCTTTACGTTTTGAATATAAGCATTACCGACTTTGCCTATTGAAGTAATACCAATGCCAATTAAATCGCAATCGGAATGAGTAGAGTAGCCTTGAAAATTCCTGTGTAATTTCTCTTCCCGTTGCGCTATTGCCAATTCATCATCTGGTTTAGCAAAGTGATCCATGCCAATATAAACATAGCCCGCATCGGTGAGTTTTTTGCCAATCATTTGCAAGATTGCCAGTTTGACTTCTGCCGTTGGCATATCCTGATCATTGATTTGTCGCTGGGTTTTAAAGCGTGCGGGCATGTGTGCATAATTAAAAATTGATAGCCGATCAGGTTCTGCTGTCAGTATTTTGTCGAGTGTATTGGCAAAGCTGGTAACGGTTTGTAACGGCAAACCATAAATTAAATCAATATTTGTTGATCGGAAACCTTCCCGACGAGCAGCCTCAAGTACGCCAAATGTTTGTTGTTCACTTTGTACGCGATTGACGGCTTTTTGTACGGCAGGGTTAAAATCCTGTACGCCAAGACTAAGCCGATTAAAGCCTAATTCGCGTAGTTGTTTAATAGTTTCTGGATTTGTTTCTCTAGGATCAACTTCTATAGAATATTCACCGCTATCGTCATTTTTTAACGAAAAGTGCTTACGAGTAGCAGCCATTAGTTGCTGCATTTGCTGGAAATTTAAAAATGTTGGTGTTCCTCCACCCCAGTGTAATTGATTGACGATTCTGTCTGCAGAAAATAAATTGCCTTGCAAGGCAATTTCTTTACATAAATTTTCCAAATAGGGTTCTGCATGTTGCCGATTTTTTGTAACAATTTTGTTACAGGCACAATAAAAGCAGACAGTATCGCAGAAAGGTATATGTACATACAGTGACAAGGGGCCACCAGCGGCATTTGAATTAGCTATTTGTTCGCGGTAATGCTGATCAGTAAAACCGTTATGCAATTCTAAAGCTGTGGGATAAGAAGTGTATCTGGGACCGGCTTTGTCATAGCGATTAATCAATGCCAGATCAAATTGTATTGATTGATCAATCATTTGATGACACCATTTATAATCAGGGTATGAGGATTTTTGTCGTTGGTAGAAACTGATTCGATGGTGCCGATTAAATCACCTGGTTGCGTCATCGCATTGCCCGTCTTAGAAATGCGAGCCAATAGTTTTACTTCTTGGAAATTGGCTAGTTGCATCGTTGGAGTCATTGCCATTGCATTAGTTAGTTGTAGGGATAAAGGTAATTCATTGACGGTTTTACGAACAATTGCTAATGGCATTTTAGGACCAGATAATGCCTGAGCATAAACAAAAACAGTATCATTTTTTGCAACCATTTTTTGCAACTCAGGAGCTAAGCTGACGTTTATTGTAATGGTTATATCCTTGGTTTCTGAGAAGGGTTCTTTGCCAATATCAGTAGGCGGTGTGGCAACTTCTGAATTAGATAACTGAGACAATAAATTTTGTACTTCCTGTTGTTCAGGAGAATTTGGTGGCAGTAGGGTGAGTAGTTTTTTCCATAATTGACTAGCGGCAGAGGTATCGCCTAGTTGAGCTTTAGCCATACCTCCCAGCCATAATGCCGTTGTATTATTGGGTTCTAAGGCCAATGCTTTAAAGACGAGTTCAGTCGGTCTGCCCTGTAATTGTTCATCTTGGGCAAAAGCTAAGGCATCCGCATATAACAGTAGGATATCCACTTGGTCACCTAATAAACGGTAAGCTTCTGAAAAAGCGTCCACAGCTTTACTGTATTGTTGCAAATATTTATATGATTTACCTAGCATTTTCCAGCCTTCAGCATCCTCAGGGTGGCTTTTCATGCGTTCGGCTAATGTGTCTACCATTTTTCTAATGGAATCAATGTTAGGTGTCTTTGTTGAACTTGCTAGCATCTCGGTACTGGGTTCAATCGCTTCAAAGGCACCTAAGATTGTATATAAGCCAATGGATACCACTGGTAGCAAAATGATTACAATATAGACTATCCAACGACCTGCTAGATTGCCAGATGTGGGGTTAGTGGCAGTAAAATCATCACTTAATGATTGTTCAAGTTCAGTACGTTGTAAATCATAATCGGTTTGGCTGAGTATGCCCGATTGTAATTGTTCTTTAAGTTCTTGTAGGCGTTGTTTAGCAATTTCTAAATTACGATCATTTCTGTTCTCTATTTTAACAACACGTTGCCGCCATAAAGTGGGTAATATGAAGACGAAAGCTATCAGGATTAAAGTGCTGGCCAGCAGCAAAAAATAGATATTCAAGACCGATCACCCGTATTAAGCAAACTGCGTATTTTTTCCAGCTTTTCTGTTTGTTCTGGATTATCTTCAAGTAGCAATAACTTATTTTGTTTTTTATGTCGGATAAACAGAAAAGCTGAGATAAGTCCACCCACTAAAAAAAGCACTGGTCCAAGCCACAATAAGCTCGTTTTAGCTTTAAATGGGGGGTTATATAACACAAAATCACCATAGCGATTAGCCATATAGAGGAGAATATCCTGCTTAGATTGACCTTGTTGCAGCATTTCGTAGACCTGTCTGCGTAAATCACTTGCCAGATCTGCATTGGATTCGCCAATAGTCTGATTTTGACAAACTAGGCAACGTAATTCCGAGATCAAATTTTCATAAATGACTTGTTGTTCGGGATTAGCCAATTCACGCGATTCGATAGCTGCATTCGACAGTTGAGGAAAGAGCAATAAAAGAATAATGAGCAAAAATTTAATTTTCATTCCATTTGCAGTTGCTTTATTAAGGGTATCAACAGTTGTTGGACATTGTCATCGGTGACAGGACCAGTCAATTTGTGACGAACAATGCCTTGTTTATCAATAACAAAGGTTTCAGGTACACCATAGACACCCCAATCGAGTCCTATTCGACCTTCTGGGTCTACAATAGTGGTTGTATAGGGATTTCCTAAGGTATTCAGCCAATTATTAGCAGCTTCGTTGCTATCTTTATAATTTAATCCCACAATAACAGCCATTTTTTGCTGAGCTAAGTGGTTAAGAACTTTATGTTCTTCTCTGCATGAGGAACACCATGATGCCCATACATTAAGCAACCAGACTTGTCCTTTCAAGTCAGTAGGCGATAATTTTTGTAAAGGGTTTTGTAACTGATCGGCATTAAAGGGTGGCGCTTGAGTGTTAATGAGTGGCGATGGAATTTCATTGGGTTTTAAATTTAGACCGATAGCTAAAAAAATCGACAGGATGCTAAATAATAATAACGGAATAATATATTTAACCATTTAGATTGTAAGTCCTATCCTTTATTAGTTAATGTCCGATAGCGTTTGTCACAAGCCGCACACAATCCACCTACAGCCATAAGAACTGCGCCAAGCCATATCCAACGAATAAAAGCCTTGTAGTAAACTCTAAGACTCCATGCTCCTTGGTCACCCAAGGGCTCACCAATAGCCACAAATAAATCTCTGAATAATCCAGCATCAATTGCTGCTTCTGTCATCGGCATAGTTTGCACTTGATAGATTCGTTTTTGAGGCTTTAGTTCAGCTACCGTTTTATCATTGTGGGTCACGGTCAGTAAAGCCTGTTCGGCTTTATAGTTAGATCCCATTGTTTGGGTAACGCCATGAAATTTAAATATATAGCCTGACATGTTTAAAGTGTCATCAGGCTGCATCCGTACATCTTTTTCTACACTGTAGACCGATGTTAACGTGATGCCAATTATGAACACGCCAATTCCTAAATGCGCAATAGTCATGCCATAAAAACCAGAAGGAATTGATGTTAGCCGTAGCCAAGAAAACCCTTGAATACCAATACGTTCGTGCAAGGCTTTCAGGCTTATTGTGACAGTCCATGCTGCCAAAGTTAAACCTAAAGCGGCAATCCAAGAATAAAATGGCATCAACAATGGGCTTGTCAAACCAATGAAAAGGCATATTCCAATAATCCAGCGCAAAGTTATTGAAATACGACCAAACTTATCTTTTTTCCAACGTAATAGCACGCCGAGTCCGACTAGGATGGCTAAGGGAGCCATCAGAGGTACGAATATGGCATTAAAATAAGGAGGTCCTACCGAAATTTTACCTAGCCCCAAGGCATCAATCACTAATGGATATAACGTGCCCAGTAGAATACTGGCAGCTGTTACAACCAGTAATATATTGTTTAATAAAATAGCAGTTTCTTTGGAAGCGAGTTCAAAAGAAGCACTGCTTTTGACATAGGGTGCTCTAATCGCGTACAACAGCAAGGAACTGCCGACGACAAGCGCTAAAAATACTAAAATAAACAAACCACGAGCAGGGTCGCTGGCGAAAGCATGTACAGAGGTTAGCACACCTGATCGGACCAGAAAAGTACCGAGTAAACTTAAGGAAAAGGCAAAAATAGCGAGTAATACGGTCCAAGTTTTATAGACGCCCCTTTTTTCTGTTGCAGCCAGCGAATGCATTAATGCGGTTCCGACTAACCAAGGCATAAATGATGCATTTTCGACGGGATCCCAAAACCACCAACCACCCCAACCTAATTCGTAATACGCCCACCAACTGCCCAGTGCGATACCTAGAGTTAAAAACATCCAAGCCATATTAGTCCAAGGTCTAGACCAGCGAGCCCAAGCCGCATCTAATGTTCCTTCCATGAGAGCTGCAATGGCAAAGGCAAAAGCGACTGAAAAACCAACATAGCCCATATACAGCATGGGTGGATGAATGGCTAGTCCAGGGTCCTGCAATAAAGGATTGAGATCTCGACCTTCCAAGGGGGCGGGAAAAATTCGCTCAAACGGGTTTGAGGTGATTAAGATGAACAATAGAAAACCAATAGCAACTAATCCTAGCACACCTAATACCCGGGCGATGGTGATTTCAGGAATTGTTTTGCTGAAGCGGGCAACTAATCCTGTCCAGCAAGATAAGACTAATGCCCATAACAATAATGAACCTTCATGAGCGCCCCAAACACCCGATATGAGATATAAAGTTGGTAATGCAGTGTTTGAGTTTTTTGCAATATACGTTACTGAAAAGTCGTGTACCAGACAGCTATAAGTTAAACAACTGTAGGACAA
>Ga0214192_1000375_pt1 | contig 28031 bp, 26 predicted proteins | sample TroBogEpilimnion_44_FD_153030 | JGI IMG/M metagenome (GOLD analysis project Ga0214192, IMG submission 153030) | Freshwater microbial communities from Trout Bog Lake, WI - 29JUL2008 epilimnion | ecosystem: Environmental > Aquatic > Freshwater > Lake > Epilimnion/Euphotic zone | place: Trout Bog... | reverse complement strand
GCAAGCCGCTCATTTTGGTAGGGCATGTGGCATTTTGATTTTTGAACATCTTATTAAAGGCGCTTTAAACTTGGGTTCTGCTGATGCTCAAGAGGTGGCTAAAGGAGAAGAAAGCTTCCATCGGTTTGCTCAGGTATTAGAAAGCCATCTTAACGGTCGTGACTGGCTGGTGGGTGATCAGGTTACTTTAGCCGATTTTTCAGTCGGTTCATTTTTAGACTTAGCGGAAATGGCGCATTTTCCAATGTACAGTTATCCCCAAATAAAACGTTGGTATAACAACATTGAACAACTTCCTGCTTGGCAAAGTTCTGCGCCTAGCAAACTGTCATAATTTCATAATTTAGCGTTGTTCAGACTTAATCTGATAAAGGGTTGTTGTTTTGCTACCAGATTAAGTCTGTCTTGATTAATTTTTTTCTTTAACAGGTTCGCCAGCGTTGAAGGCATTCCAGCCAATGACAATTCGGTACACCATTAACATGATGGTTGGAATTAACAAGAGAAAACCAATGCCGCTTTCCAGTAATAAGCCAGATAAAGCAAAGCCAGCCAGTGCCATCCATGCCGTTTTGATTTGCCATTCAAAGTGAGAGGCTAACCAAGTTCCTTGAACATCTTCTTTGTTATAAAAGTTTAAAGCTACACCGACCAGTAAGGGTAAACCGGCGAGGGCAAAGCAGAATATTTGGCATAAATAAACAGTAGCAGTCAGTTTTTTTAAAGAATCTAATGATTTCAAAATACACCCGCCTTAAATAAGTAAAGTAATTTAAAGAATTTTGGTTAAATTCTTTTCATAAATTGTTTTCGATTACGATTGCCAATCCTTTAAACACTAAGTTAACATCAATAATTACATTGGCAAGTAAGTGATTAGCTATCAGGTTAGCATCACCCCCCGTTAAAACGATTGTTGGCTGAGAGGATTGTTGCTTGCTAAACTGCTCTATTAGACCGATAGCAGCTAATAACGTTCCACTATAAATGCCAGCTTCAGTAAAATTAGCAGGTTGCAAGGGATAGCGAGTGGTATCAAAAGGCAAAGATTCGGTACCTTGTGATAATGCCTGTTTCATCAATGTTAATCCTGGGCAGATAACACCTCCTAGATGTTTACCATTTGCTTCTAATAGATCAATGGTAATTGCAGTACCACAATCAACGATACAGGCTAATGTTGTTGGATAATAATAATGTGTAGCAATAAGAGCCAACCAACGATCTACACCGAGTTTTTCCGGATGTTGGTAAGCATTGGTTACGCCATACCCGTGAGCAAGTGAGTTGGCAATAATAACTCGACTATTAGGCCAAAGTTGTTCGACGACGAACAGTACTAAGGAAAGTGAATGACGTTTTGTTACACAGGCAATAGCAATATTTTCTGGTTGTTCCAGTGTTTGCCAAGTATTTAACAGACTCTCTTGATTTAGTTGTTGATGACTAATAGCTTGTACCATGTCTATTAGATGACTATTACTGGTTACCCATTTTAAACGGCTATTACCGAGGTCTATTAATAAATTCATAATGGGGTTGAGTGAAAACTGACTTCTCCAGAAGCGAAAGACCGAATAGAATTATCGGGTTGTTTGACCATTAATAATCCATTATTGTCAATACCAGCAATTATTCCTGTAATGGTGTGTGTTTCAAAAAATAATTGTGCTGGATGATCAACTAGACAATCATATTGTCGCCATTCATCAATGTAATGAGTAAGTCCAACAGCTTCATAATCTGTTAATAAGTTCAGTATATGCTCTAGCAAATACGCGACTAACTGGTTTCTGCCGGTAAAATTTTTACCTAATAGTTTGCTTAGATCGGTCCACTCTTGAGTAATGCCTGCCGCTTGCTCATCTGGTAAAAATAGATTTAAACCCAGACCAATAACGGCATAACAAGGACCTTCAGTTTCTCCTGAAATTTCAATGAGTATGCCTCCCAATTTTTTGCCATTCGAATAAATATCATTAGGCCATTTTAAGCTGACTGATTGAATATTTAACTGTTTCAGCGCTCTAATGACGGCAACGCCAATGGCTAGACTGAGTCCTGATATGCTGCTATAGCCTTTTTGAAAACGCCACAGAATCGACAAATAAATATTACTGCCAAAAGGGGATACCCACTGTCGTCCCCGTCTGCCTTTACCTGCCGTTTGGTGTTCGGCAAGGCAGATTACGCCAGAGTTACCTTGATGTTGAGCTTGTTCATTTAGATAGCGATTGGTTGAGTCTAGCTGATCAAAAATTTCTAAGGATGTAATTAATTGCTGGGTAGCTTCACTAAGGTATTGGTTAATAACCAATGAATCTAATAATTCAATGGGTGAATGTAGTCGATAACCACGACCGCTGATTGCGCTATATTGCAAACCCAAATCAGGTAAAACCGATAATTGCTTGCTGACAGCAGAACGACTAATACCTAGTCTTTCAGCTAGTTCTGTACCTGAATGAAATTCACCATCGGCTAGTAGAGTAATGATTTTTTTTAATTTATCTGATTTAAGCACGTTGTTTAGAAGCTTTGATAGTCAATGGATAAGTATTGTGAATTATTAAGATCAATGCAAGCAAACATGAGATTTGAACATTGACCAGTATAATTGTTAAATAATTTCCATGCTTGACGAAAGGTTAAATATAATCCATAATTTTATTGCGGTTAATTATAATAAAATATGAGGAGAATGTTATGTCGTTAATTACTTGGACTGCTGCTCAATATGGCACAAATGTAGCTTTTGCTGATGAAGAACATCAAATTTTGTTCGGAAAATTGAATAAATTATATGATCTAGCGACTGGTGGTGCTGAACGCTCAGCTATCGGGGCACAATTAGATGATTTAATAGCTTATGTCGTTGATCATTTCGCTCATGAAGAAAAAGAAATGCAAGCTAAAAACTTTGCGGATTTTGATGCTCATAAAGCAGAACATGTTGCTTTAGTTGGCATTTGTGCAGATTTACAGAAAAAATTCCATGCTGGCGAAGCAGAAGTGACAGAAGAAGTTGGACAACTGGTAAAAGGTTGGCTAGACAATCATATCCCAAAATTTGATATGGGTTATTCAGTCGCTTTAAACAGCTAATAGCACACTCATTGAATAAAGCTAAAGGGCAGATTATCTGCCCTTTTTTTATGGGATTTTGCCAATGGCTGTCTATAGTAATTACTTGAAGAAAGTTTCTATAGACAGCACTGACCTTAACAGTTTATTTTTCAATTTTTAAAGCTAAAAACATTGGGCTACCGCGTCTTTGTACTAGAACGGCAATTGATTTACCGACCGGCAGATTTTTTATAGCCGAGTTAAAATCACTTACGTTTTTAATCGTTTGATTTTGAATACGTAAAATAACATCGCCTACTTCGATACCGGCTTCTTTAGCGGGACCTTTGTCAACTTGTTGAACTAAAACGCCACCGTTGGTAATTTCCAAGGCTGATTTTTGTTCAGGAGTTATATCACTGACATTAATACCCAATTTGTTATTGGATTTTGCTTCTGGTTTTTTGTTTTCAGGTATTTGATCTGTCTGATCAGGAAGCAGTCCTATTTTGAATTCAATCGTTTTGGTTTCACCTTGTCTGATAATTTTTAATTCTGCTTTATCATTGATAGGTGTCATACCTACCATAGGTGGCAAATCACTTGATTTATCAACCGGTTGACCATTAAAGTCAGTAATAATATCACCAATCTGTATACCCGATTTTTCCGCTGGGCTTCCGGGTACTATTCTGGAAACTAAAGCACCTTGTGGTTTTTTCATACCGAATGATTCCGCGAGTTCACGGGTAACATCTTGAATTTGAACACCTAGCCATCCGTGTTCTGCTTTACCATGGGCTTTTAATTGATTGACCACATTCATGACAACATCCATAGGGATAGCAAAAGATAACCCCATGAAGCCACCTGTACGGCTATAAATTTGTGAATTTATACCGACTACTTTGCCTTCCATATTAAAAAGCGGACCGCCAGAATTGCCAGGATTAATAGCTACATCAGTTTGAATAAAGGGAACGTAATTACCGCCCGGCAAGCTTCGACCTTTAGCACTGACAATGCCGGCAGTGACTGATTGTTCAAATCCAAAGGGTGAGCCGATAGCGAGAACCCACTCGCCCACTTTCAATTGTTCGGGTGAACCGATAGTGACAGCTGGCAAATGATTAGCGTCAACTTTTAACAGGGCGACATCTGTACGTGGATCAGAGCCAATTAATTTAGCTAATAATTCGCGTCTATCGCTGAATTTAACGACAATCTCATCAGCATCTTTGACTACATGATGATTTGTCAAAATATAACCGTCTTCAGAAATAATAAAACCCGATCCTAAAGATTGTGTTTCGCCGGAACCACCATTTCCGCCATTATCTGGGTTGTTATAAAAGTGCTTAAACAGCTCTTCCATTTCAGGTGGTAAACCTTCGGGCATGGGTTGCTGTTTAGGGGAGGGGTCAACTTCCTGTTTAGCTTTTTGCGTAGTGCTGATATTAACCACGGTAATACCGTTGGTTTTAACCATTTCGGTAAAATCTGGTAATTGTGCGAATACAGTTTGGCTAAATAAGAAGATTAGAAATACACACAAACTAAATTTTTTGAGCATAAAAATTCCATACTAAAGTGTTAAGAAAATAAGTTAATGAGTATTGTTTAGTTATTACGCAATTTAACGTTCTCAGCAATTAATTTTATGGTTTCTGCTGGTACATCACCTAAAACGGTAAATTCATAGTTATCAAGGGTTCGACTATAAAAATTTATTGATCCAATGGCTTGCACTGTTTTATTGGTATCTACCTTGTTTGTCAGCGCAGAATTTATTTGCTCCATATAAATTGAAACCCATGCTAGTCCATCGCTCAATAATAAATGATCAACTGGTTGATCGTTGTTATGTAAAGAGTGACGAGTAAAGAATAATGCGGTAAATCCGGTAGGTAATGGAGTGATGTTAAAACGAGCATCCGATAATGGGTAAATTTCTGGTTTTTTGTTTAATTTTTCATCAGTAAAAGATTTATCAACAAAAGGCAGATTTTGCTTAGTTTCCATGTCAGTAAAGACGACTTGTTCAACCATATTATTGTCAAGATCATAGACAACTGTTTTCAGTGGTAAGAAATGTTGTTTTTCTATCCATAGTTTTCTTGAATATCTGAGGTTGTCTTTGGGTACGATTGATATAACATAAGCCGGAAGCATGGCAATACTTTCATCGTTCAGTAACGTTAAAGTGTAGCTATTGTCGAGAATATCAATATTTTTGGGTAAGTCGACCAAAAACGAGCGTTCAAAAGGTCGGCTATCTTCAATATGGTGCTGAGTTTCTTTATACAGACAACGTATTACGCCATTATCTCTGATAATTTCTCTTAACGGTGAGTTAAGTGATAACAATCGTTCCTGTTCTTGATTTGCATGGGCTGCGTGAAAATATTTCATCGGTTCAAGACGATTGTTTTTAAAAAAAACGACTGTTCCTTGATAATTTAATACTTGCATTGCATGAGCCATGCTCTGTAGGACTTGCTTGCTTGTTACCGTTAATGCTTTTACCTGTTGAGTCGTTGCTTCAGTAGCAAAAATTTTGAATGTCGAAAACAGTAGAATAAAAAGAAAATATTTATTCGGATTCATTTTGCGCCAGTGTAAGCCGTTACAGCTGCTAACGGTTTGTAATCGACCTGATCGCTGCCATAGATGGTGTTATTGTGAGCCTGTAAATAATCAATAATACGAGCGTTAAGCGGAGAGCCATTTTCTCGCTGATTTTTTTTAGAGGACGCTAAAATGGGTGTTGTTTGAATAACGTTTTGCGAATCCGATTGTCTAGCAATAGTAGTGGGTGTCGTTATTTGTTGGCTTAATTTTAGAGGAATGATTACTGCTATGGCAGCAATTGAAGCTGCAAGCGCTAGAAGTGTTCCATAACGTTTTGATGTTTGACGTGGTGGGTTTAGATAAAATACTTCTTTGTCAATTTGTGCAGCAATTTTTTCTGAGAAGTCGTTGGCGATAGGCAAAACTTCGTTGTTTTTTAATGCATGACTAATAATTGCATAGCGAGTAAAAACTTGTTTAAGTTCAGCATTATCTTGAATTTTGGTCAGTAAATTCAAGGCAGTGGTATGCTCAAGTTCATTGTCAAAAAGTTCAGAAATAGGCTGTTTCAACTCTTCATTCATCGAAAATCACCGTTTGAAAGCAAAGGGGTTAATTTGTTATCAATCGCTTCACGCGCTCTAAAAATACGCGAACGCACCGTACCCACAGGACAATCCATGGTTACTGCAATTTCTTCGTAGCTCATGCCTTCCAATTCTCTTAGCATGATGGCTGTGCGCATTTCTTCAGGAAGCAAATTAATAGTTTGTTTTATAGTTTCAATAATTTGTTCATTAGCCAGTTGTTGATCAGGCGCATCCAGATCGTGTAATTCTGGTAAGTTTTCAACTTTCTCGGCATCTTGTATATCTATTTCAAAATGACTACTGCGTCTTGATCGAGATAACAGGTAGTTTTTTGCTGTATTAATAGCAATTCGGTAAAGCCAAGTATAAAAAGCAGCATCACCTCGGAAAGTATCTAGTGCGCGATAGGCTTTTATAAAAGCTTCTTGCGCAACATCTTGTGCTTCACTTGGATCTTTAATATAGCTATTGACTAATTGAATAATTTTATACTGATATTTTATTGTCAATAAATCAAATGCTTTTTTATCACCTTGTTGTACACGTGCTACCAACTCCTCATCAAGTTGTTCACTGATTTTTGGTTGACTGTTCACTGCGACTCTTCAATATTTAATATGGACAGGATTAAACGCAATAAGTTCGTTTATGACAAAATTGTGTTATTAGCTCAAAAAGCGTTATTATCCATAAACAGTGGTCATTAAACCACCTCAGGATATTGAAAAAATTATTATTCTCTTTATCCAGTTACTTTATATAAGAGCGTAGATTAAAAGACGACAAGCTTAAGCTATGTTAAGTATAAACTTTTTTTCGCGTTCAATTAATAGGTTATGTTTTTGTTTATGCTTAGTTCAAAAAGTTTTGATGTTTTAATTATTGGTAGCGGTGGTGCTGGTTTAAGTTTGGCACTTAGATTAGCGGAACAAAATGTTCGTGTTGCCGTATTATCCAAATTTGCTTTGACGATGGGGAGTACTTATTACGCACAAGGTGGAATTTCAGCTGTTTTTGATGCTGAAGATTCTCTTGAATCTCATATAGATGACACTTTGGTTGCCGGGGCTGGATTATGTAACCCTGAGATTGTCCGGTTAACGGTTACGCAAGGCAAAAACTCAATTGATTGGCTACAACAGCAGGGTGTGTCTTTTACCAAAGAACAAAATGAAAAAGGTGAGAATATTTTACATCTTAATCGTGAAGGTGGACATTCTCATCGTCGAATTGTGCATACCGCTGATGCAACTGGTAAAGCAGTGTCGCTATCATTGATTGAGCGTGCTCAAGAGCATGAGCGTATTGAATTATTTGAATATCATAATGTAATTGAACTGATTACTACGACTAATAACAATAGTTCTGAAAAAAAAATTATTGGTGCTTATGTATTAGATTCTCAACAACAGCATGTAAAAACCATGTTGGCAAAAGTGGTGGTATTAGCAACGGGGGGGGCGAGTAAAGTTTATCTTTATAGCACCAATCCACAATCGGCCACCGGTGACGGTATTGCTTTAGCTTGGCGAGCGGGTTGTCGGGTTAGTAATATGGAGTTTATGCAGTTTCACCCAACTTGTTTATTTCATCCTAACGCTAAATCTTTTTTGATCAGTGAAGCGGTTAGAGGTGAAGGCGGGCGCTTAATATTGCCTGATGGCTCACCGTTTATGCAGCATTTTGATGAACGAGCTGAATTAGCACCGCGTGATATTGTTGCCCGTGCGATTGACCATGAAATCAAAAAACGCGGCATAGATTGTGTGTATCTGGATATCAGTCATAAATCAGAAGCTTTTATTTTAGAGCATTTTCCAACGATACATAAAAAATGCCTCAAGTTCGGTATCGACATAACTAAGCAGCCGATTCCCGTAGTGCCTTCTGCTCATTATACGTGTGGTGGTGTCATAACTGACAGCTATGCGCGTACTGATATTGCTAATTTATATGCTATTGGTGAGGTTGCTTGTACTGGATTACATGGAGCTAATCGGATGGCAAGTAATTCCTTACTAGAATGCTTGGTGTTTGCGGAGCGGGCACATATTGATATTTTGAAAAAATTACCAGCCATTCCATATCCTGATTGTGTACCTGATTGGGATGAGTCTCAGGTTAATGATTCAGATGAAGAAGTTGTGGTTTCACATAATTGGGACGAACTACGTCATTTTATGTGGGATTATGTCGGTATTGTTAGGACCGATAAAAGGCTGCATAGAGCAATGAATCGAATAAAATTACTTAAACAAGAAATTGCAGAATATTACAGTCATTTTAGAGTGACTAGTGATTTATTGGAATTGCGTAATTTAGTTATTGTTGCTGAACTGATTGTTCGTTGTGCTCAACAACGCAAAGAAAGCAGAGGGCTTCACTATACCTTGGATTATGTTGAAACTGATGACAGTGTGCCGGCAAAAAATACTATATTGATCCCTTGATTGGCGCTTAATTATAGGGGTACTGAATATTATTTTAAGTAACCATCTAGGTGTATACTTTAAAGACGATTATGTTTTTTAGCTTGTTACGTCGCTGTTTATTGGTAGACATCATTATTAATAGAGACTATTTTGCTAATAAAACAACTGGTTTTTTAGCAATTTCTAAATAAAAATAAATAATAATAACTGAGGGTTTTAACCGATGATTGAAAAAACACCGAGCAAATATTTAGAGAATCTTGAAAAGCAGTTTGCTTATGACAATCCGATTTTGCAGCAGGCGGCGAAAATTTTTAAGGAACTTGACCAGATTGAATATGATCTTGGCTTGATTGAAATGGAAGAGTCCACTGCTTGCAAACAAACTTGGTGGCCAGTGATTACTTTAATAGGTGGTAATTCGACAGCAAAAGCCAAGTTTATTAATAGCTATCTTGGCTCAGATTCATTGACATCAGGTATTCAGACTTCTACTCACAAATTTACAATTTTATTGCATAGTTCACAAAATAATCCGGCTATATTGCCGGCTTCAGCAGTCGATGTTGATCCTCGTTATCCGTTCTATCAAGTAAGTCGCAAAATTGAACAGCAGCAAGCCGGTGAAGGCAGTCGAATTAATAGCTATCTAGAATTGAAGGCTTTTCATACAGATGGATTAAAGGGTAAATTGTTTATTGATACCCCTAACATGATGACGACAGCTATTACGCCTATTGTTAGCATGATGTTAAAACAATCCATTGAAAATTCTGATCTGGTCTTTGTTTTTATTGATGTTTTTGAGCAAGCAACCCCATTAGGCAATGAACTATTAGAAACCATGCTTGCCTATCAGGATAATAATAAATTTATTTATCTTATAGAAGAATCCGCTACTTTAAGTAACAGTGAGAATATTAGCCAATGGCAAAAACAATTGTCGTTATCAGGGCTAGATACTGGACAATTCATTGTGTTAGGTAAGCAAAGTGAAATGGGGGTGTCATCTGCACGTTACTTTGCTGAATTGGAACAGCGCATGGCTAATGTAGGGCATGATCGTTCTTATCGAGTCTTGGAAGGCTTAGAGAAAAGCATACACGATATAGAAAACATTATCGCACCAGAAGTAAAACAAAGTATTGAAGTATGGAAAGATCGCGTCAATATTACGACACTGGTAAGTTTAAGCTTTATTGTTATTCTGGCGATTGTTGCTGAGGTGGAGATTGGTATTTTAGAATTCCTGATTGATCCGATTATCGGCCCAGTGATGTTGGCAATATTAATTGCAGTGATGGTACCGTTACATATCTTGGGTAGTAGACTTCAGGCAAAATTAATCAGCAATAAACTCACTAAAAGACAGCATGAATTAAATCTTGTAGAGAATTTGGCGGGTATGTTTGAAAAGAATTTAACCGTTTTTAGGATGATATTGCCAATAACCGAGCCGGCTGGCTGGAATAAGAAAACCAAATTGCGTTTAGGACAACTTTCAGATAAAACCAAACAGTTAGTACAAACATTGAACGATCGATTCAGTAGCTATAATGATTCCTCATTGTCGCCGGATAGCAGTAGTCAAAATCTGGACTGATCGCTTTAAAGAGATTGTTATCTAATAACAAGCCTGTTCAATGAGCAGGTAAAAAGGTTTGGTATGACATGGATACATTAAAAAGTTACCTGCCATTGTGCTGGTTCAAATTAAATCCTTTGGAGTTGCCTCGATCATATATTTTTTTAAAACGAAATGTATGGTTTTATTATATTGTTGAGTATTTTTTGCAAGCAAACATGACGGATGATCCGATAGAATCGTTTTATGAAGTCAGTGTGGAAACCCTATTGACGTTAATACTCATCGCTTTACTGCTTTATTTGAATAAAGCGTTATCTGCATTCGTTCAGGTATCTACAGCGTTATTTTTTATATCGAATGTGGTTTCTGTTTTTGTTATTCCAGTACTGGTTTGGTTAACGGTTTCAGAAAACACTCTCAGTTATTATTTGATTGGGTTACTAATGGCTTGGGAGTTTGGTTTGGTGAGCTATATTTTAAGACGAATTTTAATAATTAATGTACCGGCAAGTATTGTCATGGCACTGATTTATTTTGCGACGACTTATTATGGTGCTTATACTCTGGGACAACTGATTTAAAAAGCATGATTAAAGAATTTGAGATTCTAAAAAAAGAGATAGCCTATCAAGGATTTTTTCGATTAGAAAAATACCGTCTTAAACATACTTTGTTTAAAGGGGGGTGGGGACCTGAGATTAGCCGCGAATTATTCGCACGTGGCGAATGTGTTGGGGTATTGCTGTATGATCCCGATGCCGATAAAGTCGTCTTGATTGAACAATTCAGGGTAGGGGCGTTGACTGATGAAGCCAACCCTTGGCTACTTGAAATTGTTGCCGGTGCTATTGAAGAAGGAGAAACCGCTGAAGCCGTTGCTTTTAGAGAAGCTGAAGAAGAAGCTGGTTGTCAAATACAGTCGATATTTAAAATTGGTCAATTTTATACTTCACCCGGTGGTTGTGGGGAACGACTGACTTTATTTTGCGGTAAGGTCGATAGTACCAACGTAGGCGGTATTTTTGGACTGGAAGAAGAAAACGAAGATATTCTGGTGCGTGCAGTGGATTTTTCTGAGGCTTACGCCATGTTGGAAACGGGCTTGATAGCCTCTGCTATACCAATTATTGCTATTCAATGGTTGGCTTTGAATATAGAAGATTTGAAGAAAAAATGGCTTTGAAATTAATTTTCACGATATTCACCATATTTCAATATAAACTCATTGGCTAATGAGATGCTAGGGAATACAACAGTGAATATAGTATTCGCTTTTTTTATAGGCCTTTGGCTTTCTGTATCAAGAATATAAAACTCTCTTATTTTATTTATAGCGTCTTTATCCGAAACTGGAATATTAAACACGTATTTAACTAATTTTCTGCAAACCATAATTTACCTCAGAATTTAATTAGCTATAAAATAAATTAAGTGATTATATTTAGAAGTGTATGTAAGTTAGCAGATTTTAATGAGCGAAAATCAGTTGGTGTTATCTATAATTGATAAAACCAACTGATTTGAAAATTGTAATAAAACTTGCTTGTTAGATATTAACTCAGTTTACCGTGGCAGACTTTATATTTTTTACCTGAACCGCAAGGACAAGGATCATTACGACCGACTTTGTTACCTTCTCTAACATAAGGTTGAGCAGCGGTTTCGTCTTCTTTTATTTCAGTTGCAGGTGCTTCTTGATAGCTATCTAAAGCCGAAACTTCCGCATGTTCAAAAGTCATGGTGCGTGGAGCTTGTCGTTGTTCATCAATCGCCTGAACGTCTTCTTCGCGCTGTATTTGTACTTTCGCTAAAATACCGATAACTTCTTGTTTGATATGCTCAAGTAAATCGGTAAACATTTCAAACGCTTCACGTTTATATTCCTGTTTAGGATCTTTTTGCGCATAACCTCTAAAATGTATGCCTTGGCGCAGGTAATCCATAGCGGCAAGATGTTCTTTCCAACTATTATCCAGAACTTGAAGCATGATACTTTTTTCAAAGTGTTGCAGGACTTCCTGAGTAATATGTTGCTCTTTTTCCAGATGATTCTGTTCAAGAATCTCGATAATTTGCTGACGTAACGAATCTTCATGTAAATTAGGATTTGTCTCCAGCATTACACGAACGGGAATGTCCACGTTAAATTCATGGAGCAAATGTTCTTGCAATTCGTCAATCGACCATTGTTCAACCATCGATTTTGCTGGGATATACTGACTAATCATATGATTAACTACGTCAGCACGGATGGCTTTGATAATATCGGAAATATCAGTGGCTGCCATCAGTTCGTTACGCTGTGCGTAGATTACTTTACGTTGATCGTTAGCGACATCGTCATAAGCGAGAATTTCTTTACGAATATCAAAATTGCGCCCTTCAACTTTACGTTGTGCGTTTTCAATTGAGCGAGTAACCCATGGATGTTCAATGGCTTCACCATTGCCCATGCCCAATTTTTGCATCAGACCGGAAACACGCTCCGAAGCAAAAATACGCATTAAATCGTCTTCTAATGATAAATAAAAACGACTAGAACCAGGGTCACCCTGACGTCCTGAACGACCGCGTAATTGGTTATCAATACGGCGTGATTCATGACGTTCAGAGCCGATAACATGCAGACCACCACTCGCTATCACTTGATTATGTCTATCTAACCAGTGTCCACGTACTTTATCTTTTTCGGCATCAGTTGCGTCTTCACCCAATGCTTTCAGTTCAGCTTCCAGATTGCCACCCAGCACGATGTCAGTACCGCGTCCAGCCATGTTAGTAGCAATGGTTACTGCACCCGGCATACCTGCCTGTTCAATGATATGAGCTTCACGTTCATGCTGTTTAGCATTAAGGACTTCATGGGTAATACCCATTTTTTGCAACAAGATGGACAAGCGTTCAGAGTTTTCAATGGAGGTTGTACCCACTAAAACGGGCTGTCCTCTACTGACACATTCTTTGACATCATCAGCGACGGCGGCGTATTTTTCATTAGCTGTTAAGAACACCACATCGCCTAAGTCTCTACGGATCATATCGCGGTGTGTCGGTATGACAACAACTTCTAGTCCATAGATTTTGTTGAGCTCAAAAGCTTCTGTATCCGCTGTACCCGTCATACCCGATAATTTATCGTAAAGACGGAAGTAGTTTTGGAAAGTAATCGAAGCCAGTGTTTGATTTTCGTTTTGGATTTTGACGTTTTCTTTGGCTTCTATCGCTTGATGCAAACCTTCCGACCAGCGTCTGCCGGGCATAATACGTCCAGTAAATTCGTCAACAATAACAACTTCATTATTGGCAACAATATAATCGACATCTTTTTTAAATAATTCATGCCCACGTAAGGAAGCACTCAAATAATGCATCAGACGAATATTGGCAGCGTCATAGAGGCTAGAGCCAGCAGGCATTAAATTGTGTTCGACCATTAAGCGTTCAACGCGTTCATGACCTTCTTCAGTTAAGTGAATTTGGCGCAACTTTTCATCAACGCTAAAATCGCCAGCTTCGCCTTCCTTTTCCTGTTTGGTCAAAAACGGGATAATAGCGTTTACTTTTACGTAAATGTCGGTGTTTTCTTCAGTTGGACCAGAGATAATTAATGGTGTTCTGGCTTCATCAATTAAAATAGAATCGACCTCATCAACGATAGCAAAACTTAATTCACGCTGGACTTTTTGTTCCAGATTAAATGCCATGTTATCGCGCAGATAATCAAAACCAAACTCGTTATTAGTGCCATAGGTAATGTCGGCAGCATAAGCTGATTTTCTGGCATCATGGTCTAACTGGCTTAAAATAACACCGGTTGTTAGTCCCAGAAAGCCATATAATCGACCCATCCATTCAGAATCTCGTTTGGCAAGATAATCATTAACAGTGACTACATGAACACCTTTACCCGGTAAAGCATTTAAATAAGCCGCCAATGTCGCCATCAGGGTTTTACCTTCACCGGTCTTCATTTCAGCGATTCTGCCGTCATGAAGTACCATGCCACCAATCAGCTGAACATCAAAATGGCGCATACCGAACACACGGGTAGAAGCTTCGCGGACGACTGCGAAAGCTTCTGGAACCAGATTATCAAGTTTTTCACCATCGGCTAAGCGATCACGAAATTCTTGTGTTTTAGCCTTTAATTGATCATCGGTCAATTGTTCATATTCAGAGGCTAATGAATTGATTTTTTTAACCAATTTTCTCTTTTTATTGACTAGCCTGTCATTACGGCTACCTACAACAAATCTAACCAGCTTACCCAGCATGTCTTTTTCCGGAGTGAAATATAGTAAATGAATGAATCAAAGCTCTGAATTATATACTGTCCAGCTTGTTAGTTACAGTTAAAAGTAACACACCTTTGGCAGAGCACAGACTAATGATTGCTTCGTTCATAGAAAGTGGAGGTAGTCATGGCAATATCTGAGTCGAAGAAAACGTCCCAAACTCAGTAGCCCAAAAATTAATGGCTGATAATAGCGATGAATTACCTAGGGCTTGTTTTGGGCGGATTGCCTTACGGCAAATCCACCGACAAGCTATATAGCTAAGTTCTGTGTTTAAACAGTTAGTGTGAAAATATAGCTGATTCCAGATTTTTACTGGATGATAAACCTTTAAGCAGTGATTTATCTTTTATACCTGAAAACTTGGTGCGACTGACATCAGCATTGTCAAAATTGGCATCTTCCAACAGACTACCTGACAAATCAGCACCAGATAAATTGGCACCGGTAAGATTGGCACCAGATAAATCAACCCCAAATAATGAAGTATTGCTTAAATTTGCGCCAGATAAATTGGCATGACGTAATAATGCCCTGTTAAGGTTGGCATTGGTTAAGTTGGCACCTGATAAATCAGCATTATTAAGGCTGACACGCATTAAACCCATTGGTTGATTTTGCATATCCACGCCCCAATTTGCTTCTGTCAAATCTGCATTGCTCAAGTTAGCGCGGTCAAGATTGGCAATAATTCGACTATTTTTCAAATTGGCTTTAGTCAGATTTGCATGACCCATGTGGACACCAAAAATACTGGTATGTGATAAGTTGGCAGAAGAAAAATTAGTTTTTGACATGACTGTTAAATCAAGATTAAGACCTGATAAATCACTGTTACTTAAATTAGTACCTCGTAAATCTGTGCCCCACAAGTCAGCGTGTCTAAAATCCAGACCTGATAAATCAAGTCCAGTCAGATTGACGCGACGCAATTTTGCAGGATGTTCTTGATCAGCACTAGCTAAACGTTTTTCTACTTCTTTGCGACTAAGATCAGCGGCAGAGGCTGAGCAACAAAGCAGGGCAGCTAACAGACCTGCTGACCAGTTAAAATGGGCGTTCATACCTTTCTCCTCGGTTTTTTTATAGTTTATTGTTAATTATTAAAACTTTAACCACTGTTGTTGACTATTGCAATTAAAGTTAGCAAAAACTGTCGATTAAAAATAACGGATAGATGCGTATTTTTGTTAAGAAAATACTTCTGCTACTTTTATTTGCGCTAACATAGAACTGTTAATAGCATCACTTATGTTTAAAAATGTCATGGTTATTTATGAAAACTGTTAAATTTTTATTGTTTTTACTGTTAAACTCAATAATTGTTGGATGTGGCCAGATTGGTCCTCTTTATTTACCGGATAAAACGTCGTCTTTTAATTCAGTATCAATACAAAAAATTAATAATAATTATTAGCTAATGGATCACTTCAATTATCAAAATGATGAGCTTTTTGCAGAAGCCATTGCCGTACAAGATATAGTTTATCAATATGGAAGCCCTTGTTATATCTATTCTAAAGCAACCTTAACGAGACATTGGCAGGCATTTGACAATGCTTTTGGAAATCAGCCTCATTTAATCTGTTATGCGGTTAAAGCTAATTCTAATTTAGCGATTCTGAATATTTTAGCCCGTTTAGGTTCTGGTTTTGATATCGTTTCCTTAGGTGAAATGCAACGAGTATTAGCAGCCGGTGGCGAACCCAATAAAATAGTCTTTTCTGGAGTTGGTAAGCGTGAAGATGAAATATTGGCGGCATTAAAAGTAGGCATTCGCTGTTTTAATATAGAAGTGAGCGGTGAGCTAGACCGGATTAATTTATTGGCTGAACAGTTGGGTGTTGTTGCACCAGTTTCTTTTCGGGTTAATCCTGATGTTGATGCGAAAACGCATCCTTATATTTCTACGGGTTTAAAAGAGAATAAATTCGGTATTGATATCAATCAAGCACTGACAGAATACCGCCGAGCGGCGGCTATGCCAAATATTAAAGTCGTGGGCGTCGATTGTCATATCGGTTCGCAGTTAACCGAAATTAAACCCTTTTTGGATGCTTTGGATAAGTTATTGGAATTAATAGCGATTCTCAAAGCTGAAGGTATCCATCTACATCATTTGGATTTAGGCGGTGGTTTGGGGATTTGCTATCAAAATGAGCAGCCGCCACAACCCGCTGAATACATTAATGCTGTTTTGACACGGTTAGCAGACAGTGAATTAGAAATTTTGATGGAACCTGGGCGGGCAATTGTTGGTAATGCTGGTATTTTAGTCACTCAGGTGGAATATTTGAAAGTGACCGATAATAAAAATTTTGCCATTGTCGATGCAGCGATGAACGATTTACTTCGTCCGGCATTGTATTCAGCGTGGCAAGCCATTATTCCTGTCAAACGCTCCAATGAAGGCGAAGAACTCTGTTGGGATATTGTCGGTCCAGTTTGTGAAACTGGCGATTTTTTAGGCAAAAATCGTCCGTTAAAACTTAATCAGGGCGATTTATTAGCCGTTCGTTCAGCAGGTGCTTATGGTTTCAGCATGAGTTCTAATTACAATTCTAGACCCCGTGTTGCCGAACTGATGGTAGATGATGAACATTTATATTTGGTTAGAGAGCGTGAGTCTATTGCCCAGCTTTGGGCGGGGGAACATTTATTACCTTAAAGAAGGTTCAATGCCATGGATCATGGTTGTCAATATCACTTTAAAACTATTCCCGATAAAAGTGGGCTATTGTAAAGAACATCGCATTTCAGGAAAAATTCTTCAGTATAGTTAAAACTCTAGCAGGGGGCGAATAATGCAGGCTTTTATAGAACAATTAGCCGCTGATAATCAATATCAGCCGACGCGATTATTGCAAATTTTGAGAGCCATTCAGGCGCATTATCATTACATTCCAGAAACAGCCATAGAACAATTGGCTGTGCTATTACAAATTCCTCGTACGCAAATAATCGGGGTTATTGAGTTTTACAGTTTTTTTCATTTAACGCCACGTGGTCAATATGAATTATTAATCAGTGATTCAATTACCGATCACATGCTGGGTAAAAAGCCATTAATGACTTATCTGGCTGAAAAATTACAAGTTAGTGTCGGTGGTGTTCGTGCAGATGATGTGGTGAGCCTTGATAATACCTCTTGTACTGGTTTATGTGATCAAGGTCCTGCTGGATTAATCAATGGCTTGGCATTGTCCCAACTTGATTATCAACGTATTGATACAATTTGCCAATTAATCAATTCGCAAACTCCGTTGGCTGCTTGGCCGGCTGAATTATTCTTAGTGGATGACAATATTCAAAAGACCGGCTTATTGCTGAATGCACATATTACCAATGGTGAGGCAATAAAAGCTGCTTACCAACGCGGCTTAGCGGCTACGCTGGAAGAAATTGACCGCTCTGGTTTAAAAGGTCGTGGTGGCGCAGGTTTTAAAACGGCAATGAAATGGAAATTTTGTGCTGAAGAAGCCAGTAGCGAACGTTATGTGATTTGCAATGCTGATGAAGGCGAACCCGGTACGTTTAAAGATAGAGTGCTGCTTAACCGATATGCAGATCAGGTTTTTGAAGGCATGACGGTGGCAGCTGCCATCATCGGTGCAAAACAGGGTTTTCTGTATTTGCGCGGTGAATATTTATTTCTTTATGAGCCGCTACAAGCTATTTTGCAGCGACGTCGTAGCAAGGGGCTGTTAGGTCGGTATATTTTAGGTGCTGAACTCCACTTTGATATTGAGATTCATTTAGGGGCAGGTGCTTATATCTGCGGAGAAGAATCTGCCCTGATTGAGTCTTTGGAAGGTCATATGGGGATCCCTCGTAACCGTCCGCCTTATCCGGTCACTCAAGGCTATTTAGGTAAACCCACTGTTGTTAATAATGTTGAAACCTTTTTTGCTGCCGCCAGTATCGCTGTAAATGGTGGCGACTGGTTTGCTAGTATGGGTACCGAAAAATCCCGAGGCAGTAAAATTTTGAGTATTTGTGGTGACTGTCAACGTTCAGGTATTTATGAATATCCGTTCGGAACAAGCATACAAACTATTTTAGATGACTGTGGTGCAGAGGATGTATTGGGTGTGCAGGTTGGCGGACCCTCTGGTACGTTTATAGCTAATCATGAGTTTGATCGGCGGCTGGCGTTCGAAGATTTGGCGACTGGTGGTTCATTTATTATTTTTAACAATAGTCGTGATATTCTTGATATTGTTCATAATTTCAGCCATTTTTTTGCTCATGAAAGCTGCGGTTTTTGCACACCTTGCCGAGTGGGTACTTCGTTACTTAAAAAGCAGATTGACAAAATTGTTGATGGTCATGGCTCTGCCGGTGATGTGGTAGCCTTGGAGGAGCTATGTCAACTGGTTAAAAATTATAGCCATTGCGGTTTAGGGCAAACTGCTGCTAATCCGATTTTGACGACGCTGGAACGTTATCCTGAGGTGTATCAAAGCCGATTGAAAAAAATTAGTTATGAACCGGGTTTTGATCTGGATGCAGCACTAGACATTGCACGTACTATGGCAAAGCGTAATGATTCAGCAGCGCACTTAGCCCAAATTGGAGAAGACCATGACTAAATTTATTAGTATTGATGGTAAAAAAATTCCTTTTCAAGAAGGGCAAACCATCATGCAGGCGGCAACCGCAGCCGATGTTTATATCCCCCATTTATGCCATCATCCTGACTTTACGCCACATGGCAGTTGTAAACTGTGTACTGTAAAAGTAAATGGTCGCAATTGTTCGGCGTGTACTTTTCCTGCTTCTGAGGGTCAGGATGTTTTAAATAACACCCAAGAGCTAATTGAAGATCGCAAAAAAATCACTCAAATGTTATTTGCCGAAGGCAATCATTTCTGCCCATCTTGCGAGAAAACCGGTAATTGCCAGCTACAGGCGGTTGCTTACCATTTGAATATGCTAGATACTCATTTCCCTTTATTTTATCCGCATCGTAATCTGGATGCCTCGCACCCTAGTGTTCTGATTGATCATAATCGTTGTATTTTTTGCACACTCTGTGTTCGCGCCAGTCAACAGCAAGACGGCAAAAATGTGTTTGCTATTGCCGGACGGGGTATTAATAAACATTTGGTTGTCAATGCCGAAAGTGGTTTGTTAAAAGATACTGATTTAGCAGCGACCGATCGAGCGGCGCATATTTGTCCTACCGGGGCTTTGTTAATTAAACACACGGGCTATCAAGTACCTATCGGTCAACGTGCTTATGACCATCAACAAATTGATCAATTCAGCCTGAATACGGAGCATCATCATGAGCAATAAAATCAGAATTGCTACGACATCATTAGCCGGTTGTTTTGGTTGTCATATGTCATTTCTTGATCTTGATGAACGCTTAGTGCAATTGGTTGAACTGGTTGAATTTGACCGTTCTCCTTTAACCGATATTGAACATTGCGGGTCTTGTGATATTGGTTTAATTGAAGGCGGGGTTTGTAATTCGGAAAATGTGCATACCTTACGGGAATTTCGTAAAAATTGTAAAATTCTGGTAGCTGTAGGTGCGTGTGCCATTAACGGTGGTTTACCTGCAATGCGTAATTTCATTCCGCTGGAAGAGTGTTTGAATGAAGCCTATATAGACGGTATCGGCGTAGAAAATGCGCAAATACCCAGCGATATTGAATTACCATTATTATTAGATAAAGTAAGACCTTTGCACGAAGTTGTTAAAATTGATTACTTCTTGCCGGGTTGCCCGCCATCAGCGGATGTCTTCTGGAAATTTCTAACGGATTTACTCGCCGGACGGCAGCCTGAATTAGCTTATGAGCTAGTGCATTTTGACTGAGCTGACGAATTATCTAATGCAGACTGCTTAGGTTACGAGTTGCCGTAATTATTCCATTTCCACTCCATGATTTAACGGGCTATTGAATCGTTGCAAAAGAGTTGCTGGTATATTCATCCAGTTGCCCGTTTTTTTCGTAAATAAGTACGGCTTTAAGATGTTCAGATTCAACGATATGCTCTGCTTCTTCTTTATTCAGACACAGTAAAGCAATACTCCATGCATTAGCCCAGACTGGGTCATCATGGCTCACCGTGACCGATAGAGGAGGATGAGTAACTGGGCGTCCTGTTATCGGGTTAAGAATCTGTGTATAAGATTCACGCTGCTTATCAAGATAGAGTTTTGATGTATTCGCAGTCACGATAGCCGTTCCTCGTTGTTCACGCACATCAATTATTTTTTGTATTTCGGCGTCGAAAGGGGTCGGTTTTTCAAAACCGATTCGCCAATTTTCACCATTGGCTTTATGACCTTTAACCATCGTTTCACCGTTTATTTCTACCGTATAGTTATGAACACCTAATCTTTCCAGTTGATGAGCTAGGACACCAAGGCTATAACTTTGAGCAAGCGAGGCAATATCTATTTTTAATTTAGGGTCTTTTTTTCTAATACGAAGGTTGATGGCATCAATTTCTAACAGTGACATACCGATATGTGGCAGTAAAGTCTCTATTTCGAGCTCATTTGGGAAGTGGTTCTGATGATTAGAAAAGTCCCATAACTCTGTTATCGGTTTTATGGTGGGATCATAACAACCGTTAGAGCGATCATGGACACTTCGCGCTTTGATTAATAAATCGATAATTTCTTGAGAAGCCAGTAACCAGTTGGTTCTTTCTAGTCGGTTTATACGTGAAACTTCAGAATCTTCGCGATGGCTAGATAATTGACCATCAATAGTTGCCACAATTGCTGATATTTGTTGCTTAATGTCGGTTAAAGAGGGGGTACCATTAGTAAGAACCAGCTTGATACGGTAAGTGGTGCCAAGTACTTCGCCAGTTATTTGAGATTCATGTTTGGCTTGACAGCCGGACAGACAAAAAAAGATGACTAATAACACCCAATAATTGAAACGTCTCATATTATGTTCTCTTTGATATTTAAGATGAGGGTAATTCAGATTAATATGATAACCACTCTATAATTAAAACTGCACGACAGCATCAATGCCTAGTAACCATTGGTTAAATCGTTGTCCATTGTTGTAAGGTGCTAACTGCGCCTGACTCCAGTCGTAACGTATTTCGGGGCGAACCAGCAACCAATTTTTAGGCTTCCAGTTGATACCAGCTGTGACATCGTAATAACCAGCTTCGCCCGCATTATAACGGAAGCCGCTTTGATCTCGAAACCATTCACCACGAACCCCAATGCCCCATTGATCGGTTGCTTGATAAGTCAAGTAATTTACCACTGAATACCATGAAGCCGTTTGGTTGTTGACGGCATGGTCTTGAGTGCCTCGGTCGTGTTGTAAAACATAATGCCAATTACCAAGATTTTGTTGAAAAATAGCGGAGTAATAAACTAAGTTCGATGACTGATGTTGGTAGACATCACCTTGCATGATGGAGAAAGAGAGAGAGGTTCCTGTCTCGGTATTACTCCAGCTTAAGCCACTCATTTGACTCCATGCACCCAAGTCACGATTAAAATTATCCGGACCAGTAACCGCACCTAGATTGATATTCCATTGATCATTGAGCTGATAATTAAATAATGCACCGGTCGTAGTAAAAGGTGATGATTTAAAGCTATAGGTGTGTGATGCAAAGAAATTTAGTCCTGAGGGTACTGATTCATAGCCAATAATGCTGTAGAAATGACCCAATTTGGCAGTTAATCCCTTTCCCAGTGGTGCGAATATTTCAGCATACGCTTGTGGTATAGCGATGTTGTAATAACTATTTTTGGTTATCTGGCTATCCCAGTCACCTATTGCCTGGGTATAGCGGGTATCAGTACCGAACATATAATCAAGGCGACCACCCATATTCCAAGTATTGCTTTTATTGATGGTTTTTTCGATAAAAAGATTTAATTGGTATAAATTCAGCTCACTGTTACGGTCTGTCATAGATACCGGACCATTGTTGTGATTACCTGCACTATTGGCGTTATAGTTTATGCCGCTCGCCAGCCATCCACCTAAATTCCAAGCAGAGTCCTTTAACCGCAGCCAATCATTAATCGATTTTCCAGAAAGCTCATTGATAAGACCTGTTGAAGATTCGTTGGCATTAGCGGTTGTTGCCGTTGGTAATATGAATAAAATAGCTATTAATAAAGGGAAATTCATGATTTTATTGAAAATCGGATGAATCAATGGTTTTTTATAATGAGCAGCCAACATTGATATTGCCTACTGTTAAATTGAGTTAGCCGATAAAAAGGAAATACTAAAAAAGTATTTCCTTTTGCTTAGTTATCGACGTAAAAAAGCAAGACAAAAACGTTATCTAGCTGTCATATTTTTTATATTCAGCTAAAGTTATTGTGCTCAAAAAAGATTATCTCTGAAAACTTTATTTAATAACGCCTAATTAACCAGAGTATGACCACGTTGACGCATACAGGTTTTGAATGATCGTTTAAAATCTTCGTTAGCTTTGTAGCCTTCCCATAAACCAGCGGGTATTGCTAAGATAGAACCTGCTGCGGCACCCGTTGCGGCACTTCCTGCAATAGCGCCTGCCGCTGCACCGGTTGCTGCGCCAGTCACTGCTCCGACCCCAGCTCCCATAGAGACTTCTTTAGTAATGTCAGATGATTGTTCTGCCAATGTTTTACATTCCACCATGTCACGCTGAACTGTTTCAGGATGTTGATCCATGCGTGAATCTACAATGGGATGCCATCCACTTTTGGCTGCACAGCCAATGGCTAAAGTAGAAAGTACCAAAAGGGTAGATAAGTTATTTTTTTTCATATTTTCTCCAAAAAGAAACATTTTAATCGTTATAAAAAATAGTTGCATCCGCTAAAAAGTTAATGACAGTTACACTGTGTCAAATTTTATACAAATTTTTATGCATAATGTTTGCGGACTCTCTGAATAAGAGATTTTCATTAGTTAATTAATTCAATCAGTCGTGTTAATTAATCGGGAGCTTATCGCACACAAAGCAATCTGTTATCATGAACAGTTTGTATTATTTTCCAATCAAAGCTCAGGATTTATCATGTCAGAATTTTCTAATGTAACCGTTGTAAAAAAAGCGAATGTTTATTTTGACGGTCATGTCACTAGTCGGACAATTCGTTTTGCCAATGGTTCGTTAAAAACATTGGGTTTTATGTTGCCTGGTGAATATACTTTCAACACAGCAGATGCAGAGATAATGGATATTTTAGCGGGTGATTTAGAAGTATTATTACCTGAATCCACGCAATGGCAAGCGATTAAAGGAGAGGGCTCGTTTAATGTGCCTGCGAATGCACAATTTACAGTAAAAATTATTGCGCCAACTGATTATTGTTGTTCTTTTATTAAATAATAGAATGAAAAAAGTCGCTATTTTTGTTGATGTGCAAAACATTTATTACACCACGCGACAAACTTTTCAGCGACATTTTAACTACAATGCATTTTGGCTTGCTGCAACAGCTAATCAGCAGGTTGTTGCTGCGATAGCTTACGCTATTGACAAAGGCGACAGTAAACAGCGGGGATTTCAGCAAATTCTTCGTGATATTGGTTTTCAGGTTAAATTGAAGCCTTATATCCAACGTATTGACGGCTCAGCAAAAGGCGATTGGGATGTAGGCATTACTTTGGATGTAATCGAATTTGCGCCTCAGGTTGATAAAGTCATTTTATTATCGGGCGACGGTGATTTTGACTTGCTGATTGAAAAAATTCGTAACAGCTATGGTGTTGTTACTCAAGTATACGGAGTACCGGCTTTAACAGCACCTTCGCTTATTTATGCCTGCGACCAGTATACCCCCATAGATACTCATCTCGTGCTTTAAACTTATAAACTAGGAATAATCTTTTGATTTCTACAGCGAATGTAACCATGCAGTTTGGGGCAAAGCCCCTGTTTGAAAATATTTCAGTTAAATTTGGGGATGGCAACCGTTACGGCTTAATTGGCGCCAATGGTTGTGGCAAATCAACATTAATGAAAATATTAAGTGGTGATTTAGAACCCAGTGCCGGCAATGTGTCAGTGACACCCAATGAGCGACTAGGAACGTTGCGGCAGGATCAGTTTGCCTTTGAAGACTTTACTGTCATTGATACCGTGATTATGGGACATAAAGAACTCTGGCAGGTTAAGCAAGAACGTGATCGCATCTATTCCTTGCCGGAAATGTCTGAAGAAGAAGGCATGCGGGTGGCTGATTTGGAAGTAGAATTTGCCGAGTTGGATGGCTATACCTCGGAATCACGGGCGGGTGAAATACTGTTAGGTCTGGATATTCCTTTAGAACAGCATTTCGGACTTATGAGTGCAGTGGCACCGGGTTGGAAGTTAAGAGTATTGCTGGCACAAGCATTGTTTGCTAACCCTGACATTATGCTGCTCGACGAGCCGACCAACAACCTAGATATCAATACTATTCGCTGGTTAGAAGATGTACTTAATCAGCGTAACTCGACCATGATTATTATTTCCCATGATCGCCATTTTTTAAACAGCGTTTGTACCCACATGGCTGATTTGGATTACGGTGAATTACGCGTTTATCCGGGCAATTACGATGAATACATGATGGCGGCGACACAAGCACGCGAACGCTTGCAAGCCGATAATGCTAAAAAGAAAGCACAAATTGCCGAATTACAAACGTTTGTTAGTCGATTCTCTGCCAATGCCTCTAAAGCAAGACAGGCAACCTCACGAGCCAAACAGATTGAAAAAATTAAGCTGGATGAAATTAAACCTTCCAGCCGTGTCAATCCTTTTATCCGTTTTGATCAGACCAAAAAACTGCATCGTTTGGCTTTGGAAGTAGAAGGTTTAAGTAAAGGCTATGGCGGTGAACCACTGTTTAAAAATCTTAATTTAATGGTTGCTGTGGGCGAGCGTGTCGCTGTCATAGGTCCCAATGGTATTGGTAAAACCACGCTGTTAAAAACCTTAGTGGGTGAATTAGCCCCAGATGCAGGAACTGTTAAATGGTCTGAAAATTCTGAAATTGGTTATTTTGCTCAAGATCATGCCCATGATTTTGCAGAGGATATCAGTCTATTAGAGTGGATGATTCAATGGCGCAAAGAATCTGATGATGATCAAGCCATTCGTGGCACACTGGGTCGAATGCTGTTTTCTCATGATGAGATTAAAAAATCAGTACAGGTATTGTCCGGTGGTGAAAAAGGGCGCATGTTGTTTGGTAAATTGATTTTACAAAAAAACAATATCATGGTGATGGATGAACCGACCAATCATTTGGATATGGAATCTATTGAGTCATTGAATCTGGCACTGGAAAACTATCCTGGCACTTTGATTTTTGTCAGTCATGATCGTGAATTTGTATCATCACTAGCAACCCGAATTATTGAATTGACGCCTCAAGGCATTGTTGATTTTACCGGCAATTACGAGGAATATTTGAGTAGCCAAGAGAAGTAGCAGACAATACCCTCATTGTGTTTGTGGATAGTGAAGTTTAACAAACCTAAAGCACTTAATAATACTTTGCCGGTGTTCCGGTTAACTAGGAGTGATTAATGAATATTCATGAGTATCAGGCCAAACAGTTGTTTCAACAGTATCATATTCCCGTGCCTCAAGGGCAAGCGGTGAATACCTTAGAACAGGCAGTTAATATTGCTGAAACATTGGGTGGTTTGGGATGGGTTGTTAAAGCACAAGTTCATGCTGGCGGTCGTGGTAAAGCCGGTGGTGTTAAACTGGCAAAGTCGGTAAATGAAGTGGCTATTTATAGTGAGGAATTATTAGGTAAGCGTTTGGTGACTATCCAGACAGATGCAGTTGGTTTACCAATCAATTCATTATTGGTTGAAAAAATTTACCCTATTAAGCGCGAACTTTATCTGAGTTTACTCATGGATCGTGCCAGTGAACGCTTAACGTTTATTGCCTCGGCAGCTGGCGGAATGGAAATAGAAACCGTTGCTCATGAGTCACCAGAACAAATTCTGATTGTACCAATTGATCCGGCAGCGGGTTTACAAGGCTATCAATTTAGAAAAGTCGCTTATGCACTGGGTTTAAAAGGTGCCCAACATAAAATGTTGGCGACCATCATGCAGGGAATGTATGAATTATTTCTGGCTAAAGATGCTACCCAAATTGAAATTAATCCCCTGATTGAAACGCAAGAAGGTGATTTGATGGCTTTGGATGCAAAAATTAATTTTGATGACAATGCCATTGCTTTGCATCCCGATATTTTAGCGATGAAAGATGCCGCTCAGGAAGATGATAAAGAAAATGAAGCACAACAGTTTGGGCTCAATTATATAACGTTGGAAGGTAATATTGGTTGTATGGTCAATGGTGCCGGTTTGGCAATGGCAACCATGGATTTGGTAAAACTAAAAGGCGGTTTACCAGCTAATTTTCTTGATGTCGGTGGGGGCACCAATGTCGAAAAAGTGTGTGAAGCTTTTAAACTAATCTTGTCAGATAGCAACGTAAAAGCAGTTTTGGTAAACATTTTTGGCGGCATTGTTAAATGTGATGTGATTGCTGAAGGTATTTTGGCAGCTATTAACCAGATACATGTCAGTGTGCCGGTGGTGGTTCGTTTAGAAGGGACTAATGTTGAACAGGGCAGGGCATTATTAAGTAATACCGGCTTAAATCTATATGCAGCGGATGATTTGGCACATGCTGCCGAACAGGTTGTTAAATTGGCGGAGGCAGTATGAGCATTTTAATTAATAAAGATACCCGAGTCATTTGTCAGGGATTTACTGGAAAACAAGGAACTTTTCATTCACAACAGGCACTGGATTACGGCACTCAGTTGGTCGGCGGTGTAACACCGGAACGCGGCGGTGAAATGCATCTGGGTTTACCGGTATTTAATACCGTTCAGGATGCGGTTGATGGTACTGGTGCAACTGCCAGTGTTATTTATGTACCGCCATTCTATGCCGCCGATGCCATTTTGGAAGCGGTTGATGCCGGTATTAAATTGATTGTTTGTATCACTGAAGGTATCCCCATTCTGCAAATGCTGCGTGTTAAAGCTGCTATGGCAGGAACGGGCGCTTTACTGATTGGACCTAACTGTCCGGGTATCATTACCCCGGGTGAATGTAAAATAGGTATTATGCCGGCAAAAATTCACTTACCGGGTTCTATTGGCATTGTTTCGCGTTCAGGAACGTTAACTTACGAATCTGTTCACCAAACTACGCAACAAGGTTTAGGACAAAGTACCTGTGTTGGTATCGGTGGCGATCCCATACATGGTATGAATTTTATTGATGTCCTCAGCCGCTTTCAGGAAGACGAACACACTAAAGGCATTGTCATGGTCGGCGAAATTGGTGGTGGCGAAGAAGAAGATGCTGCCGAGTATATTAAAGCCCATGTCACTAAACCGGTGGTTGCCTATATTGCTGGACAAACTGCACCTGCGGGCAAACGGATGGGACATGCCGGCGCGATTGTAACTGGAGGCAAAGGTACAGCGGCGGGGAAAATTGCTGCTTTAAAA
>Ga0214192_1000374_pt1 | contig 28158 bp, 19 predicted proteins | sample TroBogEpilimnion_44_FD_153030 | JGI IMG/M metagenome (GOLD analysis project Ga0214192, IMG submission 153030) | Freshwater microbial communities from Trout Bog Lake, WI - 29JUL2008 epilimnion | ecosystem: Environmental > Aquatic > Freshwater > Lake > Epilimnion/Euphotic zone | place: Trout Bog... | reverse complement strand
CTGCGTAAACAAATCGTTGAACTCGAAAACAGCATCATCCAAATGGCCGGCGAGCATTTCAACATCTCATCCCCAAAACAGCTGGGATATATCCTGTTCGAAAAGCTAAATCTCGATCCGAAAGCAAAGAGAACAAAGACCAAACAATACTCCACGGGCGAAGAGATCCTTGTTAATCTGCAGGATAAACATCCGATCATTGCCAAAATTCTGGAACACCGGGGCCTGAAGAAACTCCTTTCAACCTATGTCGAGGCTCTTCCCAAACTGATCAATCCGCAAACCGGAAAGATTCACTCTTCATTCAATCAGACTATTGCAGCCACCGGACGGTTAAGCTCCACGAATCCGAATCTGCAGAATATCCCCATTAGGGACGAAGCAGGCCGCGAGATCCGCAAGGCATTTATTCCAAGTGATAACGATCATATATTTCTTTCCGCGGATTATTCTCAGATCGAACTCCGCATTATGGCAGCGGTTTCGCATGACAGGGTGATGACCGAAGCTTTTCGGAATGGAGAAGATATCCATTCCGCGACAGCTTCCAAAATTTTCGGAGTACCCATAACTGGAGTTACATCCGAAATGCGCCGTAAGGCAAAAACTGCCAACTTCGGAATCCTCTACGGAATTTCGGCTTTTGGCCTCTCACAGCGTCTCAACATTCCCAGGAGAGAAGCCAAACAGCTTATTGATGACTACTTTGCCAATTTTTCAATGGTCAAGGATTATATGGACAGTCAACTGGTGCTGGCTCGGCAAAGGGGATATGTCGAAACGATTATGGGGCGGAGAAGATACCTCAGCGACATCAATTCAGCCAATGCGGCAGTCAGGGCATTCGCTGAACGAAATGCGATCAATGCGCCTATCCAGGGATCCGCCGCCGATATCATTAAAGTGGCTATGATCAATATCAACAAACGGTTTGCCGAGAAGGGGTTGAAGTCAAAAATGATCCTGCAGGTTCATGACGAATTGAACTTTGATGTTTTGAAAACAGAACTCGACGCGGTAATGGAAGTTGTAAAAGAGGAGATGGAAAATGCGGTTAAACTCGATGTTCCGCTCGAAATAGAAATGGATGCCGCCGAAAACTGGTTGCTTGCTCACTGATATCGCTAACTGAAATTTACTGTTTTATAACATGAAATTTATTTTGTCGTGTGAAAAAAAAAACAGCTATGTTTACAGAACGGATCAGAACGGATTTTACGCACCCGGTATATCTTCAAGATGTCAGTAAAATTGAGTTCCGGTTTGATATAAATATAGACTATAAAACACATTATGCATAACGCAACAGAACGGTAAAACAGATGTCGCGTTTTTGGATTGAACCCTAATAAACAATGAAGATTAAGAATTTTGTTCTTCGGGTGATCAACGGATCAAAGGCCCGAATTTGGATAATGACCTTCGGCGCTCTACTGTGCCTGATCGTCGTCGGTATCTTTAATACTGTATTAACAACCACATCCTCTGACAGTTATTGTATGTCTTGCCATGTTCACCCATGGGCAGAACAGAGCTGGAAGCTCGGTCCGCATCACAATAACAGAACCGGTGTCTCTGTCCACTGTGTTGAATGTCATTTGCCCCCAAAGGGGGAAGGATATCTGTTCGCGAAAGCCAAACATGGAGCCATCGATGTTTATGGCTATCTGTTTAAGGACAGTACAAAAATAAATTGGGAATCAAAAAAGCTTCTTGAGAATGCGAAAGGGTTTACGTACGAGAAATCGTGCATTAAATGTCATTCAAATCTTTTCCCGGTTACCTTGTCGGTAAACGGAAGCAATGCCCACCTCGCTTATATCAACGCTACCGAAGATCCTAAACCCAATTGTATCAACTGCCATTTGAATGCGGGACATTTCGATAAAAATGCAAAACATGAACATGATACCAATTTTGGGGTCGACGCAGCACTCAGCCAGGAAAAATTTACCAGCTCAACCAAAGTTAGTAAATTCGTAAACTTCAGGGAAAAAATCCCCGGTTCAACAGTCGCCTTCGATATGGTAGCAATTCCGGAGGGAACCTTTAACATGGGAAGCCCCGCTGATGAGCCATTCCGCAAACCGGATGAAGGTCCGGTTCATAAGGTAAAAGTTTCGAAATTCTGGATGGGCAAAATTGAGGTCTCCTGGAACGAATATCTGGCTTTCTTCCAGGCTACAGCCTCACAGGGAAGAACTGAGGGACAGATTATTGTAAATAAAAATGTAGATGCAGTAACGGGGCCTACTCCACCATGGGGAGCTCCCGATCAGGGTTGGGGCAAAGGAACCCGGCCGGCAATTACCATGTCATGGCGAGCTGCAAATACCTATTGCATGTGGCTCTCCAAAGTCACCGGCAAAAAGTATCGTCTGCCAACCGAAGCTGAATGGGAATACGCCTGCCGCGGAAACACGACCACTCCCTATTTCTTTGATGGTGATCCGAAAAAATTTACCTCCAAAGGGATCTTTAAGAAAATTTTCGGACCCGATACAACCAATATAAATTCCCGCATTATCTATATGGTAAACAGCTCTTCCAAAACCCAGGATCCCGGTTCAGTAAAGGAAAACCCATTTGGATTAAAAAATATGGCCGGAAATATTGCAGAGTTCTGTTCCGATTTTTACTCCCCGGATGCTTACAAAACCGCAACCGGATTGGTGGTTGACCCCAAAGGTCCTGAAACAGGGACAGAACATGTTATTAGGGGGGGATCGTTTAAAAGTGATGCCAAGGATGTGAGAAGTGCAGCACGAGATTTCACCAAAACACAGGCCTGGCTGGTAACCGATCCTCAGATGCCCAAGAGTATCTGGTGGTACTCCGATTGCATCGATAACGGTTTTAGGGTTGTATGTGAGGCTGACAGCATTAAATGAAAGAATGAAAAAATGAAGAATAATATGGAAAACGATTCAAAAAATATCAACAGAAGGAAATTCCTGGGGGCAAGTGTTTTGGCAGGAATTGGAGTAGCAGGTGCAGGTGCCGTCCTTTCCTCGTGTTCAAAGAAAGTGGATAATAGAACCTTAGGTCTTCCTCCGATCCTCAAGGGGGCTCCAAAAGGGAGAAAACTGCGGGCAGGTCTTGTTGGCGTGGGAAACCGGGGAACCGGAGCCGCCATTAATTTTATCAGTGCAGGTCCTGACCTGGAAATTATCGCCCTGGCCGATGTGTTTCAGGATAAAATTGATAATTGCCGTAAAAGATTTGAATCGTTCAATCTCCCGATCCCCGCTGAAAACTGCTTTGTAGGTTTTGATGCCTACAAGAAGTTGATGGCTATGCCCGAAATTGATGTGGTTATCTGTGCCACTCCTCCACATTTCCGTCCCGAGCATTTTCTGGAGGCTGTCAAAAATAAGAAACATTGCTTTTTGGAAAAACCGGTGTGCGTAGATCCTGTCGGTGCCCGTCTGATGATTGCCACAGCCAAAAAAGCCGAAGCACTTGGACTTTGCGTGATCACAGGAACTCAACGGCGTCACCAGGAAGATTACATCGAAACCTACAAACAGATTGCAAATGGTGCAATAGGCAAGCTGACATCGGCAAAAGCATTCTGGAATCAGGAACACGTTTGGTTCCGAACCCGCGAAGAGGGGTGGAACGACATGGAGTATATGATCCGGAACTGGAATAATTTCTGCTGGCTTTGCGGTGACCATATTCTGGATACACACGTACACAACATTGACGTCATCAACTGGTTCATGGGGAAACACCCCGAAAAGGCAATTGGTTACGGAGGTCGTGCACGAAGGGTGACGGGTGATCAGTACGACTTCTTCAGTGTTGACTTCGACTATGGGAACGGGGTAAGCTCCCACAGCATGTGCCGTGAGTTGGACAGCTGTGCCAACGGAACCGGCGAAATGATCAATGGTACAGAAGGTTATACAAACTGTATCAACACAATCTGGAACCTGGACGGTAGTGTCAAATGGAAGTTTGAATATCCAAAGGACGAAAACGGCAACACCATGAATACGATAAAAATTTCCCCTTATGTCCAGGAACACATGCACCTGGTTCATGCCATAAGAACAGGAAATTATGTGAATGAAGCCGAACGGACTGCAATCTCAACACTGACCGCTATCATGGGGCGTACCGCGGCCTACACCGGCCAGATGATCACCTGGGACGCCATCATGAAATCGGATATGGATCTTGGTCCAAAAAAACTGGAATTTGGTCCGGTGGATATGGTCTTCGAAACTCCGGTCCCCGGAACACCTCCGCACGTTTAACTATTTGATTCTGAATAATAACTAAACTTATAATCAATGTTTGACAAATCTACCAGAAGGGATTTTTTGAAACGATCGGCTTCCGTGGCAACGGGAGCATTGATCCTCCCGCAGATTATTCCGTCATCAGCGCTGGGCATGGGGGGCAAACTTCCACCAAGTGACAGGATAGTTATGGGAGCAATCGGAGTTGGATCGCAGGGGAAAAGCAACATGAGAGATTTCCTGAAACTCAATAATCAGGTACAGTTTGTGGCAGTTTGCGATGTTGATTCCAGTCATTCAGCAAAAGCGAAATCAATGGCTGATGAGGCAAACAATAATAAAGATTGCCGCATCCACAGCGATTACCGCGAATTTCTTGAAAAAGAAAAATTGGATGCCGTATCGATAGCCCTGCCCGATCATTGGCACGGGCTGATTTATAGTGCAGCAGCAAACAAAAAATTAGATGTCTACGGCGAAAAACCCATTTGCCGCACGATCAAAGATGGTCAGACCATTGTAAAATCAGTTGAAAAGAATAACATTATCTGGCAAACTGGCAGCTGGCAACAATCGAGACCTAATTTCCACCGCGCTGTGGAACTGGTCAGAAATGGAAGAATCGGCAAAATAAAATCTATTGAAGTCGGTCTGCCCAATGGGAATAACGGAATCGGAACCCCTCCGGTCAAAGAGGTGCCCGCTGAACTCAACTGGGAGATGTGGCTCGGACCCGCACTCAAAGTCCCTTACCGGGGAATAAGTCACTGGGACTGGCGCTGGATTCTGGATTACTCAGGGGGACAGCTAACCGACTGGGCCGGTCACCATATTGATATCGCCAACTGGGGAGCAGAACTGGAACATACGGGGCCCGTCGAGATTTCAGGCGAAGGTGTTTATCCAAGAGATGGAATCTTCAATGTTCCTGTTGAATACGATTTCCTCTGCAAATATGCCAACGGAATCGAAATGCGTGTGGCAAACAGCGCAAGACTGATTCATGGCGGAGGCGCCACCTGGTATGGCGAAAAAGGCTGGCTCAATGTTGACCGTGGAAGGTTATCGGCTTCCAATCCCAAAATTCTCGAAGAAGTAATCGGAGAGAATGAGATTCAAATCTACAAAAGTGATAACCATTGGCAGAACTTTGTCGATTGTGTCCGTTCACGAAAAGAAACCATTGCACCCATTCAGGTTGCCTATCGGGCCATTTCTGTCGCTTTACTTGGCGAAATTGCCATGACAACCGGCAAGAAAATTCAATGGGATCCCAACAAAGAGGAGATCATCGGAAATCCGATTGCCAGCCGATTATTAAGTCGTCCGTATCGTCAACCCTGGAGCCTACCCACCATTTAATTTGAAACAAGAATGAAAAAACAAATTCTGTTACTATTCGTTTTTGCGGGATTATTAACCGTTTTCAACGCGTGCCAAAAAGGTACAGCCTACAAAGCACTGATTGTTACCGGCCAGAATAATCATCTCTGGAAATCGAGTTTCCCAATCCTGGAGCAGTTGCTCGAGCAAACAGGCTTGTTTACCGTTGACATCGCAAAATCTCCGGACAAAGGGGGAGATATGAGTATTTTCACACCCAATTTTTCAAAGTATAATGTGGTCGTAATCGACTACAACGGTGATTCCTGGTCAGAGAAAACCAAAGCTGCATTCGTTGATTATGTCAATAACGGCGGCGGCGTAGTGGTCTATCATGCCGGAGATAACACGTTCCCCGAATGGAAAGAATATAACCAGATGATCGGTCTTGGAGGCTGGGGAAACCGCACCGAAAAGGACGGACCGTATATTTATTTTAAACACGATTCCTTAATCACCGATACCTCTGCAGGAAGAGGCGGTTCCCATGCAAAAAGACACGAGTTTGAGGTTCGGGTCCGGAATACCGAACATCCCATTACCAAAGGCCTGCCTCAACGGTGGATCCACGGGAAAGATGAGCTCTACGCCCAATTACGCGGACCGGGTAAAAACATGGAAATTCTCGCTACCGCCTATTCAGATACTGCCGGAGGAACAGGCCGCGACGAACCCATGCTGATGGCTATCACCTATGGAAAAGGAAGAATTTTCCACACCACTTTAGGTCATCCCGATAAAGACGGTGGACCTGCATTGGAATGCGTTGGTTTTATCGCAACATTCCAGCGTGGCGCCGAATGGGCGGCCTCCGGAAAAGTGACCCAGAAAATTCCTTACGATTTCCCGACTGCAGCCGGCTCTTCCTTAAGACCCGATTTTAAAGAACTGACTCTCGCAGATGACCTGTCAAAAATAGCCCAATATGATATCACCAAAAGCACACGATATTTATCCGATTTACAAAGCCGTATCCGCTACGAGGCACAGACTCCGGCAGATTACCAGAGCTTTGAAAAAGAGATGATCAAAATACTTGAAAGCAAAGAGGCTACCGATGACGGGAAAAAACTGCTCCTTCGCGAAATCAGCTGGATGGGTTCAGAGTTAAGTATCCCGGTGATCAAAGAACTGGCTAAAAACGAAAACCTCAAAGATGTGGCCGAATATGCCCTGGCTCGTCTGCAACCCGCAAAATAGGTTGTAAATTTTTCGCAATTGGCTGTTTAAAGGGTTCTTTTAATTTGCTCTATGTCTTCTTGTGTTGGTATTATGACAATTGTATTAAAAGCATAAGGCAACTGGCTGCTGGCAGAACTTTACCGGAATAAAATCATCTTTTCCTGAGATTTACTAAGAAAAGATAACACTCCGGCAAAGGCATTCCAGCTGGCCGCCAGTTGCCGGAAGCCAGTAGTGAATCATACGTCCAATACAGGGTAACGCAGGTTTTTTCCCGTACAGACCCTTAAAGAACCGGTTTTTATCTTTTTAAACTAATAAAATGACCAAATTAAACAGACGGAATTTTATTAAACTGAGCTCCACCATTGGCGCAGCCACGATTGCTGTCCCAACAATCATCTCAGCCTGCGCCCGGGGGAAAAACGGACATGTTGCACCCTCCGACCGGGTTAACCTGATGTTTATCGGTTCCGGCAACCAGGCGATGAACGACCTCAACGATTTTCTTACCGACAAGCGGGTTCAGATCACGGGAATATGTGACGTTAATAAACAAAGCTCCGGGTACTGGAACGGGAAAATGGGAGGAAGAGAAATCGGGATTAACCTGGTCAACGGATATTATTCGCGGCTGCTTGGGAAAAATTATTCAGGCTGCAAGAGCTTCGAAGATTTCAGGGAGGTCATTGCACGCAAAGATGTGGATGCCGTTGAAGTCGTCATACCGGATCACTGGCATTCCATACCGGTTCTGATGGCTGCAAAGGCAGGTAAAGATATTTATTGCCAAAAACCGCTTGCCCTTACCATTCCCGAAGGGAGGGCTATGGCCAATGCAGTTAAAAAGTATGGCACCGTTTTTCAGACGGGAAGTCAACAGCGCTCGGATGAAAATTTCAGACGGGTATGCGAACTGGTTCGGAATGGAAGAATTGGAAAATTGCTGACCGTTGAATGTGGTCTCCCGTCAGGAACGCCCGACTACGGAAAAACGGGGCATCTTACCCAGACTATTCCCGTTCCTGATGGCTTCGATTACAATACCTGGCTCGGACCTGCACCTGATGCACCCTATTGCCCTGCCCGAACTCACGTAAACTTTCGATGGGTGCTCGATTATTCCGGGGGACAGGTAACCGACTGGGGAGGTCATCACCCCGATATCGCCCAATGGGGAATGGATACCGAACTTACCGGTCCTGTAAAAATCCTGAATGCCAAAGCAGAATGGGCTGTTCATCCCGTCTGGAATACAGCTACCGAATATTACTTCGAGTGCCTTTATGCCAATGGAGTCAAACTTATCATATCCAATAAATTACAAGGCGGGATTACTTTTCATGGAACCGATGGATGGGCTCATGCCAACCGTGGAAATCACCAGGTATTTCCCGAAAGCCTCAAAGAGACTGTAATTGCCCCTTCCGAAATTCATCTGTATAAAAGTGCAAATCATTTCAGGAACTTTATCGACTGTGTCTACTCACGTAAGGAGACGATAGCACCTGCGGAGATTGGACACCGCTCCATCACCATGTCTCACCTGGGCAATATAGCCATGAAACTGCAGCAGGATCTCGATTGGGATCCCGATGCCGAACAATTTATCAACAACGAGGTGGCCAATAGTATGCTGCACCGGAAAATGAGGGAGCCCTGGGCATCGATATACAAAGAGCACCTGGTTTAACGGATTGATTTAATATCTAAATGTTTACAAATGCAAATCAGAAAAATTATTACTCTTTTTCTTACAACTCTGGTATCCTTGCAACTGGCTGCTCAAAACCCGGGAAAAGCCCTCGACCAAACCTATTCTGACAAGAAATTCTATTTTGCAACCTGGGGTGATCCCGGCAAAGGTACAGAAGCGGTTAAGGACTCCTGGATGGCAAGGCTTGCAAATGCGGGTATCACCGATCTGCTTCCCGGAAGTGGTGCCAATGAGCTTAAAGAGCTGATCCGGATCGGAAATAAATATGGGATCAGGATTCATGCCTGGCATTGGATGATGAATGTGGGTGGTGCCAAAGAGTGCAAAGATCACCCCGACTGGTACTCGGTCAACAGTCTGGGACAATCCTGCCTGGATTACCACCCCTACGTTGGTTATTACAGCTTTCTGAGCCCTTTCTCCCCGGGTGCCCGCGAATACGTCAAGAAAGGGGTCAGGGAAATTGCCAAAATAAAGGGGCTCGCATCGGTCCATTTCGACTACATCCGGTACGTCGATGTAGTCCTCGGCGCTGATTTACAAAAAAAATACAAACTTAATGGGAAGCCCCTCGTCCAGGATAGGGTATTCCCTGAATTTGACTTTGGTTATCATCCACTTGCCAGAAAGGAATTCAAGGCAAAGTTCGGCATGGATCCGATGGATCTTCCCGACAAGGAGGAGAACCCCGCCTGGAAACAATTTCGGATGGACGCAATCACCTCTCTGGTTGAAGAGTGTATCCAGATTTGTCACAAAGAGGGTACCAAAGCCTCAGCAGCAGTATTCCCTTTCCCTGAACTGGCCCGCGAATACGTTCGTCAGGACTGGAGCCACTGGAACCTGGATCTCTTCTTCCCGATGGCCTATAAGGGTGATCACCAGGGAAATATGTACTGGGTGGGATTCGCAACCAAACAGGGAGTGCGGGAATTGAAATCGGGACAGCTCCTCTTTACCGGTGTGGCTGTCGGAGATTATGGCGATAATATGGCCGATTTCGAGGAGGCAATCCGGCAGGCACACGACAACGGCGCAAAAGGAATTACCTTTTTTCACGCCAATGCCTTAAACGATAAACATTTGGCAATCATTAAGAAATATGACGAGATATTCAATAAGAAATAACTCTTTGCATAATCCTTTGCCTTCCAGGAAAAGGGTTTGAAAGATGTTTAAAATCGCAGCTTTTGAGTTATCTTCGTTCGTTATGGAGATTGTAAATAATAGCAACCACATTTCAATTTGGTTTGAAATAAATGATCTGTTTGCCACAATTCAGGACTGCTATTAAGAACAAAAAATAACATTGATTTTATCCGAAAAATAGATATGCTCTCAATCGTTATCCCCATTTACAATGAAGAAGGATTGATCGACGATCTGGTGAAACGGACTGTTTCAGCACTGGAATCGTTTGTCACCGATTTTGAGATCCTGTTTGTGGACGATGGCAGCGAGGACCAAAGTCTTCAAAAACTGCTTAACTGTCAAAAAACATATCCCTGCATTAAGATCCTGTCACTATCCAAGAATTTCGGGCACCAGGCCGCCTTTACTGCCGGACTGGAATATGCTTCGGGCGATGTAGTCGGGATGATGGATGGCGACCTGCAGGATCCTCCCGAGTTGTTCAAAGCGATGTACCGCAAAATTAAGGAAGAAAATTTCGATATAATCAGCGGAAAACGGAGTGGACGAAAGGGGAAAAACAGCCGGCATTTCTATACTTTTCTCTTCCACCTTCTGTTTAAAAATATTGCGGCCGTCCAAAACATGGAAAATACGGGTAATTTCTCGATGATGAAACGGGAGGCGGTGGATGCATTACTGAGAATGAAAGAGAAGGTGCGCTATTTGCCGGGGCTGCGCGCATTTATTGGATTCAGGCAAGGGTATGTCGATTATATCCGGGAAGAACGAATGGAAGGTGATACCAAAATGAGCCTGTCCAAACTGTTCATCCTGGCGGCGGATGCCATATTCTCCTTCTCGAGGTTGCCAATACGCATGACCTTAACTCTCGGCCTGATCGGAACCATCGTATTTATGTTCGCCGGCATCTATGTGCTCGTTGCCAAAATATTTGGGTTTGCAATTGTTGGGTGGTCTTCCACCTTGCTAAGTATCTATTTCCTCGGATCTATTCAGCTGGTTTCGCTGGGCGTAGTGGGTGAATATGTTTACCGGATTTATAAGGAATCCCAAAACAGACCCCTCTATTTCGTGAAGAAATTCTATGACGGGAATCCACCAAAATAATGAATAATCAAACCCTGAAATATATTTTCATTAGTATTGCCACCCTGTTGCTCCTTTTCATGCTCAAGGGTGGCCGTGATGCAGGTATATCGGGCGATGAATATTTTCACTATAATCAATCGGTTTCGGTATACAACTTTATCACCACCCTCGGAAAAGATACATCGGCCCTCAACACACCAAATACCCACCTTAAATACTACGGACAATCATTCGATAACGTGACCACCATCTTAATCAAATGGTTTAAGATCGACGATATCTATCTCTTCCGCCATTTAGCATGTTCGGTGGCTGGCTGGCTGACGATTATCGTTACCGCTCTTTTTGCAATCTGGCTTGCCGGATACGGTGCCGGAGTCCTCGTTCTTTTGCTCTTTGCCCTCTCTCCCACTTTCCTGGGTCATGCCCAAAACAATCTGAAAGATATCCCTTTCGCATTAAGTTATATTGCCGCTATCTTCTTTATAATAAGGTTCTTTATTAACCAAAACAAAACAAAGGTATACGATGCCATTTTGCTGACTGCCAGTATCGCCTTTTCAATAAGTATCCGGTCCGGAGGCTTAATCCTGATCTGCTACCTGTTTCTGTTTTTCATCCTTTTCTACCTTTATAAATATCAAAAAAAGAAACAGCCCGATTTTGCGTTAATCCGGAGAAAGCTCTCCGTAACAACCGTGATTTCAGTGGTCGCACTCCTTTTAAGTCTTGTGCTATGGCCCTATGGCCAGGCCGATCCGTTTCATAACATTTGGAAATCGTATCAGGTAATGTCTCAGTTCCCAACTACAATCAGACAACTCTTCGAAGGGAAAATGGAGTGGTCAGATCTGATGCCCTGGTACTATTTGCCAAAATACATGGTCATCACAATTCCCCTGATCGTCCTTGGCGGATTCTTAGCCTTTGGGATACTTGCAAAGAAGATCCTGAATCGGGAAAATTGGCTAACCTATGGATTCATCCTGTTTTCCATCCTGTTTCCTATCCTCTTCGTGATCTACCAGAAATCGAACCTCTACGGTTCCTGGAGACATTTTCTATTTGTCTATCCATCGATTATTCTCCTCGCTGCCATCGGGTTTTCATACCTGTTCAACTACTTTAAAAACAAATATATAAAATTTGCAATCCTCCTTTTTTCATTAGGGCTGGCGCTCCATCCACTGAAATTTATGATCCGCAACCATCCCTATTATTACCTCTATTATAATCAGTTGGTTGGTGGACTAGAAGGTGCCTATGGAAACTATGAAACAGATTATTATTACCACACGATCCGTGAAGGATCGGAATGGCTCACTAAATACCTGATATCCAATAAACAGGAGGGACCGATAAGAATCGCTACCAATTTTTCAGTCAGCTGGAATTTCCGGAATCATCCAAATATTAAAAGTTTCTATTGTCAATATGATGAGAGAAGCCAGTGCGACTGGGATTATATGATCGTTTCAAACAGTTATATCCCGGCCAGCCAGCTTCAAAACGGGACATGGCCACCGAAGAATGCCATTCATGTGATTTATGCCGACAATGTCCCTGTTTGCGCCGTGCTAAAACGGGAGACAAAACTCGATCTTCTGGGTTATGAGGCTTTATTGAGCGGTGATCCTGCAATAGCTTCTGTGAATTTTACCCAGGCCCTCAAAATAAATGCACAGGATGAATTAATCTTTTATAATTTTGCCACGGCGCTGGTTACGGAAGGGAAAATCGACAGTGCAAAAATTGTACTTCAGTCGGCATTGAAAATCAATCCGGGCTATGAGCCGGTTTTAATGTATCTTGGAAATATTGCGGTTACACAAAACAATCAACAGGATGCGATAGGTTATTATAAAACGCTTATTGCCTATAACCGAAAATACTATGATGCTTATGTTGGGCTTTCTAAATTATTGATGCATAGTGATATCTCGGGAGCAAGGGAATTGCTGAAAACCTGCCTGACACTAAATCCGCGATATAAACCAGCGATTTTGTCCCTGGCAGATTCCTATCGGAAATCAAATCCTGAGATCGCTAAAAAATATGATAACCTTGCAAATTCGTATAAATAGTAAATTTTAATAATGAGAGTATGAAAAAGACAATTCTGATGTTCTGTATGGCAGGAATATTATTCCTGGGAAGTTTAGGTTTAGCGCTTGCACAGGCTACACCGGCAGCAAAAAAAGATTCAGTCAATGCAGATAAAGCGGCAAAACCGGTTTTCTACGATGCAGCGGCCGAAGAACCAGCCTCTAAAGGCTCCGGGTCAACTACTTATGTGCTGATTGCCGGTGCTGTTGTAGTAATTGGCGCAGCAGCCTATTTTATGACGAAGAAAAAGAAATAAGAACACAATTTTCTTCTGTTAAAACAAAACAGCCCTGTCAGATTTTGAAAACCTGACAGGGCTTATCTTAATATACCTTCAACAATCCGGGATGATTCCCCGTGATATTCCGCCCACCCTGAGGCGTGACGACAAAGGTGTTTTCAATCCCGACCATCCCAATATGCGGGATCCCCTTTTTAGGCTCAACGGCAAAAACCATCCCTTCCCTGATCGGTTCATCAAAGCCGTTGGCAATAACAGGAAGTTCATCAATGGTCAGCCCGATCCCGTGACCCAGGAACTTGACCTTTCTGGTTCCAAACCCCATGAAATTTTCAAGAAAAGCAGGGGTTAACTCATTCAGAATCTCATTGTAGATAACCGAAGGAATTGCACCCGGACGCAGCATTGCAGCTATTTTATTCTGAATTTCAACACATTGCAAATGAATCTGAATCGCCTCATCCGGTAAAGACTTCCCAAACATATAGGTCATGGTTTTGTCAGTATGGTAACCCTCAACGCCACAGCCGGTATCCACAAAGACGAGGTCACCTTTCCTGAGCTTCCGGTTTCTGCTTCCATGAATCGGAACTGCCGGACTCATCCCGTAATTTCCCCCGGGCCCGTTAAAAGAGGTCGGATAAATTGAGCTCTCGCCAAAGGCAATCTGCCCAAGAATTGACTCTGTATCGAACATCCCAAAACGGGCAACGCCATGATGCCCCTGGTGAATGAGCAGCGAATAGAGCTCTGTAAAGAACTCCATTTCACTCATCCCCTCCTTGAGAAGACCCGGCACAAGCTCCTCAGTCACCCGCTGGTGAATTTTCCCCGACTCCTCCATCAATGCCAGTTCATATCCGCTTTTTACCGATCTCACCTTACCAATTTGAATATCTGCGGATTCGATAACTATAAACGGGAAGTATTTCTGAAACCGCTGCAACATGGCAATCGGAACAATCTCCTTCTCCAAATAAACCGTGTCGGGAAGATTCTTCATCGTTACTGCAGCATCACGGTAACTCTCCATCGGTTTGATAACCGGAAACAACGACTCCTCAGCTGCCCGCTCATAACTTCGGCGTACCCAGAAAACCGCCTCCTCAAACCTTGGAATAAATAATACCCCCTCCTGCATCGTTCCGGTAAAATAGTAGAGATTGATCTTGCTAAACACCGCCGTAAGCTGCCAGTCGGGATGATCACGGTCCATTTGCTTCCTGAACCGTTCAATTCGTGAGTTCAGTTCTTTGATTGGTACTCTTATTTGCATGATATGCAGATTATTTAATGACTATTCTTTAACTATTTCAACACGATAAATCGTGTTTCAAAATTAACAGATATTAGGACTCCTCCTCCCTTTTAGTGATTTTTGCAGTTTATCCCTCAGCTTCTGCAGCTTGTCGGAATTTTCTTTTACATTGGTGGACAAATGGTTTCTTTTGCTGAAACCTTTAAAATCAAAGAAATGAAGAAGCTTTTAATTTTTCTGCTGCTCATTGGAAGTGCACAATCTCTCCTTGCTGAAGAACTTGGAAAAGACCTGCAAAGAACGGCCTGGAATTCCATTTTTGGCAAGTTTCTGGGTGAGACTAAAAAACCGATCATCTTTCGAAATGATATTGCAGTCAGGCTGGATGGCAAGTGTAGTGCTGTCGACTCCGCCTGTATTGTAGAACTTATTCAGGATTTAAAGGCGGTAATTCCCACAAGAAAGATATATTTTACAAATGACGAAGCCAATCTCATTTTTAACATAAATGGAGACCATCACGGAAGGATTACCGCCATGGATGCAAGCGGTTATTCCATCCATTCAACTCAGAATTTTTGCGAATTTCAATCTGATGTCCCCAAAGAGGTCCGCAAAAAGGTGTTGTATTACATGCTTTGCAGATCTCTTGTTGAGTTTTCACCCGGCAAATCAGGGACAACTGGTATAGCGGGTTGTGTTTTTGATGAAAAGGGTCCGGACGATATCAGGTATCCCAATATTGATCGCCCGTTTGACTCCTTTATTTTGAAGACCCTTTATGCTGACGATTTTCAGGAACAATTTAAAAATTACTTCGTAAAGCATGCATCCTACCGGATGTACCTGATTCAAATGTATCACAATGAATTAGACAATGCATTTCTTTTGCTGGGATTACTACTTTCAACTATACTGTTATCAATCCTGATTATTAAAGGTGCTTTTAAGCCACACCAGTGGAACTGGCTGGTATACAATAAGCAAGGACTATTCCTGATTGCAATTGGAGTCCTGTATACATTCTGTCTGGGTTGGTCTGATTTATCCTTTGATGATAAGGACCTTGGAAACCTGGAAAACGTGATTATAAGCTCTTTGCTGGCCATCAACCTGATCTTTTTTGCTGAAAAAGTGCTCCTTAAAGATGGTCTGGCAGGGATTTCAAAGATTACAGTAAATTTCTCAATTACACTTCTTGTCCTGGCTATTGTTTCCTTTCCGGTTCGTTATGGATGGTCTTATGAAGCGATAATCTACAATATCCCCTTAAGATACAATAGTCTGCTTCCCTATATTCTTTCGGTTTCATTGGGAAGAGCCCTTTATATTTTCATAAACGACAGGTATAAAAGTGTTATCAATCAAAAAGATGTGGAGCTGGCGCAGATGAACGAGCTTCAAAAGCAAGCTGAACTTCAATCTTTAAGGGCCCGAATCAACCCTCACTTTCTCTACAATGCATTGAATTCAATCGCCAGCCTGGCCACAACGGATCCCCTCAAAACTGAAAAGATGGCATTGGCTCTCTCCGACTTTTTCAAATATGCCATTAACCGGGAGCAAAAACAGTTCAATACACTTCTGGAAGAACTGAATGCCATCCGCACCTACCTCGAAATCGAGAAAGTAAGATTCGGTGACCGGCTAAATTTTGAAATAGACTGTGAACCAGGTTTCTTAGATATCCCGATTCCGCAACTGTTGATTCAGCCATTGGTCGAAAACGCGATTAAACATGGGTTATCGCAGATCACAGAAAACGGATTCATCAAAGTATCCATTATTAAGGAAGAGCAAAAACTTGGTATCCGAATTTACGATAATGGCCCGGCTTTCCCCGAAGGGCCGCTCCCGGGTTTCGGTATCCGGAACACGCAGGACAGAATAGCGTTGCTCTATGGCTCTAAGGCATCTATGAACTGGGAAAACAATCCTGAAAAGTTCATCGGGTTGAGCTTGCCAATTGAAAATGAAAATGTTAAATAAATTTAAACTTCCGATCAGTTATCATAACTTTATCATGATTAATTAAATTTACAAAAATATCTGACAATTTACTTAAGATAAATCCTTAATTCCCAAATTAATGAAAAAAGCTCTTATCGTTATTACTATTCTGATGCTTTCCTTATTTACTTATTCACAATCTATTTTGGAGAACCCGAAAGTGGGAATGTGTTCAGTTTCAAAATTAACAATCGAGAAAGTTGAGTTATTTGATACTGCAACTGTACTTTGGTTTCATGTGAAATCTGAGCCCGGGAAATGGATTAACGTTCCAAAGAATACTTATATTCAACCCATTGGCTCCAAAGAAAAACTCTACGTTTTGAGCGCGTTGGGGATTAAACTAGATGAACATTATACAATGCCAGAATCAGGAGAGGTAAATTATAAGTTGACGTTCCCAAGGATTGACAAATTCGAAAGCAAGATCGATTTTGTTGATTCTGAATCAGATTGGTACATTTATGATGTCCAAGTAAAGCCGGAGCTAAAAAAATCTACAATTCCCGAGAAATTAAAAGGAAATTGGTTTCGCTCAGATAATGCGAATTGGGAAATCAGTCTATTCGATTCATTAGTTGTTTATAAAAGTCATGTCTGGAAATGCCAGAAATATTTTGAAAAGGACGGACTAGGTCAAATAAAGCTAAGTAGTAAATCGAAAAACCTTGTACTATTAATTAAACCTGTCGAAAATAGCTCCTTCTTAATTGGTGAATCACCGGCAAAACTTATTCATATAACCCATAAACAAGATTTAAAAGCAATAATGCCCGATAATGGGATCTTTAAATCGCCAGTTTTTAAGGCGGATACCGCTATCTTTTGTGGATTTATAAAAGGATTTAACACAAGAGTTCCACAAAAATCAGGTTGGGTAATTATTAGGTCAGTATTAAATGGTGAGCAGAAGGAAATGCTCCTGACTATCTCTGATCATGGTACTTTTAGTTTAAAAATTCCTTTATTATATCCTCAGGAAGTCGATATCCTAATTTTTCAGCCTTTTTTACGAAGTACAATCTTTTTAGAGCCTGGAAAAACAACTTTTCAATTGATTGATAAGGGGAATAAAGTAAACCCGATTTTATTTATGGGTGATAATTCCCGGTTAAACAATGATCTGTTAAAACTAGATGATATAATTAGTTTTGATTATGATGATATGATCAAAACTGTTTGTGACTTCTCACCACAGCAATATAAGGTCTATATTCAGGATTTACAGCAAAAAGATTTGGGATCACTAAATGTATTTGTTAAGCATAATACAATAAGTGCAAAGGCAGTTTTTATAAAAAAAATGGATATAGATTATTCCTACTCCTATAATTTAATGACCTATGGTCTTACTATTGATGCTGCTTATCGCAAAAAAAATAGTATTCCTCAAACTCAATGGAAACTACCGATTAAACCTTTAGAACCGGCAGGAACATATTACAATTTTCTTACCAATGATTTGGTAAATAATCCATTTGCAATTCTATCTAAAGATTATGCCGGTTTTGTATTTAGTATAAAATTGGACACCTCATTGCGAAGCATCCCCAAAAGTTATTTAATACAAGTATATCAGGAAAATTTAAATCATTCAGGTCGAAAAGAAACTATAGACGAAAAAGAACTGACTAATCTGATTAGTCAAGTTGATACAATTGTTTCTAAAAAGCTTCAAGATGAATACGACAAAATCATTATCCCATTTTATAAAGATCATAAGCATTCAATAGATAGCTTATATGCAATAAGTAGATTTCTTGCAAGGGATGAAAAGATCCGAAAAGTTTATGGGATTGAACCCGGATTCGCCACTGACCTGATCATATCTCAGGATTTTTATAGAAAGGTTGTCACCGAATTGACCCCATATACCGAGAAACAATTAAAACCAATTCTTCAAAAAGTTAGGACACCCTTTGTTGCGAACTATTTAAAATTAAAAAACAACGAAACTAAAGGTAAAATTTCATTTAATAAGACCAAGACAGGATATACATTAAATGAAACTCCAAAAGAAACCGGAGACAAAGTTTTTGATGCCATCCTAAGCAAATACAAAGGGAAAGTGGTTTATGTAGATTTCTGGGCAACCTGGTGTAGTCCTTGCCGCGAAGGTATTAAAAGGATTAAACCACTTAAAGAAGAAATGTCTGGAGAAAATGTGGTATTTGTCTATATTACTGATCAAACATCGCCGAAAACAACCTATGAGAACTTGGTTCCGACAATTAAAGGTGATCATTACCGTCTCTCAAATGATGATTTTAATATTTTAAAAGAAAAGTTCAACTTTTCAGGGATTCCTCATCAAATCCTGGTTGGAAAAAATGGAAAAATATTTAATCAGAAAAATTGGCGTCCTGAAAATTCAGAATTAAAAGAAATTTTGATGAAATATATCAAAGAATAGAAATAGGTTACAAAATGACTTCGCCTATCTTTAAATACCGCACCCTGATTGCCGATGACGAACAGCCTGCCCGCGACAGGCTCAGAATATTATTGTCGGAATATCCTGATAAGATTGAACTGATCGGAGAGGCTCAAAACGGAATTGAGTGCCTCGAAATGATCAGTCACCTTAAACCCGATCTATTGTTTCTCGATATTCAGATGCCGGGCCTCAACGGATTCGAGGTGTTGCAGCAGTCAGATCATTCGCCTATTGTGATATTTTGCACCGCATTCGACGAATTCGCCCTCAAAGCCTTCGAAACCAACAGCATCGACTATATCGTAAAACCGGTCAAGCCGGAACGTATCCAAAAATCGATCGAAAAGCTCGATACCCTGAAGGTGAACTCCGACAGAGAGGGTCTTCTCCGGATCATTGATAATTACCTGGGGCAGACTCCCAAAAAGGAGATCACCTCCATTCCGGTAAAACTGGGAGACCGTATGCTATTTGTGCGTATCGAAGATATCCTCTACTTTTCGGCAGAAGACAAATATGTGACCATTTATAGCAAGGAAGGGAAAACCTATTTGTGCAATTTATCACTTAAAAGCCTGGAAGAGAAATTAGGGGAAAAGTTCCTCCGTATCCACAGATCTCTTCTGATCAATGTGAGCCGAATCAAGGAGATCGACAAACATTTCGGCAGCCGGTTTATCCTTAAAATGGATGATGCCGGCCAGACCAAACTTACCTCCGGGCGCAACTATTATGAGCAAATAAAGGAGATCATGGAGATCTGAACCTAAGAGATCATACCTTGGAATAAACCAATCAAACCCAAAATGATCATACACTTACACTTTTTGATCAATATCCAGATTATTTATTAAGATTGCGAGCATTCGAAATAGGATGGCTCTCATTTTTATATCAAGCATGAACAAATACACCCTGGTCACCTTCAATTTAGGATCGAAAGAGAAGGTTTTTACCCCGGTCGTTTATATCCCGGCCTCAACAGTTTTCATTTGGGCTCCGATGTGTTTCATTTTTACCTTATTTATTGATCCTTCTACCCCGGTCTGTTTCATTTTAATTCCGATTTGCTACTCTTTTACAGCGCTGTGTTTGATCCAGCAATCGTCTTGTTTATTATTCACTTTGATATAGTATCTTTGTTAAGAGTTAATAAACAAGCTATGAGAACAATTCATATTAATATTCCCGATGATGGTGATCTGAAAGATTATGATTTCTCGATGATCATTGCATCCAAATTATACGAAGATGGTATATTATCATCCGGGCAGGCTGCAGAATTGGCGGGCTTATCAAAATGAACCTTTATAGAATTATTGGGACGATACGGCGTGCCGGTTTTCAGTAAATCACTGAGTGACTTAGAATCAGATATTTTCAATACAATATCGGCATGATCTTAGGTTCACTCAGTAACATCCCTGGTTTTTCGCTCCTGATTTTCTGAATCGCATTTTCAATCTGTCCAAGCGTACACGGCATGGTGGCGACCGAGAACATCGCCTTTTCCCCTTTGTGCCGGTTATGGCTCACAGTTTCAATATTTATTTCCTGGTTACCAATGGCCGTGGTAATAAAACCTGTCGTTCCCGGAATATTCCCGGTCTGAAAAGAAATCAGGTAAGGAAACACAAACTTATGTGACTCAGCCAGATTGCGCTCCTCCTTTGCCGGGATATTCTGTATCTTCTCGCCATAACGCGCTATGAAAACGATGTCTGAAACAATTGACATAGCCGTCTCGGTAGAACCGGCACCCTTACCGACTAAAAAATGAACTCCTGAATATTTGTTGTTGATGCGCACGGCGTTGGTGGCTCCGCTGACATCAGAAAGGAAGTTGCTGTTTTTCACAAGCATAGGTCGCACGGTAGCATAAATATCGCCATTCACCTTTTTTGCATAGCAGATCAGCTTGATCTTTGCATCAATTTCGCTTGCAAAGTCAATATCTTCCTTGGTAATATTTTCAATTCCAATAATAGAAAGATCCTCTTTCGAAACATCAATACCAAACGCCAGTTTAATCAGTAGAATCAATTTATGCCCGGCATCTCCCCCATTGATATCCAGCAACGGATCAGCTTCGGCATAACCATTCTCCTGTGCGAGCTTTAGGGCTTCACCGAATTCGAGTTTTTCGTCCTGCATTTGTGTCAGGATGTAATTGCTTGTACCATTCATAATTCCGGATACCGATAGCACTTTATCCCCGGTGAAGCTCTCCTGGATGGTTTTAATAATGGGAATGGCACCGCACACGGCAGCCTCAAACCCAATTTTTACATTTTTGGCGTCAGCCGCGTCAAAGATTGACTTACCGCGCTCAGCTAAAAGGGCCTTGTTGGCCGTAACCAAATGTTTCCCTGAATTGAGAATGTCGAGACAAAGATTGAATACGAAGTCGCTTTTGCCACCTATTGTTTCAACTACAAGATCAATCTCATCCGAAGAAATTATCTCCCGGATAAATTCATTGGCTTCGGTTCCGGTAAGATCCCTACCCCCGCCGCAAAACAAACCGATTGGAAGATTAAACCGCTCAGAAGCTTTAACCGGAGAAAGCTCAACGATTTTTTTAAGCACAATTTGGGTTTTAGCCCTGATCGAGAGCTCCTGGTTAATTTCGGTAATGATCTGTGCAACACCCCCGCCAACTGTTCCGCATCCCAGAATGGCTATGTTTAATCTATCCATCTCGTAGTAATTGATATTTTTTCGAAATATAAGCAATTTTGGAATGGCACCTCCAACCGCATTTTAAGAAAACCGTCGGCTCCATGAACTTTTGTTAACCTACCATGTTCTATATTAACACATTTAATTTCAAAAGTCATGCAATATGTTATTACAGGTTCTTTAGGAAATATTAGCAAACCCCTTGCTGAACGTTTGATTGCCGCCGGGCATAAGGTGACAGTTATCAGCAGCAAATCCGATAAAGTTGCACAAATTGAAGCAATTGGAGCTAAAGCCGCAATTGGTTTGGTGGAAGATATCCTCTTTCTGACAAATACCTTCTCAGGCGCTGACGCTGTTTATACCATGGTTCCCCCTAATTTCGGAAGTGATAACTGGAAAAAATACATCGCCGGCATCGGTGAAAATTATGCTGCAGCAATCAAGGCTTCAGGCGTTAAAAATGTGGTCAATCTTAGCAGCATAGGGGCTCACATGGCAGATGGCTGCGGCCCGGTTAGTGGATTGTTCTTTGTTGAAAAAGCTCTGAACGCATTACCTGATGTTAATGTGAAACATCTCCGTCCGGGCTTTTTCTATCCGAATTTCCTGGCTAACATCGGAATGATTAAGCACATGGGAATCATGGGTGGAAATTACGGTGAAGGGACTAAACTCGTTCTGGTCCATCCCGATGATATTGCCGAGGTTGCTGCTGAGGAGCTACTGGGACTCTCTTTCTCCGGAAAAAGCGTCCGGTATATAGCCAGTGATGAAAAAACCACCCTCGAAGTGGCCGCTATTTTAGGAAAAGCAATTGGCAAACCTGAACTTCCCTGGATCAATTTCAAGGATGAAGATACCGTTGCCGGGATGACCCAGGCCGGTCTATCACTGGAGATTGCCGAAAACTATGCAGAAATGGGTGCAGCCATGCGCAGCGGAGAGATGGCTTCAGATTACCTCCTTCACCGCCCGGATGTTTTCGGAAAGACCAAACTTGAGGCTTTTGCTCCGGTGTTCGCAGCTGTTTACTCCCAGTCCTGATCCAATCTGGTTAGAATAAAAACAGAGAGAGTCACCTATTCCGGGAATGACTCTCTCTGTTTTAACAAATTCCTTAACTCACTTTATCGGTCCTATTCGGTAAAGTGAAAACTCATTGCGAATCAGGATTGAGTTCTGAACAATTGCCGGCGTGGCGTACACCTCCCCGGGCAACTTATTCTCCGATACAACCTGGAGTGTCCTGCCGGCTTGCAGGACAAGTGTCTCACCCTTAACAGAAGTAAAATAGATCCTTCCGCCGGCATAAACCGGTGAAGAGTTATATCTGTTCTTCAGCTTTTTGGAATACAGGGTGACTCCGGTCTTCGCATCGATTGCAATCAGGTTGTTTCTGCTGTCAACGGTATAGATAACCCCATCCTTAATTAAAGGCGTAAGAAGTTGTAAAACAGGTGTTTTTAATCTCCACAATACATTCGTCTTGGTAATATCACCCGAACCTTTGGGATCAACAGCCAGCATTTCAGCATATTTTTCTCCATTCGCCGGAGTCACAAAACTGGTATAAAAGTAAACAATACCCTCTTCACTAAAAGGCATTGCAATGGTCGAATCCTCTCCCTGCACAACCCGCCAAACCTCTTTGCCGGTCTCTGCCTCGTAAGCAATACATACTGCTGCCCCGTTGGATATCAGGAGATCTTTCCCGGCAACCTTCACCACAATAGGTGTTACATATGCCTTTCTCCCAACAGGTGAAAGTTTGTTGTAATATTCTGCAGGACGCCAGGTCTGCCAGACCGTCTCCCCGGTTTTCTTATTTAAGGCAACGATAAACTGATGATCTGTTCCCTCATAGTGTAGAATAAGCAAATCTTTATAAAGGATCGGCGAAGATCCGGTTCCCTGCATATGATCACACTTCAGATCACTCCTTTTCCACACAATCTGACCGCTTTCGGTATTAACACATGCCGTTCCGGAACTTCCAAAATTAAGATAGACAAATCCTTGTTCAATACACGGAGTCGGTGTTGCATAGGTGTTTACAGGATGCTTGCCATAAATACTGTCCTGTTTGAACAGCAGGATGTCAAATAGCTGCTTCCCCGATTTTAAATCGAGACAAATGCCTGACATCTCCTTCCCGTCAACAGTGGCTGTGGTCATCCAAACCTGGTTCCCTAAAACTACCGGCGAAGACCATCCACGCCCCCTAATGTCAGTTTTCCAAATTATATTGGTCGTGTCACTCCAATGAACAGGGACAAGCGTGTCTTCAGAAATTCCGTTAAGATTACTTCCGCGGAAATGAGTCCAGCTACCCGATTGACCAAAAGATGTTAATTGACTGATATTCAATAATAGAAAAATTCCAAATGCAAATAGGTGTTGAATATTTTTCATAAAAATGTAGATTCAAAATCATTCCGATTCCATAAGTTCGTTCCAATCTTTGAAAAGGAGGTCTGCTCCCGATTCCAGTAAAATACGGTCATTCAATATTCCGGTATTTATGGCTACAGTATAAATTCCGGCCGCTTTGGCCGATTGAATACCCAGGGGGGCATTTTCAATCACAATTACCTCATCAGCTAATAGTCCTGATTTTTGTAAGGCAGTCAGGTAAGGCTCCGGATCAGGCTTGCCATGTCTGACATCCCGTCCGGAAATAATCTTATCAGCCGTAATCAATCCTTCAAAATCCCTGAGTAAAGCTGCCAGATATTTATCCTGCATTGAACCGGTAACTACCCAGATATCAATTCCCTTACTCTTAAGTTCACGCATCAGTGCTTTTGCATCGGTAAAAGGGATCGCATCAGGATATATTTCAATCAGCTCACTCTTTTTGGAATAGATCTGCTCAATCTCAGATTCAGTAGCCAACCTCTCCTCATTTTGCTGGTAGACCAGGTTTATAGTAGAGTGCGCTGTCCGCCCTTCGTTTTGATAAACCATTTCGGGCGAAAAATCAATTCCGAAATGCTTAAATGCCTTGCTCCAGGCATCGGCATGAGCCCCCATGGAATCATAAAGCACACCATCCATATCAAAAAAGACTCCTCTGCATTGGGCAAGAACCTTATTTATTGAATTATTAATCATCATTTTACCGTTTCATCTTATTACCCGATTATAACAAATCCTAAATAGTAACTTTAGGGCTTTATTTTTAAAGTCGTAAAGTTGTCAAAAATATTTTCATTTAACTGATCCAAATAGGTTATTAAGTTGTTATTAACAAGGAATAGTCTACTCAATAACCTTGGGGATTATTGATTTTTAGTTTTCAAAAAATGAATATGAATAAACATAGTGATATTAGGGAAGCCCTAAAACATCGGATTCTCGTTCTTGACGGTGCGATGGGAACAATGATCCAGCGGGTTAAATTAACTGAAGAAGACTTTCGCGGTGAACAGTTCTTGAACTGGCCATCCCCGCTGAAAGGGGATAACGATCTGCTCTCAATTACCAGACCTTCAGTAATTCAGGAGATTCACGAAGGTTTCCTGGAAGCAGGTGCCGATATCATTGCCACCAATACCTTTAATGCAACCCGGGTGTCTCAGGCTGACTATGGCATGGAAGCAGCTGTATATGAAATCAATGTGAAATCAGCCCAGATCGCTCATCAGGCGGCTATGCGATATTCAACCCCTGATAAACCACGCTATGTCGCCGGCGCTATCGGTCCTACCAACAAAACCTGTTCGATGTCACCCGATGTGAATGACGCCGGATACAGGGCTATCTCTTTTGCTGAAATGAAGGAATCCTATCGCGAACAGGTAAAAGGATTGTTGGATGGAGGAGTGGATATCCTCCTCGTAGAAACGATTTTTGATACTTTAAACGCCAAGGCGGCTATGATGGCTATCGAGGAAGTCCTTGAAAGCCGGAATATCTCGGTTGACGTAATGATTTCAGGAACTATTACTGACGCGAGCGGTCGCACCCTCTCAGGCCAGACGGTTGAGGCATTCCTTAATTCATTATCGCACATTAATTTATTGACCATAGGATTAAACTGTTCCTTAGGTGCCAAAGAGATGCGGCCCTATCTTGAGGAACTAAGCCGCAAGGCACCATTTTATATCAGTGCCCATCCGAATGCAGGGCTACCCAACCAATTTGGGGAGTATGACGAAACACCCCAAATGATGGGAGTTTTTGTGAAAGAATTTTTTGACAGTAGGATGGTTAATATCATAGGCGGATGCTGCGGAACAACACCTGAACATATTCGTGAATTGGCAACAATGGCTGCATTCGCAAAACCTCATAAGCCTGTTAAACCGGAAATCGCAACCCGCTTAAGCGGATTGGAACCTCTTACTGTCGCTAAATCATCCAACTTTATAAATATTGGGGAACGGTGTAATGTTGCCGGTTCCATAAAATTTGCCAGACTTATCCGGGAGGAAAAATACGAAGAAGCCCTTGCCATAGCCCGCGAAATGGTCGAAGGTGGAGCCCAGGTAATCGACGTGAACATGGATGATGCCATGCTCGATGCTGAAAAAGAGATGGTGCGCTTTCTTCACCTCGTAATGTCTGAGCCTGATATTGCCCGCCTGCCGGTGATGGTCGATTCCTCGAAATGGACTGTCATTGAATCCGGATTGCAATGCCTTCAGGGTAAGGCTATTGTAAATTCAATCAGTCTTAAAGAAGGGGAAACGTACTTTAAGGAATGTGCACATAAAATTAAAAAATACGGAGCTGCCACTGTGGTAATGGCCTTTGATGAGCAAGGTCAGGCGGCTACCTACGAAGACCGGATCCGGATCTGTGAACGCGCTTACCATATCCTTGTGGATGAAGTCCATTTCCCGGCCCAGGATATTATTTTCGATCCTAACGTCTTAACTGTCGGAACTGGCATTGAGGAGCACAACAATTATGCACTCGATTTTATCAGAGCGACAAAATGGATCAAGGAAAATCTTCCATATGCCAAGGTGAGCGGCGGAATCTCCAATGTATCGTTCTCCTTTCGGGGGAATAACACGATCCGCGAAGCATTTCATTCGGTATTTCTTTACCACGCGATTGCCGCTGGTCTCGATATGGGAATTGTAAATCCGGGGATGTTGCAAATCTATGACGAAATCCCTAAAGACTTACTCGAATATGTCGAGGATGTGATCCTGAACCGCCGTCCCGATGCAACAGAACGTATCCTGGCATTCTCTGAAAATCTGGCAGTACGCGGTAAAAAAGAAGAGAAGACAGAGGAATGGAGGCTTCTGGAAGTCAAAGAACGAATTCAACATGCTTTGGTTAAGGGAATTACTGAGTTTATTGAAGCTGATATCCAGGAACTTCTCCCTGAATATAACTCTGCAATACGTGTAATCGAGGAGCCTTTAATGGACGGGATGAACAAGGTGGGTGACCTGTTTGGAAGCGGAAAAATGTTTCTCCCCCAGGTCATTAAATCGGCCAGGGTGATGAAAAAGGCAGTTGCCTATTTACAACCATTTATAGAACAGGATAAGTTGGATTTAAAACAGGCGCCAACCGAAAAAAAGAAGGTTCTGATGGCTACTGTAAAAGGCGACGTGCATGACATCGGGAAAAATATCGTGGGTGTCGTTCTTGCTTGCAACAACTATGAGGTTGTCGATATGGGAGTTATGGTCCCTGCTGAAAAAATATTGGATAAAGCAATAGAAGAAAATGCGGATATTATCGGGCTTAGCGGACTGATTACACCCTCATTGGAAGAGATGGCCCACGTAGCTCATGAAATGGAGCGGCGTGGGTTCAAAGTTCCATTGATGATTGGAGGTGCAACAACTTCCAAGATTCATACGGCAGTAAAAATTGCCCCCGAATATAGCCAGACCGTGGTCTATGTTAAAGATGCATCCCGCGCAGTTCAGGTGGTCTCCAACCTATTGGCCAATGATCCTGAATATCTTGCATCATTAAAGACCGAATATAAGGAATTACGGGCCACTCATAGTGCCAAGAAACCTAAAGAATACCTCACACTTGCAGCTGCCCGTGCAAATGCCTTTAATCCGGGCTGGAATAATTCACAGGTCTATACTCCCCGGAATTTGGGAATTAAGGTATTTGAGGACTACCCGCTTGAGGAATTAAGGCACTATATTGACTGGACCTTCTTCTTTCTTGCCTGGGAATTCAGAGGGAAATTCCCAGCCATCCTGGATGACCCTAATCAGGGTGCAGAAGTCAGGAAACTGTACGATGAAGCCAATAGTTTCCTGGACGAAATCGTTGCAAAAAAAATGATTACAGCCAAAGGAATTTTCGGTCTCTGGCCTGCAAATTCAGTTGGTGATGATATCGAACTTTATTCTGACGAAACCCGTAAGTCTCTCACCGGGACCTTTCATCACCTGCGCCAGCAACAAAAAAGGGGACCAAATCTCCCCAACTATTGCCTGAGCGATTTTGTGGCACCTAAAAGTACAGGAATTGCCGATTATTGTGGAGGTTTCGCTGTAACAGCAGGAATTGGAGTCGCAGAGTGGGTTGAGAAATTTAAAAAGGAAGGCAATGATTATCAGGCAATTTTGCTCGAATCACTCGCAGATCGGCTGGCAGAAGCATTTGCTGAGAGGCTTCATGAAAGGGTAAGAAAAGAGTTCTGGGGTTACA
>Ga0214192_1000373_pt1 | contig 28220 bp, 22 predicted proteins | sample TroBogEpilimnion_44_FD_153030 | JGI IMG/M metagenome (GOLD analysis project Ga0214192, IMG submission 153030) | Freshwater microbial communities from Trout Bog Lake, WI - 29JUL2008 epilimnion | ecosystem: Environmental > Aquatic > Freshwater > Lake > Epilimnion/Euphotic zone | place: Trout Bog... | reverse complement strand
CCGTCAGTCGCCGTTCGCGTTCGCTGACCACCATCGAGGTACGAGCGCGACCGATCGCGACCACTTCGAGAGCACTGACGAGGTCGTCCATGGAGATAGATGTCGCGTCGCGTCGTGCCGCTCCCAGGGCCGCCTCGTTGACCAGGTAGGCCAAGTCGGCGCCCGTCATCGAACTCGTCCGTCCCGCGAGGCTCGACAGGTCCACATCCACGTCCAGCTTCTTGTCTTTGGTCAAGAGCTCCAGGATCTGCTCGCGGCCTTTGCGGTCCGGTGCGCCCACCGTGATCTTGCGATCGAAGCGTCCCGCACGCAAGATCGCCGAGTCCAGGACCTCGGGCCGGTTGGTGGCACCCAGCACGATGACGCTCGAATCCACGAAACCGTCCATCTCGACCAAGAGCGCGTTCAAGGTGCGGTCGCTCTCTTCGGTGGCCCCGTTGCTGACGCCACCGCCGCGAGCGCGCCCGACCGCGTCGAGCTCGTCGATGAACACGATGGCCTTGCCGGCCTTGCGCGCCTCCTTGAAGACGCCACGTACTCGACTGGCTCCCATGCCGACGAAGGTCTCGACGAAGTCACTGCCCGAGAGTGCGAAGAACGCCACCCCGGCCTCACCGGCCACGGCCTTGGCGAGCAGGGTTTTGCCCGTGCCCGGGGGGCCGACCAGCAAGATGCCCTTGGGCACCGTGGCGCCCATGGCCGTGAACCTGGTGGGGTCGTGCAGGTAGTCGACGACCTCTTGGAGCTCGTCGACGACCTCGCTCACCCCACCGACGTCAGCGAATCGCGTCGCCGGGATATTCTCGACCGCCCCCTTGTTCGCGTTCATTCCCGGGATCTGCCCCTTGAGCAGCCCACCCCCACGCAAGAAGTAGGCCATGGCGCCCAAGATGAGGAGGACGGGGATGAGCGTCTGCAACAGGCTCAACAGGTAGTTCACCCCAACCAAAGGATCGACCTTGATAGTGACCTCGCTGCCGTAGCTCTCGATGAGCTTCGCGCCGTAGCCCAACGGGTAGTGCGTCACGTAGACCTTCTTGTCGAGGTAGGTCGCAATGATCGACTGGGCCTGGTCATTCACCTCGATGCTCTTCACCTGGTGAGTCGAGATGTCGTGCACCAGCCGACTCAATGACTCGGTCTTGGCAACACTCGCCGAGGGCACGAAGAGCCGGGCCACCAAGAGCAGCAACAAGACCACCAGGGCGATGCGGATCTGCTTGCGCCGGCGCACTTCGGTTGGATCGATTGGTTTCATGCCCAAAACTGTTCCAAGAACCCCCGATCCGGCACTGACCAGCGGTGCGTATGCACCAACCTCCCTCCGTCGGACAGTTGAGTCAACCACTCAATCAACCCTGGTGAGCGACACAAGGCTTTGGCCAGAAGTCGCCCCCACCAAGAGTGGTACTAGAGACCAAACAAAAAAGAAAGGACCACCCACATGATGGTCGTGCTCAATATCCTGACGATTAGTACCGTGCTGGTACTCGCCTACCTCATCGGCCGTAGTCTCAACTACAACGCCGACCGCCACCGCGAATCTCGTGGCCACGTCGCCCGGGGTCACCGCGAGTCGCGTATCACCAGAGTCATGCCCGGCATCTACTACTCCGGCGAGACTCCTGGTCACGGCAACCGCTTCTAGGCCCACGAAAAGACCCCACCCCTCGATGTCGAGGTGGTGGGGTCTTGTCATTTCTGAACGACCCTCGACATCGTCGTCTGCAACCAGACGGTCATGAACATGGATCACGACACCGACCTCGAAACACCCACCACGTCCCACATCATCTCCACCTCACCCGAACCAGGTGATCCGTGGAACGGAGGTCTACCCTTCTGGGCCACCGAACGTCCCATCGACGCCCTGGGACACGGCGAACACCACTAGCTCCACTTGGTACCAGGGAACCTGCCCGCAACGGTCCCTCCTGTCACTCGACCAGTAAAGGACTGTCATATGCCCCTAGTAAACCTCGCCGCCGCTTTCGTGGTCCTCGGAGTTCTGATCTTCACGCGCTACCGGCTCAATTTGCGGATCCAACGCTCCATCGACGAACGCATTGCCAGACTCCGCGCCCAGTCACCTGACCGCGCCGCGTAGTCACCGCCTCCGCGGTCAATCCATATCCCCTCGCCACCATGGCGAGGGGATGTTCTTTTGGGCTCGAATGCACGCGCAGTACACCTAGGACACGTTGGCGGGTAGATATCGATGATCGAGCCCCCCAGACCCCTCTCCTTTCACGGCCCCTCCCTGCCTGACCACCCGGAGTGGTCAGTCCCCCTAGGACCGCCGGGCTTGTCGTTACTGGGTCTTGGTACCCTGTGGGGCGTGTGCGAGGACTGGTCGCCCAAGGACGGTTCGTGGGTGATGGACTACGTCATCTTCGATCTGGCAACACTGCGCTACCGCTTCGGGGCGCACCGTGCCTCCGTGAGCGCCCTGGCGCCCACCGGTGAGCTGCTCGCCGTCGTCGATCTCGCCCCCCACCACTCGGACCGTGAGGCCGCCTTCTTGGCCGCCGACGCCGCGCTACGCACCGGCCGGGTGGTCCGCAGCGGCCACCACGTCCGCGTCGCGCTCTACAACCCCTACACCGCTGACGTGTGCGTCGGTCCTGTTCCTACCACCAAGGTCTACTGCGACCGCCAACCCCTGGTACTCGCCCCCGAGGGACTCCTCGCCACTTTGGACGAGACCGGTCTGTGTGTCTCCGAGGACCGCACGCTCGGACTCTTCACCCCGACGCTGGCCTCTACGAGCCGCAAGCTGCTCGCCCACCAACTCGGCGACTAGCACCCCGTCGGCCACTTTCTTCTGCTGCTCGAGCAGCATTCAGCGTAGGACTACCTGGCACCAACGCCACCACCCCCGGACCGTCCAATGTGACCCAGTCGTTCCGACACTGAGGCCACGGACACGACGTGTCCCTTTGGTAGGGCTCCCTCCCAAAGTCCAACAACAAGGGGAGACCCATGAACCACCTCAAGCGCACCGCCAATCAGATAGCCTTGACGTACTTCAACGCTGTCACGATGACCCCCGCCGATGCGTCGCGCCGCCTGAGTGCTGCGCGTTCACGTCGTGGCGCCACCTTCATCGAGTACGCCATTCTGGCCGGCATCGCCGTCGCCCTCGGCGCCATCATCTACGGCGGCCTCAGCGGCGTGTTCTCGTCGCTCTGGGCCAAGATCACCAGCTTCGTCAACACTCCGTCGAGCAACTAGTTCTTCTAGAAACAACCAGACCCCGGGACCGATGCCTGTGAGCACGGTCCCGGGGTCTGGTTGTTTCTATGAAGTAGTTGACGCCTCGAGCGCTTAAACCAGCTTCGAGTTGGCGAGGCTGACCGAGAAGGTCTGATCCATGCTCGACGGCTCGCTCTGATTGTTTCCCTGGGCCACGCCCAGTTCGGTGACCTTCAGCTCGATCGAGTCGAAGAGGCAGTTGTCGGGAGCGTTGACTGATCCCGTCGCCCCCGCGCACGACCCACCGCTCGTAGCGGTCGCCGGGGCTACGCCAGCTGACCCTTGGTACCACGGGACGAACTGCAAAGAGCTGACGTTGCTGGCCACGGTGACCCACGTCGGACTTGAGGTGTCGTACGTGCACGAGGTGCCGGCGCTGGGCGCCACGACGGCTCGCTCCACCGCGCCTCCCACGTACTGCCAGAGCACCAGGTCGATCTGCCCCGACGTCGAGGTGTCGGGCTCGTAGAGTCCCAACGCGGTCGATGAGAAGGAGTACAAGGGCACGCCCAGACCGTTCGGGTCACATACCACCGCACTGGCCGCGTCGTTGCCGAACGTCGTCGACAGGTAGCTAAGATCGCTCGCCGAGGTGTTCTGGCTGAGGATCGAAGCTCCCGTGCCCATCAGCGCGGTGATCCAGCCGATCGCCATCAAGATGAAGATGCCGGTGAAGATGACCGAGATCGTGACCTCGAGCAGGGTGAAGCCGCGACGACGGCGACGAGGAGTGCGCATGGCACCTACCGTGCTTGGGCGCTGTCGTCTGTCCACCGCACCCACCCTTATTGAACCGTGACCGAGATGGCGTAGTTCTTCGTGCCGCTGCTCGCCACCACCGCGGTGGCGTAGGTGCCGGTGCTGACGTTGCTCGAGACGTAGATCGTCACGCTGACCGTGCCCGTCGAGCCCGTGGTCAACTTCGGCACGACGGTGATACCGCTCACGCTCGAGCTGAAGTTCACCAGCGCGCCACCGATGCCGTAGCCGTTGACGTCCTTGATCGTGATGACCTCGCTACCTGACGACCCCCTAGCGATGGTCAGCGCGGAGCCGTTGACCGAGTTGACGACGCCGTTCACCGTCACCGCCACGACCGCCGTAGCGGTACCGCTGGTGGCCGTGAGGTTGTAGACGCCCGGCGCCACGGCGCTCGTCGCCGTGGCCGTCGCGGTGGCCTGTCCCAGGCTGTTCGTCGCTCCCGAGTTGGCAATCGACAGTCCGGCGGTCGTCGACGAGAAACTCACCACCTGACCGGCCAATGCCGCTCCGGTGCCGTCCACCACGCTGAGTGAGACCGAGCCCGTCGATCCCTGGTTCACCGCGACGTTGGTCACCGTGATGGCCGCTGGCGCTGCGGTCACGGTGAGCGAGGCCGTGCCGCTGTACGAACCAGCCAGCGCCGTCAAGACGTAACTACCGGCCGGCGCACCTCGTTCGACGGTGATGGTCACCGTGCACGTGCCCGATCCGCTGGTGACACAGCCACCCAAACTGGCGTAGACGCCCAGCGCCACCGAGCCACTCTTGGTCGCCACCACCGAGACCGGCACCCCGTTCATCACGTTGCCCGCGCCGTCCTTGGTCGTGATGGTCGCGGTACTCGTGGAGTTCTCCGCCACCGAAGTCGGTGACGTCGAAATGGTGACGGTGCGCACCACCGGGGTGACGACCAATTTCATCGTCCCCGAGACCGCTCCGCTGGTGACGGTGATTGAATAGGTGCCCGCCGGCGTGGCCGCCGTCGTGTTCACGGTCGTACTCGCGATGCCACCCGCCTCGCTCGACACGGTCGCCGGCGAGAAGCTGAGTCCAGTCGGGCAGCTAGAGGTGCAAGAGAAGGTCGCCGAGCTCGCCGTGGCCAACGAACCGTTCGCCAAGGTGATGTTCGCGTTCAGAGACGTCGACGCGCCCTGGGCCACACTGGCGCCGTAACCGCTGACCACCCACGGAGCAGCCGTGCGGTACAGGGCAATGGGGTAGGTGACGGTGTTCGTCGAGTTGGAAAGGGTCAGGGTGAACGAGGTCTGCCCGATCTGGCTCGACCCTTCGGTCCACTCCATGGACACCGTGCCCCCACCCGAGCCGAACGTCGTGACCGTCGCCCCCGCGCCCAGAGCAGTGCCGCTGCCGTTCTTCAAGGTGCCCGAACCCGGCAAGCTGCCGACCTTCACGGTCACGTTGGTGCTGGTGTAGTCGGCCACCGTGACGTTGAAGGTGACCGTGGTGCCAGTCGACCCGCTCACCACCACCGAGTGCTGGCCACCGTTCTGGGGCGCGACAAGGTAAGGGATAGCCGCCGCGTAGCACGCCGAACCGAAGCAGGCCGTGTTCTCTGGTACGGCCGCGCCGATCGACGTGCACGTGCCCGACGACGAGCACGACTGCGCCGTGCGCGCCATGCTCCACACCGCGACGGTGCCGTAGCCGACCGCGGGCTGATTGCTGAGCCACCCACCCACACTGGCGATCGCGCCCGGCGCGTTGAAGCTCGCTCCCGTACCCGTACCGTCGGCCTCACTGGCGGTGCCACTACCGGCCAATGTCGTGACGACCTGGCTCGGGCTGATGGCTCGGATGAGGTTATCGGAGTACTCAGCCACGTAGACCGTGCCGCTAGACCCGACCGTCACTGAACGCGGCGCGTTGAAACTCGCCCCTGTGCCGGTGCCGTTCGTGTTGCCTGCCGTACCACTGCCCGCCCACGTGCTCACCGCACCAGTGGTGGTGTTCACAACCCGGATCAGGTTGTTGCCCGTGTCGGCAACGTAGAGATACGTACCACTGGGGTCGATGCCCACACCCCACGGTAACGAGAACTGGGCACTGGTGCCGGTGCCGTTGGCACTTCCGCTCGTACCGCTACCGGCTAGTACCGATCCCGATCCGCCGATGTCAAGCACGATGCGGTTGTTGCTGGTGTCGGCGATGTAGATGCTCGAACCATTCACCGCAACCCCCCTGGGTGAGTTGAGGGTCACCCCGGTGGTGGCGAGCGTGGTCACCATCTTGGTCGAGAGGTTGATCTGGCGGATGACGTTGTTACCCGAGTCGGCCACGTACAGAGTCGACCCATCACTACTGAGCGCCAGGCCCCGAGGAGCGTTGAACTGCGCCGCCGTTCCGACCGCGTTCGTGTAACCGGCCGAACCACTGCCCGCAATCACCGAAACGCCGCCGGTTGGGGAGATCTCCGAGATCGTACTGTTGCCCATGTTGGCTACGAACACGTCACCCTGGGCGTCAACGGTAATTCCCTGGGGGCTGTTGAACGAACCCGACGCGAAGGTGGTGGCTACTCCATTGGGTGTCACCATGCGAGCCGTCTGCCCATTGGCGTCAGCTACGAAGAGGTTCGCCGCGTTTCCCGACCCCGTCCAGTTGACCGATCCCGTGACGCTCGACCCACTAGTCAAGGTGAGTGATCCACCCGCTCCCCACGCGCTCGTCGAAGCGCCGACCGTCAGTGACGTAGGAGTGCCCCACGTCCAGCTCGTGCACACCGCGCTCGCCGTCCACGCCGATCCCGTCCAACCGACCATCGCCGAGGGTCCGCTCGAATAGGGGTTGACAATGGAGGGGCAGTTCGTCGAGTTCTTGTTGCTGCCCAACAGGTCGGTCGTGAAGGTGATCGGCGTGTTGAGCGGGAACGGGATACGCACGTTCGGCCGAGACGGGTCCGGCGCGTAGTCACTCAACGAGATCGACTCCGGATTCTGCCAGTTGCACACCGGAGCAGCCTGGAGGGCCGTGCCGTCGTCGAAGTTGGCGTACAAGCAGACCGACCCAGCCACCCCGTTGGTCGCGCTCTGCGTGGTCGCCGTGTTCGTCGCCACGAGTTGCAAGGTGGCCGTGCCCACGCCACGCACCGTCAAGTTGGCGAAGGTCGCCTGCCCGGCCGTTAGTACGATCTGCGCGTCGGTGCCCGTCATCTGACTGGCGATCATCGAGGCCTGTCCGTTGCTGGCGTAGTTGTTACCGCTCGACAGACCCAGCACACACGGATTAGTCGACGTACAGCTCGCCGCCGGTGCGCGCAGCAGCGCCACGCCATTGCTCACCACACCACTCGTTATGACCGTCGAGGGGTTGGCGTACGAGAGCAAGAAGACCGGACCGCTCATCAGGTTGCTCGGGTCGCTCACCTGCACTCGCACCACACCACTGCCCGTGGCGTAGGCGTAGCCCGGAGCAGCCACGACGCGCGTCACACTGACACTCACCCCGGTAGCCACGTTCGCTGTACCCGTCAAGGTCAACGATCCGGCCGCCGCCGTGGAGGTGCCGGCCGCGTCACTGCCCAGCGACACCGACCACGTGGCCTGATAGATGGTGTTGTTCACCAGAAGACAGCTCTGTACGTTGGTACCCGATCCGCTCTGACCCGCGCACGCCGACGGGGGAGTGAAGGTGTTGGCCAGCAGGTTGTCGTACGCGTTGGGCGAGTTGACGATCTTCGTCGCGGCTGCTTGGAGCTGGGACTCGACCATGCGCCGCGCGGTGGCCTGGCTGGTCGTGACGACCGATTCGGCGACCGCCAGAGACAAGACTGCCGCCGCTAGCAAGAACAATGCGCTGGCGACTGCGAGTTCGAGCATCGTGAAGGCCCTACGACCCCGCCCCCGACGAGAGGCGTGCGTGAGCACCGAGTTGCCCAAAGGGGCCTGGTCGTCACAGTTGTTGTTCATGTTCGTCTCACGCCTCGGTAGCTGTCTGGCCCGCCCCACGTCACCCTCACACCGCCGACGTCTGACGGCAAGTTCGGGCCGGCAAGGGCGGGGTATGGCATTGGTAGCAACCGTGCTGTTGTGCGTGTTAGCGGCAACTATCGTTCTGATCATCGCCACCCAGGCGATCAACGCCGGTCACGCCGAATCGACCCGCTCCGACACCGCCCAAGCCGCCTCCGCCGCCGCCAACGCGAAAGCCACACTGGTCAGCGCGCTCCAGGCCAATCCCTACTTCTTCTACTCCAGCGTCTTTACCGCCACCGTCAACGGTCAGACCTACTCCGAGCGCGCTCGCGTGTGCGCCCCCACCTCGACGACCATCCAACCGGGATCGGCGTGGGGCCTTTCGACCTGCGGCCCGTCGTGGAACTACGTCGCCGCGACAACGACTCCCACTGCCTGGATCCAACTGACCCCGCCGTCGTTATCGAACCCCAACCTCGTCGCCCAGATATTTGCGACCGTGGGCTCGTCCTCGTCGGGTCTCACCTTGACCTTTCGACTGAACGGCACCGAGCAGTACAGCCTCTGGAGCTCGTCGAGCATCAACTTGAACCAGGTCCCCTCGGCCGGTCCCCAGCAGCTCACCGGCTGCCCACCGGCGTGCTCCACCCTGGCTGGCTCGTTGTACACGGGTGGGACGATGACCTTCTCGAGCTCGTCGAGCGCCACCGTCTCGCTGCTCAACGCCCAAGTCGAAGCCGAACAGGGCTTCACCACCACCCCCAACGACCCGGCCTCGCGCTTCTACAGCCAGTCGCCGGTCTCGAGCTCCACGCCACCGATCGGCAACATCCGTCAGGTCGCTCCCGAGGTGCTCACCACCCAAGCCCTGCGCTCCTCGCTCTCTAGGGACTTCTCGGTCGCCTGCCCGGGATCTGGTGCAGCGACACCTTTCTATCTCTCGAGCACCCAGACCGCGTCATCGCTGTGCCTGATCGCCGGCAATACCATCCTCACCGGACCCGCCGCCACCGCCACCGTGCCGGCCGGCACCCAGGCCTACCTCGTCATCTTGAACGGCGCCGCCAAGACCGTCTCGATCTGGGCCACCACTGCGAACCCGACGACGGGTCTCGATACGGCGTGCACCACCGCAGCCTGTGACCTACTCACCCAAGGTGCCACCGACACCACCAACAACACCTCACCGGGCGTGCTCAGCTACTGGTCCCAGGCCCCTGCCACCTTGATCGGCTCGAACATCCCGCTTCCCCAAACCGGCGTCATCTTCGCCGACCACGACGTCTACCTCGGCACCTGCTCGGCGGGCACCGACGACCCCTTCACCACCCCCAACGGCGTCTGCCCGGCTCTGCCCGGCTCGGCGGTCGCCGGCATGTACGTGGGTAACAACGTCACGCTCATCGCCGGACACGTCGTCAACAACAGCGGCCTGTACTCACCCGACTACACCAGCGGCGCCAACGTCTACCTGGGCAGTTCGGTCACCACCGCCTCGAGCGCGAGTTTCGGCGTCATCGCCAGCGGCTCGCTCGTCTTGCCCTACTGGTCCCACTCACCGGGTACCTCCGCCAACTCCAGTCAGACCCTCGACGGTGCCTACGTCGCCCTCGGCATCGGTGTCGACCCGTCGGTTGCTTCACCCCTCACCTCATTCCCCGCCTACGTCGACACGACCAACGCCGACAACGTCGCCAGTCAGCTCTTCATCAACGGATCACTCGCCGCCCCCGACATCAATCTGACCCTGCCCCTCTTCGGTGCCCTGTCACTGGCGGGGGAGAGTCAGCTCAACTCCTCACCGCCGCCCTACTTCACCGACTTCTCGGGTAACTGGTTCCAGGTCTCCTCGGCCCCACTCACCGCCGCCGAGGTCTGCGGCGCCGGCGCGCTCACCTGCCCGGGCATGTAGCCCCATATTCTGCGAACCTCCTATATATACGGTCGCCGTCTCTCTAGGAGGTCTGCTCTACACCGGACCGTTCGTGAATAGAACAGCGCGAATCACGCTGCTCACGCAAGCGAATGCGCCGCAGTGACCCCTCGGACACGATCACTCTCGTGAACAACGAGCCAACGCCCCGCCCGAGCAATCCACACGTCGACGCCGCCAACCCCGACTCCTTGCTCGCCGACGCCGTCGAACAGGCCATGCGGATCAGCTCTGACGAATCAGCGGTCATGCGCATCGCCTTCAATCCCATAGGCACCGCCGCCCGCCTCGCCGCCCTGGGCAGCCTGCTCGGTGACGATACCTTCCCCCTGATGTCCTCGACCCCTCTCGTCGTCTGGTGCAACGGGGGCAGCGTCGATCCCGCGTGGCGCCGGTTCTTCGAACCCGCCGACAACTCCTTGTACGCCACCCTCGAGATGCTGCGCCTTCTCACCCCTGCCGAAGTGACCCCTGCGCCCCGCCACTGCCTCGAGGAGCTGCGCGCTCGCCGGCTCCTGCTCGACCGGCGCTGGTAGACACTCCCCGGTCGTCTGCTCACTCCCGCGCTGTCGGGGCCGAACCTAGGTGGGACCGTCCATCCGTAGACGGACCAACCAGGAGAAGAGTCACCCATGCGCAGTGTTCTAGAAACCCTCGGCCTCGACGACGTCGTCGCCCCGAGCGAACCCACGGTCGTCACCGCCACCATCACCTCCGTCACCCCCGACGTGGCCATGGTCGTCACGAGCGACGCCCGCGAGGCCATCATGCCGATCTCCGAGTGGTACCCCAACCGCCGCTGGCGCGTCGGTGACACACACCAGATGCTCTTGCTCGACGGCGGCTCTCACCCCGTCGCCTCGGTGGTCCGCCCCGAACTCGTCGAAGCCATCTACCACGGACTCGTCCCCGAACTGCTCACCGGTCAGGTCCGCATCATGTCGGTGGCTCGTGCCGCCGGCGTGCGTTCCAAGGTCGCCGTTGCATCCACGGGGGGCACAGTGGACCCGGTGGCCGCGATGATCGGTCGTGACGCGAATCGCGTGCGCTTGGTCGGTCAGCTCCTCGAAGGCGAGCGCATCGACATCGTCGCCTGGAACCCGGACCCGGCCGTATTCTTGGCCAACGCCCTGGCCCCGGCTCGCATCAGTCGCGTCGAGATATCCGAGCGCTCCGCGACCGCCTACGCCCCCGCCCACCAGATGTCCGCGGCCGTGGGACAACAAGGACTCAACTCCCAGCTGGCCGGTCATCTCTTGGGTCTGCCCGTCGTGGTGGCCCAAGACAAGTCCGCCAACTAGTCGACTCTTCGCTCACCTCCTCGCCCGCGACGAAGTCCTTGCCTTACTGGCCCGCGAACTCACAGTAGAGGTCACAATGCGCCGATTCCTCCCCTCTCGACCCTCTCGTCGCCCCCGGCGCGGATTCACGATGACCGAAGTCATCGTCACGGCCGTCATCATCGGCATCGCCACCGCCCTCATCATTCCCCAGCTCACCGGCACCACCGCGGCCGCCACCGACCAACTCGCCCAAGCCACCGACATCGCCGCGGTCAACGCCGCCACGTCGTATATCAACGCCACCGGCTCGCTCGCCAACGTCTCGACGACCGCCCTCGCCAAGTACAACACCGACGTCACCTTCGTCACCGCCGGCGTCCCCTCGACCTCGGCAACCACCGCCTCGATAGGCACCGACACGACGAGCACGGTCTTCGCCGTCGCCACCGCCGGAGCATCCGGGTGCTTCTTCGAGTTCAAGAACGTCAACGCCACCAACTCGGCCGCCTCCACCACCTACAACTTCGAACCGTCGTCCACGAGCAACTACACCTGCTCGGCCAGTCTGGTCACGCAGTGTGCCTCGAGTGCCTCGAGCCAGAACTGGGCCTCGACGACCGTCAGTTGCGCCCCGCTCCAGACGATCACATCGTCGTCGGTCTCGGTCGGCTCATCGTCCGCGTGCTCGATCGTGCAAGCCAACCCCAACAGCTACGTCTACTGCTGGGGCGACAACACCTACGGAGAACTCGGCAACGGGTCAACCACGAACTCCTCTACGCCAGTGCGCGTCGCGGGTATCACCTCGGCCGAGTACGTCTCGGTGGGCAACGCCACCGCCTGTGCCGTCGTAGCCGGAGGATCCCTCTACTGCTGGGGCAACAACTCGCTAGGTCAAGCCGGCCAGCCCACCTCGACGGCCTTCTTGACCACCCCCCAACAAGTCACCGGACTCTCCAACGTCACCCAAGTCGGCGCCGCCAACCCCTCGAGCTGTGCGTTGACCTCGTCGGGCACGATCTACTGCTGGGGCGGAAACGCCAACGGCGAGCTCGGCAACAACTCCACGACCGACTCGTCATCTCCGGTCCAGGTGGCCGGTATCACCACCGCCACGCGCATCAGCGTGGGCAATGCCAACTGCGCCATCCTCTCTTCGGGTAAGGTCTACTGCTGGGGATACGGGGGCAACGGTCAGCTCGCCAACAACTACCAGAACTCCTCGACCCCCGTCCAGGTCCCCATGCCCGGCGGCAGCCCGCAGCTGATCTCCTCGGGTGTCACGGCGACCTGCGCACTACTGGCCGGCAGCGCTCTGTACTGCTGGGGCGACAACACCTTCAACCAGCTCGCCACCGACAACGTCGCCACCCCGTCATCGACCTCACCGCTGTTGATCAATGGCCTGGGCTCGATCAGCGCCATCTCCGTGGGAGCGAACTACGTGTGCGCCCTACAGACCGGCGGGGTCTACTGCTGGGGATTCAACGGCACCGGCCAACTGGGCGTTCCCTATTCCTCGACCAACCAGTCGGCCACGCCGCTCGCGATCGCCAATACCACCACCGCCACGGGCCTGTCCGCGGGCACCCAGAGCGCCTGTGTGTCCACCAGTGGGGCGCAGCTCAGCTGCTGGGGTGACAACACCTTCGGAGAGCTCGGCAACGGCACGACCACCTCGTCGACCACCCCCGTCACGGTCACCGCTCCGACGTCCTAGAAGAAACGCTCCGTGCGCCTGCTGGCGACACCACGCGGCTTCGACACGATCAACACCATGACCAACGCCTCGCCCACGACAACGCAGGTGATCTCGTGAACGTAACCGACCTCGACCGGGCCCTCGCGTCGCTGTGCTTGGACCACCGCCTCTTGGCCCCTGCCCGGGCCCTCGCACTCATCGAACAGAACAACGGTGACCCTCGCCGCCTCGCCGAGGCCATCGCCTCGGAGGTCTCCGAACTAGCCCTCCTCCAGGCCATCGCCACCGAGATGGGCTACGTCTTCGTCGACCTCTACGGCGCCCGTGTGGGACTTCGCAACGATAACGAACTGCTCTCTCGCGCCGACCGCGAACTGCTGCGCAACTACTCTGCGCTGCCCCTGCTCGACGAGTCCGGCAACGTCATCGTCGCCGTGGTGAACCCCTCCGACTTGGACCTGCGCGCGTACCTCACCGAGCGCTACCCCGACATGCGCATGGTGCTGGCCTCGCGCAGCCAGATCCAGGCCAAGCTGGCCATGATCGGCACCACGCAGATCGAACTGGGTGAAGAAGAGCAGATCGCCCCACCGCCCCCGGTCGCCTCGACCGCCGTGGCCGCAACCCCTCGCAACCCCCTGGTCGGCTGGGTGGATAACGTCCTCGAGACCGCCGTGGCCCAGGGCGCCAGTGACATTCACTTCAACTTGAACGCCGACGGCTCGCTCCTGCTGCGCTTTCGCATCGACGGCGTGCTCCGTGCCCAGCCCACCCCCACGCGTGGTCGCGAGAACGAGATCATCGGTATCGTGATGAACAAGTCCAACATGGACACCGCCAACCAGCGCGACGCCCAAGACGGCAGCTTCTCGTTCAACGCCGCCGGTAGGAAGATCGACGTCCGCGCGGGCATGCTGCCCCAGATGAACGGCACCTCGATCGTGCTTCGTCTCTTGGACTCCATCAACGTCAATCGCAACCTCACCGACATGGGATTCGCCCCGAGCCACCTCGCCGCGCTCACCATGGCCGCCAAGTCATCCCAGGGCACGGTCATCGTGTGCGGCCCGACGGGTTCGGGTAAAACCACCACCCTCTACGCGCTCTTGCGCGAAGTGGCCAGTGTCGAGAAGAACATCATCACCATCGAAGACCCGGTCGAGTACCGACTCAACCTGGTGAACCAGACGGCCGTCAACACTATTGGCGACCGCGAGCTCGACTTCGACGACGTGCTGCGTGCCAGCTTGCGCATGGACCCCGACGTCATCTTGGTCGGAGAAATCCGTGACCAACTCACCGCCAAGACCGCCATGGACGCCGCCATCACCGGTCACCTCGTGCTCACCACGGTCCACGCTCGCAACACCGTCAGTATCTACACCCGTCTCGCCGAGATGGCTGTACCCGCCTACCTCACCGCCGAAGCCATGAGTCTGGGTGTCTCCCAGCGCCTCGTGCGCAGGCTCCACGACTGCGCGCAGCTCGGCCCCACCACCGAAACCGACCGCGCTCTCTTTCGCCAGCTCGGCGCCACTGCCCCCGACCAGCTGCTGCACCCCATTGGCTGTGAGGCGTGCAACCGCTCGGGATACCGCGGCCGAGTCGCCGTCGTTGAGGTCCTAGTCCCCACGCCGGCCTTCCGCGCCCTGGTCATTGCGCGCGCCAGCCACGACGAACTCGAAGCCCAGGCCCGCGCCGACGGCATGGTGCCCATGATCGACGACGGACTCCGTTTGGTCCGCGAGCAGCTCACGACGATTGACGAGATCGCTCGCGCGGTCACGGCGGGAATCTAATGGCCGGCCGCTTCAACCGCCGCGACCCCGACACGCCGGGCGTGTTCGCCTACGAGGCCATCACCCCCAACGGTCTTCGTATCAAGGGCCCTAAGGCCCGCATGACCGCCTACACCCTAGAAGACGTCCGCCGCGAGCTCATCGACCAGGGATACACCCCCATCAAGATCACCGAGGTCTCCGCGTCCTCACTCTCGGCGTCACTGAACGGCAACATCGGACGAAAGGGCCTCAAGCTCAAGCCCATCCAGACCGCCGCCTTCGCTAGAGGTCTCCACCAGCTCCTGCGCGCGGGTATCTCCGTAGCCCGCGCCGTCGAGGCCCTCGGCGAAGACGCCGCTGACGAAGACATGGCGGCCATGTGCCGCGACATCTCGACCAAGATCTCCAACGGTACGCCCGTCTCCGAGGCCTTCGCCACCCACCCGCGCACCTTCGACGACGTCTTCTGCGGCTACCTCGCCGCCGGTGAGCAGACCGGATCACTCGTCGTAGCGACCCGCCGCCTCGCCGAACTGACCGAGAAGCGCGCCACCTTGTCCAACAAGATCAAGTCGGTCTCCATCTACCCGATCCTGGTCTCGATCGTCATCGGCCTCTTGATGTCAGGCATCATCTTGTTCCTGGTACCGCGCTACCAGTCGATCTACGCCCAGTTCAACGCCAAGCTGCCCGCCCCGACCCTGGCCCTGGTCTCGCTCTCGCACCACTTCTTGCCGATCAGCTTCTACGGGTTCATACCGGGTCCGAACTTCACCAGTCCGCTCTTCTACATCATCGCGATCATCGTCGGAGTACGCGCCTTCTTGCGCAAGAAGAAGGACGACCCCGTCATCGGCACCTTCGTCGACAAGTTCCGTTTCCGCATGCCCATCTTCGGCAAGCTCATCCACTTCCTCGCCATGTTCCGCTGGTCGTCGACCTTGACCGGTGCTTTGGAATCGGGTGTACGCACCTCCCAGGCCCTCTCCCTGGCCGCCACCGCGTCGGGATCTAAGTGGATCAAGGCCCTGACCCCACTCTTCGAAGCCGGCATTCAGTCCGGACGTCCGCTCTCGGCGATGCTCAACGAGTACCCGACGCTCTTTCCCGCTTCGGTGCGCACCATGGTCGCCACCGGCGAGACCTCGGGTGAACTCACCGCGATGCTGGACTCGACGGTAGCCACCTTGAGCGACGAGATCGACGCCATCGTCGCGGGCCTGGGCGCCAAGATCGAAGTGGCCCTGATCGTCTTCATGGGACTCGTCGTCGGTTCGATGCTCGTATGTCTCTACCTGCCGATCATCAACCTGGCCGCCACGGTGACCAACTCGGCCAACTCGGCGACCACCACGACGCTGCCCGGGGGAGTGGTGCACGTTCCCGCCACCATCCCGACTACCATCCCACCGACCCCCATCCCATAAGCCCGTGGCCAACGCTTCTTTGGCCCCACACAGTAGGATGACATGAGCTTCGCCACCCCCGCCCACGAACCACTCTCGGCCACGCTCGTGGCCAACGGGCTCATCGAGTACGGGATCTTGACCGAACAACAGCTAGTCGAGCTGCTCGGTGAGTCTCGCCACAGCGTGACCCTCAACCAGCTCGAGATCGCGCTCGTGAACCGCGGTCTCGTCTCCAACCTGCGCTTGTTGCAGCTAAAGGGTGCGCTGGTGGGACTGCGCATCCTCGACGACGCCACGATCGGCGTACGCCCCGTGCTCGACGAAAAGGCCGTGCGCGCCACCGGCGCCTTCGTCTTGGACCGCGAACCCCTGACCGTGGCCCTCGTGGAGGACTCGAAGTTCAACCTCGACGCCCTGGCCGGCATGCTCGGAACCCGAGAGTTCGACACCTGGCTTATCACCTCCATCCAGTTCGACCAGTTGCTGCGCACTTGGTACCAGGGCCAAGAAGACGCCGCCCTCGAAGCCACCAAGGACATCTACGAGGTGCTCGACGAGGCCGTGCGCCGCAACGCGAGTGACATCCACCTCCAAGTCGGCGCCCCACCCGTCATACGCGCCGACGGCCGCATGGTCGCTCTGCCGAGGCGACCACTCGACCTCGAGTGGATGGACACCGAGATGCAAAAGCTCGTCGGCCCCGAGCGCTACGGAGAGCTCTCCAATCGTTTCGACATCGACGCCGCCTACACCTACGGGTCGTCTCGCTTCCGTATCAACATCGGTGCCGACGTCAAGGGCCCGACCGCCGCTTTGCGAAAGATCCCCGTGGATATCCCCTCGATCACCCAACTCGGTCTTCCGCCCAGCATCATGGACCTCATCCACCTAGAGCGTGGCCTCGTGCTCGTCACTGGACCGACCGGTTCTGGTAAGTCGACCACGCTGGCGGCGATGTTGACCTTCATCGCTGCCGAGTCCGGTCGTCATATCATCACCCTCGAAGATCCCATCGAGTTCCACATACCACCCGGCAAGTCAGTCGTGAACCAGCGCGAACTAGGCGAGTCCTTCGAGTCCTTCCCTGGAGGACTCCGCCAGGCTCTTCGTCAAGACCCCGACGTCATCTTGGTCGGTGAGCTCCGCGACCTAGAGACCATGCGCACGGCGCTCACCGCCGCCGAGACCGGCCACTTGGTCTTCGGTACGCTGCACACCTACGACGCCAGTTCGACGGTGGCGCGCTTGATCTCGTCATTTGAACCAGAAGAGCAAGCCCACGCCCGCGCCCAGATCGCCTACATCCTCAAGGGTATCATCGCCCAGACCCTACTGCCCAGAGCCTCGGGACGAGGCCGCGCCGCCGCCTTCGAGATCATGCTCTCGACCCCAGCCATCCAAAACAACCTGTCCAAGCTCAACGGCCACCACCAGCTCAACCAGACCATCGAGACCTCTCAGCGCGACGGCATGCAGACCATGGAGATGGCCCTCGTCGACCTGGTCAAGCGTGGCGTCATTCGTGAAGAGGACGCCCGCTTCGCCGCCCCCGACAAGGAAGCCTTCGACCGCCGCCTGGGCTTCTTGTAGAAACGGGCGAGTGACGCCAGCCCAGGTCTCAGAACAGTACTGACCATGACATCTACGGCCAACCCCATATCGTGTGACCACCTCCGCCCGTCGGGGCAACCCTGGCAGGAAGTTCCGTCAGCCAACTTCTGCCCGACCTGCGGCCAAGCCCTCGCCGAACTGCCTCGCCCCACTGCGGCCACTCTGCTGCGCACGCGAGTGACCGACGCCCTCCAGCAAGCCAGAGAGCTCTGCTTCGGGCGCTCCGACTACCAGCAAGGTCGCCTCTCAGCCTTCGGTGACGCCATCGCGATCGTCGCCGAGCAGTTCGAACAGTTCGTCCAAGAAGACCGCGCTCGCCGCGAAGCGTCACACGCCCTAGCCGACCACCAGTCCACCACCCGATGACGTTGCGTACCACCACCCTGGCCGGGTCCGACCCCGTCTTGTTGTCCTGGCGCCTCGACGACCTCTTGTCTTCCATGACCGACGTGACCATCGAACGCATCGATCTCGACACCGATCCGCTCAGCCGACTCTCCGACCTACTCGGTGCACCGTCGCTCTTCGGTGGTGTCCGCACGGCCGTCGTGAACCACGTCACGGCCACCAACGGCGTGCTCGAACTGCTCGAACGCTACGCCGACTCCAGTGCGGCGACCGTGATCGTCCTCTTCACCGGGACCCTGAGTGCCAAGGCCCAGGGCCGACTAGAGGCGATCGGGAGCTTCGAGAAGATCGTGGCCCCCACCAAGACCCCTGAGGTCGTAGCCCTGCTCACCCAGATGGCCCGCTCGCTGAACGTCACCCTCACCGCGAGCCAGGTCAACGACTTGGCCCAGCGCCTGGACGGAGACTTCGCGAGAGCGCACAGCATCTTCACCCAACTGGCCCTGGCCGGCACCACCACCCCCGAGCACTTCGAGGCGCTCTTGGGGTCACTGACCACTCCCGTGGCCCCCTGGGACGTCACCGACGCCGCCGCCAACCGCGACATCCCCGCCGCGCTGGCAGCCGCCACCCAGATCGATGCCGTGCCGATGGCGGTGTGGGTGGGTGCCGAGTCGCTACGACTGGCGCGTATCAAAGAGGGCAACCTCGACGCCGCATCGGCCGCCAAGGTCCTCAAGATTCAACCCTTCAGGGCCCAAAAGCTGGTGCGCTGGGCCAACCGCCACTCGGCTCATTCGGTGCGCGCCCTGATCGACGCCGCCGCCAACCTGGACGTCGTCGCCAAGACCGGCACCGAAGCCGAGGTGCTCAGTGCCTTGGCGGCGTGGTTGAAGGTCGCCTAACTACCAGCTCGTCGAGCCACTGGCGTAGTCACTCGTGATAGCCGCGCTCACCGCTGACACCGTGGCGGTGTCCTTGGTCACCACCCCGAGCTCTCGGTTATAGCTCAGCGACGAGGTCGAGAAGTTCTGGCTGCCGACGAACACCTCGCCACCACTCGAACAGTCCACGCAGATCGCCTTGGCGTGGATGTACAACCCCGACGTCGGTAGCACGCGCACACTCACGCCGTGACTGGCCAGGTAGTTCCACGCACTGGTCCACGAGGATGAGTAGGTCATGACGACGTCGACGTGCACGCCCCTCGCCGCAGCCGCCACCAGGGCGTCTTCGATGGGGTAGGAGTACATCTCCTCGTTCTCGACGAGCAGGCTGGTGTGTGCCGAGTTCATCAGCGCCACCAGTGACGTCGTTGCTCCCGGGCTCCACACCAGGCTCGACGAACTGGCTCGTTGCGCCCCGCTACGAGACGAGAAGTCGCTCGCGAAGGTCGCTTCGATGCTGGCCACGTCCGCGGGCGCGGTATCGAGCACCCAGAAGTCTCTGGTCGACGAGTACCACTGAGCAGTCAGGTTGCCCGTGCCCACGTACGCCGACTTCGCGTCGACGACCAGGTACTTGGCGTGGAAGATCTGGTTGGCGTTCGCCCAGACCACCTGGACCCGGCTGTTCTTCAACACCGCGTACGAGCCCGCGTTAGCGCTCGCTCCGGCGTAGGCGCTGTCGAGGATGACGCGCACGCGCACGCCGCTGGCGGCCTTCTTCATCAGCGCCGCTTCGATAGCTGGGTCGTTGAGCTCGTACATGGACAGGTCCACGCTCACCCTAGCGCCATTGATCGCCGTCGTCACGAAGCCGTACCCCGCCCCCGGCTCGACCCACACGTGGGGGAGCGTTGCCGCCGATGACAACGAACCAGTCCCCGCCAGCACACTGCTGACCAGGACGAGAGTCGCGATTCCTCGGACGAGGGGAGAAAGAAGACGGGTGCGAGCCATGGGTTCCTTTCTAGATGGCCTTCGGTGAAGGGGCTCCTCGTAGCATGTCCGCCCCGCTTCACGGCGCACTCGCCACCAAGCAACCCTGTTGGCGAACTTGTCCGCCTTCGGCACGGTCCCTACCATGACGCCTGAGTCCGACCTGCCGGCTACCCAACGACCCGTGACCAGCGACCCGCTGCGTACACCCCTCACCCCTATCGATGAGGCCACCCGGGCGCGCCTCACCAGCCTCTTGCCCGACAGCCCCGTCGTGCGCCGGCGCGTCTACTCGACGCTGCTGCGCACCCTCGTGAACCTAGGAGACAAGAAGTGAAGTACAGCGTTGGTGTAGACATCGGTTCCTCCGCCATCCGCGTCGCGGCCATCCGCGGCCTGGACTCGGAGGGCTTTGCCGCCGTCGACCGCATCGGCATCGTGCCCCTTCGAGAGGGCATCGTCCAAGGCGGCCACATCCGCAATCACCTGATCGCCTCCCAGGCGCTCATTCGCGCACTCGAGATGGCCGGCGTTCCGCGCTACGGCTTCGTCGTCGGCCTCGGCGCCCCCGAAGTCGCCGTGAGCCGTGTCGCCCTGCCCTCGGCCATCGCCGCCAACGAGCGCGTGAGCGCGCTGCGCACCCTGGACCGCCAGATCTCGCCGACGCTGTCACTCGAAGAATCCGTGCTCGCCACCAACGAGGTACGCACCGACATCACCGGCGACGGCCGCTCGATGACCACTCTGGTGGTCACCGCCGCTCGCCGCGAAGAGGTCGAGAGCCTTCAGAAGTTGATGCTCCTCGCGGGATGTCAGCCCCGCGCTATCGACCTCAGCGCGGCCGGCCTCGTTCGCGCCCTGGTGCGAGTCCCCTCCAACGCCACCGAAGTCCACACCGTCGTCGACATCGGTGAGACCACCACCACCGTCGCCACCCGCCAAGGTGCGCACCTGCGCAGTGTCCGCGTCATTCCCACGGGCGGACGTACCATCACCCGCGCCGTGATGAGCGAGACCGAAGAGTCCTTAGAGCAGGCCACCGCCCGACGACAGCTGCTGCAGCTCAGCCCCGAGCTCGCCCAACTGCCCACTGAGCTCTCGGCCGCCTACGGCGCCACCTCGATCCTCACCACCAGCGCCGCGCCGACCACCCTGCTCGACGAGGCCGTGGAGCAGGCGTGCAACGACCTCATCGACGCCATCGCCACCGCCATAGAGAACGACGCCGCCAACTTCGGTAACACCCTCACCCAGGGTGTGGTGCTCTCGGGTCTCACCAGCCAGATCCCGGGCCTGCGCAACCGCGTCAACCAGCGCCTCGGTGTGCCCGTCCAGCTCGGCCGCCCGTGGGCCCGTCTGGAAAAGACTCGCCACAACCTGCCCTACCTGCGCCCGGACGCTGCCGTGGCCAACCCTCTGCCCGAGCTCTCGACCGCTATCGGTCTGGCCATGTGGAAGGACGAACGATGAGCACACTACCCCCTAACGAACCCGACAACCTCGACGACCTCTTCGACTCGACGCTGTCGGACGGATACCGCCAAGGCCCTTCCATGGACCCCAGCGTCTCGGCCTCCCTGGGCGCGCCTGCCGACCCGCAGACCGGTGACGCCGAATCGTTCTCGCGCCTCTACTCAGACGAGTTCATCGCCTCGACCTCGCTGCCGGACTCGTCGGCGGGCAGTTACCAAGACCCCTACGAGTCCTCGCCCGGCCCCGACGAGCGCCGTCGCTTCACGCGCTCGCCCAAGAAGAAGGCCCCCAAGGTCACTGGACCCGTCGCCGGCGTCAAGCCGCGCGCGAGTGCCGTGACCGTCAAGCTCATCCCGGCCGCCTCCAACTTCGACTTGCTCGAAGGCGCCTACAAGAAGATCCGCTCCACCCGACTGCTGCTCGAGATCGTGGCCGGCGCCATCGCCGCGATCTTGATCATCATGGCCGGTATCGGCGTGCGCGCCAACACCGACGCCTCGAGTAACCGCCTCGCCACGACCGCCGCCAATCAGACGGCCTCGACCAAGCAGACCAACTACGACAAGTTGGCCCAGTACGGTGGAGTACCGCTCAACGCCATGAAGTCCGACAGCATCTCGCGTCTGCCCGCCTTAGAGGCCATCACCAACGGGCAGGTCAACCTCCAGCTCGTCTTGGCCGACGTCAACGCCCTGACGGCCTACGGTGACACCCTCACCAACGTCACCATCACCCAATCCAGCGCGACGGCCACCCCGGGCCAGGCCACCACGGTCACCACGCCAGCCGCCCCGACCTTCTCCATCTCGATCACGGCCAGCGCGCCGAACTCGACGGTGGCGAACACGCTGCTGACCAACGCCGAGAATATCCCGTACCTGACCAACGCGACCTCGTCGCTGTCGGGCACCTCGACCGCCGTGATCGTCACGGTGACGGCCACCATCAACACCAACAAGGCCAAGGGATCGTCCGCCAACATGAACCTGCCGAGTTCGGTCGCGAGCCTAGCCACCGGGTCGACTACCACCCCCACGACCCCGTCAACCACGGGAGGTAACTAATGGCGTTCCCTAATCGCCCCAAGAAGTCCGTCCTCGAGAAGCGCAAGATCACCAACCCGGTCATCCAGACGAGGAACCGCCTCATCGGTGCCGCCGTCGTCGGTGGCGTCTTGTGCCTGGCCACCTTCTTCCTCTACACCAACCCGGCCATGAGCCAGGCCTCGTCCACGCACGCCGCACTCATGTCTGCGCGCAGTCAGCTCACTCAGATCATTGCCGAGACCCAGATCGCCGAGTCCAACCCCCAGCAGCTCTGCTTACAAGTCGCCCACACCTTCGCCCAGACCCAGGCGCTCGATAAGCTCCTGCCTTCCAACATCGACAAGAACGCCCTGGAACTGACCGTGCTCCCGCGCCTGATCGCCCAGTCCGGCGCCTCAGGCCCGGGAGCCTTCCAGACCCCGACCGCCTCCACGGAGTTCGGCGTGAGCGTCTACACCTACTCGATCCAGATCACGGGATCGATCGCCCAGATCAACAGCTTCATCAACCTGGTCAACGCCCAGCCGCAGTTGCTGACCATCAGCGACTACTCACTCTCGAGTGCCAGTTCGTCCTCCAAGACGCCGGGATACGTCGCCACCATGTCCATCAACGCGTGGTACATGCCGGGCATCGGCTCGTCGACGGCTAACGCCTCGACCAGTGCACCCTCGTCGTGCTCGAACGGCTGATCAGCCCACACGGTCGCTAGCCAGCCTCGCTAAGCCCCCGTTACCCTTCGACCACAGTTGAAGAGTAACGGGGGCTTCGTGCTGTCTGTCACGTATTGGCCCCCTGGCGCGGGCCCCAACGGTGCTGTTCGAACCGGTCTCTATTGGCAACGCCGATAGAGACCCACACCCATTCACAAACCAAGCAAAGGAGGAGTCCATGATGGACAACTCAACTCCCGCCACGACTTCTTCGGCCGATGAGCTCTTCGGAGCCACTGCCGCAAGCCAAGTCGTCTTCGAGCAAGAGTTCGCAAGCGCCCCCGACTTCGACGAATCAGCCTTTGAGGCTGACTTCGCCCCGGAGTTCGACGAGTACGAGCCGGTGATGGACTTCGAGCCACCCGCCAGCCCGTCGCCTCGACACCTGAGCACCTCGCCCGATGTACCGACTGCGGTCATCGTGCGTACGCTTCGTCGAGTCTTCGCTGCGTGTCACGAACGTCCCGCCGACGAGCTTCGCGTCATCTTGGCCCAGGTCAAGGCCGCCAGCCTGGTGCTCGGTGAGTTGCCCTTCGCAACCCGCCAGACCTACCAGGGTGTGCTCGAGGCTCTCGAGTTCGAAGCAGCCAATCTGTCGCTCACGGCCCTCGTCGACCTCGGTGACATCCCCTCGGTGGTCAACCACCAAGAGAGTGTCGCCTTAGAGATCGAAGCCATGCACGAGTTGGCGATCGCCAAGAAGGCCAGCCGCAACCCGGCCTCTACCTTCCAAGCCCTCGCTGAACAGATCCAGGCCGCTCATGCTCGCCGCAAGTACCAAGAGGCCATCACCGTCATCGACGACAAGGCCCCGGCGGTTGACAAGATGAAGGCCCACCAGGCCTTGATCCCCCCAACCACCCAGGTCGCCGTCGTACGCTCATCGGGCGTGCTCACCGCGGCCCAGTTGGTCGACCAGCACCTCGCCGCCAAGGCCACCACCACGGGTGTGGTCCACTCCAGTGGACTGCTCACGTTGGACCTGGCCTTTACGGCTCCCGGTGACCCACTGCACTTCATCGCCCCCGGTGAACAGACAGTGATCGCCGGACCTACCGGTACTGGTAAGTCGACGCTGCAGTACTCGCTGACGAGGAACGTCGCCCAAGACGAGATCAACTGGGGGTTGTACGACACCCCGATCATCTTGGCGCACACCGAAGAAGAGAGCTGGGTGAAGGCCAAGGCCATGGGATTGTTCCCGGGCCAGCGCTACCACCACCTGGCTTCCAAGATCGTCATCGAGAACATCGGATCGAGTCGCCGCCGTCTGGCCGAACTGGTCTATGACCTCGTGGTCGCCGCCGTAGTGAAGAGTCAGGCTTCAGCCCGACCCATCACCGACTTCTTGCCCCGCATTGGGTTCCTCGACTATATCCAGTCAGTAACCGAACGAGGCGAGTCCGACGTCCAGGCCAACATCACGACGGCCGAACTCATCTTGCGAGGCTTCCAGGCCTTCAACCCCGAGGAAATCGCCAAGTTCTCCGGAGTGGACTTTCGGTCCTACACCGGCATGGCCTGGCCCGAGGGGATAGAAGACCATCGCATGGCGTGGGTCGTCTTCGCCCAGCTCAAGAAGCCAGCCGACGAGAACGCCATGTTCTACAAGCCCGGTTCCAAGAGCTCCCAGCTCAGTGACTTCACCCTCGAAGACACGTCCGCCGTCCCCGGCTGGACCGACCCTTCGGGTAGTGGCTGGGCCTGGGAAGTACGCGAAAACGACTTTCGAATCTTCCGCCAGAACCAGATCATGGGTTCGGCCAAGATCCTCCAGAACGCGACCAACATCATCTTGTTGCACCGTTCTCGGCCGTACAACAACCCGGCCAGCAAGGAACTAGGTCCCGACGGACGCAGCCATCTCAACGATGTCCGCGCTCGTCTGATCCTGGACAAGACCCGTAACGGTTCCCAGATGTTGTTCGTGCCAATGGCCTTCGACATCCAGCCCGACGGGTTCCGCGCCCAGTACTACGACCTGCTCGGAGAAAAAGCCGTGGACATGGGACACGTCACCCCTGACGAGTCCTACATCCAAAGCGGTGACCCGCTGTTGCCTCGCCGCCCGCGCCCCTCGCCCTTGGCGGGAGTGCGGTACTAGGCCACACCTCAACTGAAACGAGCCACCTCGCACCTCTTCTTGTAAGAGCGTGTGGGGTGGCTCGTTTTGCTTTTCGCACCGCTCATCAGGTCCGTCCTCAATAGAGGCACCACCCTTCGCTACGTTGCGGCCTCGCTGACATTTCTGATCAAAGGTCTCACTTCCCCTTGCCTCACGAATTTTGCCCCGCACCGTCATCTTACAAGTGTCTAGGAGATCTCTACCAATGTTGTCCACCATCTCGAAAAAGTTTGCGACTGTGCTAGCCATCGGGGCCCTGGCTCTGGCCGTCCTTCCCCAAACCTCTGCGAGTGCTGCGACGAACGTCCCTGGTGCCCCGACGGGCTTCAGCGCCACCTACTCCGCGGTCAACACCTATGGCGTCACCGCCTCGTGGACCGCTCCCGCCTCTAACGGAGGCTCGCCGATCACCGGCTATAGCATCCAGTACTCCACTGACTCCTCCTTCGCCACCGGCGTCACCACCACCGCAACGGGGTCGACCAGTACCTCGTATACCCAGACCCTACCCTCGAGCGCATCGGTCTATATGCGAGTCGCCGCCGTCAACACGAACGGCACCGGCGCCTACTCCAGCGTGGCCTACATCAGCTATTCCAACGTAGGAACCTCGGCCATCATGGGCTACGTGTGTACCAGTGGTGACTCCTTGAATAGCACCACCTGTACCCACACCGTGACCACGGCCGCCACCTACAACGCCGCCTACTACACCTGCCCGTCGGGCGGCACGCTGAGTGGCACGAACTGCCTCACGACCAGTACCTACACCGCCTCGGTGTTGTCGTACAACTACTACTGCCCATCGGGCGGATCGCTCTCGGGTACGACCTGTACCACCACGAGCTCCTACGCCGCTACCGACAGCCCGACCTACTCGTGCTCGACCGGTACCCTGATCGGAACCACCTGTTACACGGGTGGTATTCCCGACACCACCCTCATTCACACCCTGCGCGAGAGCTGCGACCAGGCTGGCGGTATCCTCGACAGTGGCTCATACTGCTACACCGGTACGGCCGCGACCACCGTCACCCACCACTACAGCTGTCCCTCGGGCGGCACGCTCAGTGGCTCCAACTGCGTTACGACCAGCACCTACACCGCCTCGGTGTCGTCGTACAACTACTACTGCCCGTCGGGTGGATCGCTCTCGGGCACGACCTGCACCGTTTCTGGCTCGTACGCCGCTACCTTGAACGCGGCCTACTACAGCTGTTCGAGCGGAACGCTCAGTGGCACCAACTGTGTGACCACCACCACCTACGCCGCCACCTACCAGCAGACTGGCACGACCACTAACTACGGCTTCTCGCCGACGACCGTCACCGCCCCCACCGCCCCCGGCACCCCGACGGTGTCCAACTACGCCTCGCCCACCTACGCCGCGACGAGTTCCGCTACCTTGACCTGGACCGCCCCGTCGAGCAGTGGCGGATTGACCATCACCGCCTACACCGCGACCGCGACCGACACCACCACGTCGGCCAACGGTGGGCAGACCTGCACCACGACCGGTGCACTGACCTGTAACATCACGGGTCTCACCAGTGGTGACTCCTACACCTTCGCCGTCGTGGCCACCAACGCCGACGGTGACAGCCCTGCCTCGTCGAGCTCAACCGCCGTCAAGCCGATCACCGCCCCTGCCGCCCCTGCCACTGTTTTCGCCTCTCCCAGCGGCGTCGGTTCGGTGCAGGTCTCGTGGACCCCTGGGGCCACTGGTGGTTCCTCGTACACCGGCTACACCGTCCAGTACTCGAGCAACGGAGGCACGACGTGGACCACCTCCACCAACACGTTCAGCGGCATCTCCGTAACGGTCACCGGCCTGGCTAACGCCACCAGTTACATATTCCACGTTTCGGGCACCAACGCAGCAGGTACCAGTAGTTACTCCGCGGCAACGTCTTCGGTCACCACGTGGGGCGTTCCTAGCGCCCCCACCACCGTTTCAGCCACCGCCAACGCCAACGGTCAGTCGGTCGTCACCTGGACGACCCCTTCGAGCAATGGCTCGGCGATCACCGGCTACAGCGTCCAGTACTCTTCGAACTCGGGTTCGACGTGGACCACCGCCACTACCTCCGCAACGGGCACTAGCTACACCGTCACGGGCCTCACCAACGGAACCTCCTACATCTTCCAAGTCGCCGCAGTGAACGCCGTCGGTATGGGCGCCTACACCGCCTCCTCGTCCATCACCCCGGTTGGCCCACCCACCGCACCGACCGCTGTTACTGCCACCTCCAACTCCAACGGCCAGTCGGTTATCACCTGGACTGCGCCATCTTCGACCGGCGGCTCAACCATCACTTCCTACACCGTCCAGTACTCCTCAAATGGTGGAACGACATGGACCACCGCCACTTCGTCGGCCACCAGCTCGCCCTACACCGTCACGGGACTCGTCAACGGCACCTCTTACATCTTCGAGGTCTCGGCCAGCAATGCCTACTACACGAGTAGCTTCTCGACCGCTTCCGCCTCTGCCACCCCGGCCACCGCACCAAGTGCTCCGACCACTGTGGCCGCAACGAGCAACGCCAACGGTCAGTCCACCATCACCTGGACCGCTTCCACGTCGAATGGCGGCTCGGCGATCACCGGCTACACCGTAACTTCGTCACCCGGCGGCTTCACCTGCACCACTGCGACTACCAGCTGCACCATCTCGGGTCTAACCAACGGCACGGCCTACACCTTCACGGTCACCGCCACCAACGCCGCCGGTACCTCTGCTGCCTCTGCTGCCTCGGCCAGCGCCACTCCGGCCGTTGCTCCTGGTGCCCCAACCTCTGTCACCGCTACCTCCAACGCCAACGCTCAGTCGGTCGTCTCTTGGACCGCGCCGGCTAGCAACGGTGGAGTGGCAATCACCAGCTACACGGTGACCTCGACGCCGGGTAACTTCACCTGCACCACCTCATCGACGAGCTGCACCATCACTGGTCTTGCCAACGGCAC
>Ga0214192_1000372_pt1 | contig 28232 bp, 42 predicted proteins | sample TroBogEpilimnion_44_FD_153030 | JGI IMG/M metagenome (GOLD analysis project Ga0214192, IMG submission 153030) | Freshwater microbial communities from Trout Bog Lake, WI - 29JUL2008 epilimnion | ecosystem: Environmental > Aquatic > Freshwater > Lake > Epilimnion/Euphotic zone | place: Trout Bog... | reverse complement strand
AATCTTTGCGGTGCAGATCTTTGCGGTGCAGATCTTTCTCGTGCGAATCTTTGCGGTGCAGATCTTTCTCGTGCGAATCTTTGCGTTGCAGATCTTTCTCGTGCGAATCTTTCTCGTGCGAATCTTTCTCGTGCAGATCTTTCTCGTGCGAATCTTTCTCGTGCAGATCTTTCTCGTGCGATAGGACTGAAATTTAAACCTATTCAAATACAAGGCTCTCGACATTGGATCATTAGAACGACCAACAACAGAGTTGCTATTGGATGTTACGAATATACTATAACTCAATGGCTTAAAACATTTCGTAAAATTGGAGCTGACAACAACTATTCTTCTTCTGAGATTGAAGAATACGGCATTTATTTGAAATGTATTCACGACATAATGACTTTAGAAAAGGAGCAAATAAATGAGTAGCCCGACAAAATTTGAAAAACCGACCAATGAGTTAATTCTGGAGATCATGAAAACCTATGATCAGCCGATGACGGCACCTGAAATCCTTTGCCTGATGCCGGAAGGAACCAATGCAAAAACCGTAGGTGCTCAATTAAGCATCATGAATTCTGACGGTATCATTAGCAGAGTTAAGAAGGGGCAATATATCGCGAAGCCCCATAAGGTCATTCCAAATCCACCTTTTAAAGATCCGAATGAAATTAAAGAAATTATTGATCGCACAAAGCATAAGCCAAAGCGGGCTCCTCTTCTTCGTGGCCTCATTGAGGTGTTGGCCGAAACGGAACTGGAGTTGCAACATATTGTCTCTGACATGAAAGACTATCTCGGAGATGAAAGAGATTGCCGATTGGTCAATGTGCAACCGGCCAATCCGGCTGTATATGAAGAGAAAACCATTGTCCGCTTTAAGAAGGAGGGCTCTGCGCTATGATTACAAGGGAAATTGTCATTGCTAGAGAATTGGCAAAGCTCAATCGCAAAATATGTCGGCTTGCCAAACTCCAAGAATTTTCGATGTTTGCCGGGACCAAAAAACCGGCAAAGGATTTTGGCCGTAGGCTGCAAAAGATCCGTCTTCGGATGGAAAGAAGGAGCCATTCATGAAACGCTGTCTTGATTGCGGAGATCCGACAGACGAAAAAGAATTGGTCTATCATTACGGCCTTTGCAAGAAGTGCTACAATTACAGAGTATTGGAGGCGAAACTGGAAGTATTAAGAGACGAAGAGTTGCTTATGGATCAATCCGACTAAAAAGGAGTCACTATGAGCGGTGATTTAATTGAGTTATTTAATGCCGGAACCTTATCCAAGGTCTTTTCGAGACTTAAGGATAAGGTCAAAGAATCAGGGGGGACTCGAAGAAAGCTGTATCAAGCCCGCATGTTTCGAGTCCAAGACCTAATAACCGATCTTGCAATCAAAGAAATCAAAGAAAAAGGAGTGAAGAAAAGTGAGAAACTCAAGGGAAGCAATAAATGTACTACACGCACCGGCCCCCGTTGAATTGATCGAGCTTAAGTCTGTGCAACAGACGAGGCCGTCCGGTAGGGTATCGGATAAATACAAGTTTATCCCGACCATGCAGGCCGTTCAGGTCATTCAGGATATGGGATGGGTGCCGGTCTCCGCTCTGGAGCGTGGATCTCGATTGGATAATAAAGCCGGATTCCAGAAACACATAATCCGATTTCGAGAGTCGAGTTCGCATTTGGTTCCGGCAGTTCCGGGAGAAATATTTGTCGAGATCATCCTCATTAACTCACATAACGGCGGGGCTGCTTTCCAAATCAAACTCGGTCTGTTTCGAGTGATCTGCTGTAACGGCATGGCAGTCTCCGATTGTCTCTTTGAAACCATTCGAGTGCGTCATGTGGGCTATCAAAATGTCCAAATCGAGAACGCGGTCCATCAGCTTACAGAAAGCACTCCTCGGATTGCGGAGCGCATTAGAGAGTTCAATGATATCGAACTCAGTCCCGACGAAAGAGGCATGTTCGTTCAACAGGCGCTTAAGGTGCGATACGGAGAAGAAGACTTCCTGAAGCGAAACTTCATGCCCGAAAAGGTGCTGGAACCGCGTCGGAAAGAAGATCAACGGACAGATTTGTTTACCACTCTCAATATAGTGCAAGAAAAACTGATAACCGGGAAAGACCCTATTGAATACAAACGGGACAAGTTCGGGATTGATCGGATTATCAAAACAAAACCCATCAAGTCCTTGGATGAAAACGTCCGAATCAATCAGGGACTTTGGCAACTGGCGGAACAAGTGGCCGCAGTCCGAACCATGTGGAATTAAACATTTTTTATAACTCCGGTCATGTGACTGGAGTTATTCCCCTCAAAGGAGAATAATCTATGAAAGATAGAGTCACTCTTGAAATCAAGGAGGGAGACAAGGTTACTTTTTCCGTGAGCATTGCCCGTGAAGCGATTGATTCAGTTGTGCAATGGGTTTTAAGCAAGAAAAAGTCTAAAAAATTAACGAATTGTATTGACAACGAAAAAACCAAAGGATAGAATTTATCTATTCGTTAAACAAAAATTAGGTTAAAAAAAGGAGATTTGAAATGGCCATTTTATTGCCCACAAGTGCAGAGAAGTTGCACGAACATTTCACAACAGAAGCGGGCGGAAATGAAACCGTTTTCGTCGATAACCTCAAGAAACTCAGCCCTCGCAAGCTCAAAGCTTGCGCCGAAGCTGTCAATGTGACAATGGGCGGGAAAGACGAAACAATCTCGGAAATCGTTAAGGAGATTAAAGGCATGAATGGAGCAACTCAAGCGGCTTCTCCTTCGAAAGAAGAAAAGCCGAAAGTGGAGAAGCCCAAAAAGAAAGAGGCTGAAGTGAAAACTCCGGTAGCGGAAGAGAAACCGAAAGTGGTCACAAAGGCTAAGGGTAAAGCGGTTACGCTTGTGATCAATGAACATTATAAAAAGATGGTGCCGCGCCCCACGAAGGAACAAGTCGCAATCATGACGGCCAGCATTGAAGCTGAAGGGCTCCATGAAAAACTGGTCGCCAGACGAAGCGATAAGGTTATCATCGACGGCCATAGCCGATATGACATCCTTCAGAAGTTGGGAATCTCTATTACTGAGGACATGGTTGAGTATATTGACATTCCCGAAGAGGAAGTTGAGAAGGAAGTCTTTATTCGGAATATTGCCCGTAGGCAGTTGGCCACAATCGACAAGATCAGGTGGGCCAGAAAATATTTATCCGACTTGCTTCAGGCAGACCGAAAAATGGGAGCGCCCAAAAAAGACGCCAAACCTGCCCCTTCACTTAAGCCGAAACAGCGTTTGGAGAAAATCGCAGATGTCACCGGGACATCTCAATCAACGATCACTCGTCAAGAGTGGTGCGAAAAATACTGTCCCGAGATTCTCAAAGCGGAAGAAGAAAAGGACAAAGACGGCTCAATCGGTCGGGCATGGAATATAGGCAAACAGTTCGAGAAGACGATCAAAGCCTATGCGCCCGAACTGTGGAAAGAAGTTGAAGCGGGCACTATGCGAATGAATGATGCCCATGTTGAAGCGATTGCTTTGAAAGAAAAAGCTAAAGTCGAAAAGGCTTTCAAACCGGGACCGATGGAAACCGTTGTAACAAAAATGAAAGCCCAATACATGAAAAGACTCGAAGCGAAATATGCTCGCCTTGAAGTAAAAGAGTGGGCTCCCGACGAAGATGAAGCTCTATTCATTTCCGATTTGGACAGCGCCATCAACGGATTCCACAAAAAGAACGTCTAACCTTTTCGCCTTAATCTAAAGGCCCCTTCCTGGGGCCTTTCTTCTCTCTCTTTCGAGGATAACATGGTCATAGAATACAACAATTGCTGGAGCTATCTCAGAGATGCGAGCAACAATGAAATTGCTCATGTCTCTCATGCGCTCACATATGAAAAGAAGGGAAGTCGATACTGGCCGGGACGCAGGAATAAACAACCTGTCAAAATGTCTATGTATAATCCTCGATTCAATAGCATCCCGGCCGGATTGCTCAATTGGCTCCTAACCAAAAAACACAAACACAAAGATGAGAATGGTGAGATAGAACATTATTTCATTCACGCCGAAGTGGTAGATAAACGACCGAGTAAGCCGATCAAGCCGCAAAAGCATATCATTCTATTTGATGAGGATGCTCGGCCGATTGAGATTAGAGACTATCAACTGGAAGCCGTAGATGCTTTCATACAGGCTGAAAGGGGCATGATCAAAGTTCCGGCTCGTGGCGGCAAAACTACCATTGCAGCGGCTATCATTAAAGCCTTAAAGATTCCAAAAACTCTCTTTGTAGTTAACAGTAAAACATTACTCAATCAGAGTATCGATGAGTTAAGTATGCGATTGCAAGAAGCCGTGGGGATTATCGGAAACAGTAAATGGAATCCATCACGAGTAACAGTTGCGAGCGTAAAGACCCTCCATGACCGAATTGATGAGTGCTATGTGCAAGATTTTCTGGCTGACCAGCAGTTCATTATCTTTGACGAATCGCATTCAGCCTCTACTATGCCGACAAAGGTAGGTTGGGCCTGTAAAAATGCCCATTACCGACTTGGATTGACTGCGACTCCTCTTATGGGAGACAAAGAGAGTAAACTTCAACAAATGGCCCTTACGGGAAGTGTCATTTACGACATTTCTATGAAAGAACTGGTGAACCGGGGCAATCTTGCCAAACCCACAATGTTCTATTTGGAGATGAATGAAAATCCTGATGTTCCTTTGGAGGGAAGCTCCTGGGATATTCTCTATCGAGACGGAATTATCTTCAACGAGAAGCGAAACTTGGCGATTATTTTGTCGGCTGTAACAATGGTTCAGAAGGGCTTCGGTGTTCTGTTATTGGTAGAGCGAATCGAGCACGGCGAGATTTTTTTGAACCTATGCAAAAAATATGCCGAAGATTTGAATGTCCACTATATCTCCGGTATGCACGGGTCCGATGATAGAGATGAAGCCAAAGCCGCTATTCAAAATGGGAAATTGGATATCCTGATCACTTCCCGGATCTTCAATCAGGGAATCGATATCCCTGAATTACAATGTGTGGTAATCGCATCCGGTTATAAAGCCGGGGCTTTGCAGATTCAACGCTCTACTCGTGGAGCCACAAAGACCGAAGGCAAAGATGACACGATTGTCATCGATTGTATGGACAACTTCAATGACCTGCTCCAGAAACACTCTCTTGAACGAAGGAAAGTCTGCGAAAAGCAGAAAGCCTACGAAATCATAGATTGCCATTGGAGCGAATTTGAAAACAAAATTGATGAATTCATAAAAAAGGAGAAATCGAAATGACAAAAAACAACATTTGGCAAAAATTGCCGCTTCTGGAGAAATCGGCGCTTTTCTATCTTAGACAGGAAATGCCGATCCAAGAAGTCGCCATGAGACTGGAAGACAGCCGACCGCCCGAGGTTCCGAAAGGGGATTTCCTCGAAGCCATTAAACAATTGAAAACTAAAGTGGAAAACTAGGTATTGTCAAAAGGGGACCTAATTTCAATTCTGAACGACTTTTGTTCATTTGGCTGCCTCCCTATTCGGAGGATTTGAAAATCGACTTACGGGCGAATTAAGAGGCTAAAATAACGAATCTGTGGAGGATTTAAAATGAAAAAAGGATTGGTTGCTTTGTCGATAGTTTGCATGTTGCTTTTCGCTGGAATCGCACATGCGTTTTGCACGGGAGATGTCGTAAATCATCAAGATGTAAGCCGCGTCAGAGCTTACTGGTCTCTGAAAATGCAGCAGGAAGGACAACCTAATGTGGGGGCTCTTTATGTTTGTTTTCCTGCGGACAGTCCCGGCAGGATGAAATTCGCTTTCTCATATGGTTGTCGATCTCCGCAAGAGGCCAAAGATGAAGCATCGAAAAGATTTGATCTTATGATGGGGCGATGCACGGTCAGCGGCAGTTCGGCAATTTCACAAGATGTTCAGGGCTACACCGGATCTCGATTTGAGCAAAGGTATTGAAATCACGGACGAATAATTTACTTGACGAACCCTCCTTTCTCTGATATGACTATCAGCCATTCATGAGAGTCTCCTTTTCTAACGTGGGCTGGTGCAGCGGCTCCGAACATTATTCCCCCTTCGATGTTCGGAGCCATCCTCTAAAGGGCCTGTTGAGAAGCAAAATTTAAAATGGTTTTTATCTCACAGAAAGGGCAAAACCAATCCCGCTAAATTGAGATTGGTTTTGGATGTGGAATAAAGTATGAAAAAGACCTTATCATCTTCCGCCAAAAAGTCAAGTCAAAATAATTTCTATTCTTCTTTAACTGCTTCTGAGATAAGCGACATTATATGTAAACTTCCGATGAAAAGGGCATTTACAATAAAATGGCCCCTGCAATTATTTACTACAAAATTCAATGCAGGAGATGGCCATTGTTATATGTCTAATTACGATTTAGAACTTTGTTTGTGTTACTCAAAGAGAACAATAAAAAAGCATTTGCAAAGACTCAATGAACTGTGGCCTAATCTTATTGACCTTCAAGACTTTGACTTTGCGGAAAGGGATTCTCACAAAGAGCAACCAATTAAAATTTATTGGAGAGAATTTCTCGAACCTGCTCTTCAGATTCTTCTCCAAAATAGTTCAAATCGACAAAGCCCATTTTCTAAAAGAAGAGAATGTTTCCTTTCTTTAGTTTTGCAAGACAAAGGTTGTGGTTCTCTTTCTACGGAGAAAAGACAAATGAAAAAACCTCCTTCTCAATTGATATCGGTTGCCAAATTAAAGCCTCAACGAATCAAAGAAAAAGCTCCTCCCGCCTCATCGGCTGATATAATTTGTTTTTCTGAAGATGAAGAAATTTCAGAAAGGAAAAGAGCTTTAAATCACTTTCTAGCAGGAAACCTTCCTTATTTTACTTTTCGAGAATTCAAAGTTGCTAAATTTTTATTTAAAAATAGGCAATTTCTTTTACGGCGACAAGACCGGCTTCATCCTCTTGTTTTAGAATTTTTAGAGTCTCTTACACCACAAAAATATAAAGAGATTAAAGCTCACTATGAATGGGAAGAAAATGAAAGAGCATGTGGAGGCAGTCTCTATGAAGAATAGCGTTGCAATAAATCAACAATGGGAAAATGATAAATGGAGAACCGTTATGCCCGTCCATTTTGTAGATCAACTAGGAACAACGGCTTTTTATTGTGCATTAACCAAGCGGGAAATTTATGACATTATCGATCATTATCCTAGTAAAAAATTGCCTCCCAATAAAGACCAAAATATTACTCTCTTGCTCAAGGCCCTTCTCCACCGGCAAAATCCAATAACCGGTCAACTAAATGTAAGTAACGTGGCTCTGTCTAAAAAAGTGCGCTGTTCCGTTCAAACAATAACTCGCGCCTTTCATGACATTGAACGTCTTTGGCCCAATTTCATAGACCGCCGACATTATAAAGAATTTGATAGAACCAAACGAAGACAAATTGTTATTCTTTGGAGAAGTTTTTTGGAGCCTGCGCTTCATGACATTATCGAAGATTCGAAATCTCAAATGTTCATATCAAAAACCAAGAAAATCGAGGAGATAGCGAGATTTGAGAAATACTTGTCTCTAATCTCTAATGATATCACCGAACTGCTCACCATGAGCATGTAAATAAGAGTATATATAATTAGGAATATATGGAGGTATAGTACCAAAGAATTAATAAATTAATTCTTTGGGGAAAAATTTTTTTGAACAAAAAACTCAAAACATAGAAAAACTCTACAACGTATATATGACAAACCCTTCGGGTTTGTCCTTTGCTCACTTCGTTCGCAAAGGTAAGATTCAATTTGTTTCAAGGAGGGTCATAACAAAATGAAAGACAGCCCTTGTAAAGTACGAAAGATATCGACGTTGCAGGTCGATGTAAATAGAATACATAAATTGAAAGAAAAGTACCGCACCGTGCGCCCCGAACACCCCAAATCGCCCAACACCCCGGAATCAGATCACATTCGCAACTCCGGTCATGTGACCGGAGTTATCAAACAATTGGCGGCGAAGAAGTCCGGCGAATCAATTCTTAATCTCCTTGTTTCCAAGTCCACACCTGAACATAAACCTATCCAATACAGTTACGAACGTGAATTAACAAAACAAATGGCCCGCGATCAACGCCTGGAAGAAATGACCGAAGATACTCCGGGAGTCAAAGAAGCCCTGGAGAGACTCGATATCTCCTTTGCCGTCTTGAAGATCCGCATGAAAAATGCGGATTACGATCCGATTGCTCATTCCGATCAAGAATGGGAATCGTGCTGTCATCCCGATTATGCTCTTATGTCTCCTGAGCAGAGAGATATCCGATTCATTAAAACAATGGAATTAGTGCTCGGTCATCCGGTGGTAATGTCATGGACTTCACGAAATCTGAGGACCGCAATTACTAATACACGAAAGCGCGTAGACAACATTCGGGCTAATTATTTTCATTATCTGATGGTAAGTAAGTGTTTATTTCTCCCGAATGTTAGTCCGCGCTTATTAATTTGGAAAGGCGGCATTGATTATTATCGGCAACATAAAGACGATAGGTTAGTATGGGAATATGAGCCGCCGACAGAAGGACATCATATTCGTCAAAGAGCCTACAAGCCTAGCAATAAATCGGAAAGGAAGATAGAAGATGCACGAATCGCCCTGTCCAAATGTAAAAATCAACACAATGGATGATGCCAGGATTTGCTGCGCTCCGATGCACGGCGAGCAATCCGTATCGGCTTGTTTTCGGAGATTGTTCAGGGGTCCGATTCAATACAACAAAGAACATGCATCCGGGAGATCGGGCAAAACAGTTAAGCCTCAATTCAAGCTTTGTGTAGAATGTAATGTCATTTGTGGGGTGAATGGTGCTGGACCGCGAATCGAACAAGGAATTTGAGGAAAGATTTTTGTTGGCGATAATCCACGATGACAGATTTCGGGATTACGCCATAGATAAAATCACATCAGATCTATTTACCGAATGGAAATATAACCACTTATTTGAGCTGATCGTTTCGTTGAAGTCGAAGAAAAAGCCCATTTCATTCTTTGGTCTTTATGAAGCTATCAGGCGAGATACTTCGCTCTCGGATGAGAAAGCAAATGAGGTAGCAGAGGTCATAGAGCCGTATAAGGCGCTGGATGCGGACAAGGAAGCATTGAATTCCATTACGAATGGAGTCATCCCAATTGCGGAAGACTACATCAGAGAGAAGTTGACAGAAAGCGCCTTGTATGAATCCGCCGATTTACACGAGCAAGGAAAGCTGGAACAAATCCCCCGCTTGTGGACGGCAGTTGAACAGAATTCCGTATTCAAAAGACCTGACATAGTTACGATATGGGAATCCTTGAGAGAGAATGACGGCGACTTGCTTAAGGCCATTGACTATCAGCCCGGTATTCCTACCGGCTTACATGGGACGGCCGGGACAAGTCAAGAGATCGGGTTAAAGCTCTATCTGGACGACTATTTGTTTTACAAAGGAATCGGCCGGGGCCAGCTTATGATCCTCCAGGGAGATTCGGGATACGGCAAGACTACTTTGTTATTTAACATAATGGTTTTCATGAGCTTGTTGGGCTACCGGATCGATTATTATACACTGGAGATGCCGAAAGAATACGCTCAGATGCGTATAATCAGCATTATGACCGATTTGCCGACTGACAGTGTTACCAAGAAAGGAGGAAAATTCTTAGACAAAATGTTAGAGATTGAGGAGAAATATCCTCATAAGCAGGATATTCGGATCTTTGAATCCGACAATCTGACGATTTCTACAATAGCTCACAATTCCGTATTGGCTGAAAAAGAAGGCCAAAAAAGAGATGTGGTTGTTCTTGATTATGTAGACCTTTTACACTCGGACAGACATTACAGAGAGAGATGGCAAGAAATAGGACAGAACGCAATCGAGTTTAGAGCGGCTGCAAGGGACTTACAGTTTTCGGCCATTTCACCGTCTCAATCAAGTGTAGGGACGTTTCAAGACCAGAAGAAGGGTAAAGGCCGTAGGAACATGACGGGAGCTACCTCAAAGATCTATACGTGTGATATACTGGCTATTATGAACAGCCGGATAGTCGAATCGATGGATTACAAGAGGAACATTAATCGAACTGCGGAAGCAATGGACTTGTTGTTGGATAAAAATAGGTTCGGTAAACGGGGAGCAGTCTTGACCATGTTTCCATCGATGGAATCCGGTAGATTTTTTAATCCGTTACCATAGAAAAGGAGAATTAAAATGGGAGTAAATGCGTATTTTGGCGTTAAATTCAAAGAGCCGCCGACAGAAACGCGGCTGAAGCAATTGCGGTTTCATCTTATTCATCGATTCGGAGATATCTTGGAATGGGGGAACAAAGACAATCTGAAGGAATTGTTTGAGTTGAGACAATCGGATTCGTGGCTTCGAGAAGAAACTGAGACAGATGGGGATATTTATACCATTGATACGCTGGTCCGATATTATGGACCGGGCTATGAGCGTGGCCCCGGTTTAGAAATTGCAGGACTTCTTCTTTATCTATGCAAGCAACCGGACATTGAACGAGTATATTATGGGGGAGACGGACTTCGGCCGATTGACGAACAATATGCAATCGACCTATTGGTTCATTGGTTGGACAACCGTAGATTGCCGTATCTGACTTCACCGTGGGGCAAAGATCATCCTTGGTATAAGGAACCGCCGACCTGTGAACGCTGTGAAATGCCGATGGTTGATGTGGGCGGTGGTGGAGGGAAGACTTTTTGGATGTGCCCCGGATGCCAGATTCGGAAAGATCTGTAGGAAAGGATTTAATATGTTTGAAGTTTTGTTTGCCGCTGACGGACAGAAAGAAATGTTTTTTAATCCTGAGACGGATGCGACGATTGTGTTGAATATCGAGGGAGTTGTGTTTGCCATATGCTTCTTTAAAAATGGCGATATGACTATCTCTGTAAACAATGAGATTATTCATGATGGTGTGATTGCGGATCTATTGACCCTTTCTTTGAAAGGGCGAGATATACTAGAACGAGCAAAAAATTTGAATACGATGGTGCAGTAAGGAGGAAAAATGAGAATGGGGTTTAATGGTGCAGATGGAGATTTTAGAGAAATGACAAAGTGTCCAAGATGCGGGACAACCATTATTTATAACGTCAAGCGCGATAAGGTTGTGACGTGTCCTTCGTGTGGGCTGACAGCAACTAATCCCGAAGCCGAAGAAGAAAAGGGAACTGAAAAATGAAACTATCAATTATAACAAAAAGGCCCATTTCAACGCCGGAAGGGGGCTTCGATACGGCTGCTCATGAATATATTCCCGGTGAAACAGTTGAGCAACTAGCGTCTCGATTGTTTTATGATTGTGATCAGGTGAGCCGAGAGACCAACTTTAAATATATTCAACCTCGTTTGGCATGGGGCGCTCACAGTTGCATTGTCGAACTTAGAATAGAGAAAGAACTCTAATGTTCGACATTCAACAGTTCCTTAATCAGCATTCGAGAATAGTAGAGGGTCCGACCGCCAAAGGCGAGATGTTTTTGGACAGATGCCCCTATTGTGGGGCCCCGAAGACTCACAAGTCATCCTTTACTGTCTCGAAAGTAAGGCCCGTATTCTACTGTTATAGATGCGGCACGAAGGGGAATTGGACAAAGCTCGTATCCAAACTCGGCAAAATGTCTTATCAGGCAGCCGGGTTGATAGTAGGCCACGTTAAGGCAAATAAAACTGAAGAGAAAAAAGAAGAGCAAATTGTTGTCCGATTTCCCACATCGGCCATGTGGTCAACCAGAGCCGTGAATTACCTGGAGAAGCGCCAAATAGACGCCAAGACCAGAGATCATTTTCATTTATATTTTTGCAATTCGGGCAAATACCGGGACAGAATAATAGTGCCGGTATTTCATAAGGGCGAAAGGATCACATTCCAAGGTAGAACGGTTTTGCCGGATGGAGATCCAAGATATTTGAGTCCTCCGAACGACGGGAAGAACCGATTACTATTTAATTACGATAGTTTATCTACTAAGATCAAGGTCGTGATCTTAGCTGAAGGCCCATTTGATGTAATTCGGCTTTATCAAAACAGAGTGACCGCAGTATGCTCGTTGGGAAAGAGCATCAGCGATACTCAGATAGCCCTTCTCAAAGAAAGGGGGATAAAGAAAGTTATTCTAATGCAAGATCGAGACGCTCTTGTGCGGATCGACAAAGGAATCGGGAAATTATGGAGAAAGCTTTCATCTCAGTTTGATGTGGAGATAGCGCCGGTGATGTGCAAAAATGATCCCGGCGAATTAGATCGAGCCGAAACACAAGAGATTTTACAATCTACTTGTTGTTCGGCCTATGAGCTAAAGAGAATGAAGTTTGAAACAAAAAGGAGGCAATATGCAAACGGAAGAAAAGCAGCGGACATATCTTGAAACACTTTCTCGTGAAGAGTTGATAGAGAAGGTATTGCAAGAGAGAAGGGATGCTCAACACCGGCAGTTTTTATTGGTAAAAGCTAAAAGACGAGCCTATCTCATGTTTCAATTGGCGCAGAAGACAATAGATGAAATGACAAAGTTGAGCAAATTCGCTTACTTTTTTCATGAAAGAGTTAAGAAAATCAGGGTCGAGGTCGGATGCAATCGTAGAGTAATCGACAGTTGTTTACATGAATTTACTGAAGAAAAATATTGGGAGGAAAAGAATGCAGAAAGAACAACCGAGATTATCTGACGGCCGCTCGCCGTATTCTGAAGAGATATTGAACAATTTGGGCATTAGTAAACAAGCTATGAAGTGGCGTTTGGAAAGGGGAATGTCACCGGATGAAGCGGCAGTCAATCGTAAGCGGCCCGGTAGGCGAACTGCAATAGGAGAATGGGACACCATCTCCCTGAATGAAGCCGCTAGGATCTTAGACATTGAATATGCCGCTTTTTGGAGAATGATAAAAGCTCATGGTTTTATTAATGCCATTCGTCTTGTGGAGTTGAGGCGATATGTGAAAGAAATAAAGGGGGAAAAGATATGAGGAGGTTAATAACCGGCTTTGTGATTATGGCAACCATAACGCTTGTGCTTTTGGCTTCTTCAGTCAAACTTTTTATTGATAACGACAATCAGGCCGAAATCATTATTCGGATGTCTCGACAGATTTCCGATCTGGAGGATGAGGTAGTGGACCTTCAAGAGCAACTTGGGGCGTGTCTTCAAGATAAGCCGCCCAATTGGATTGAAAAGGGGAAGGTATATGGAAAACGATAAAGATATTGTGCTCTTTTTTGAAGAGGCCGAAGGTGTTAGTAAGCAACTTTTCGATCTAATGGAAGGGCTTCAAAATGATCCTCGATACAAAGATAGAGTAAAGGTCATTGGAGCGCCGATGGAACCGGAAGGAGAAAGCAATGATCGGTCGTGATTTGATGTTTGTCGGCTTTGTCGCTATTACCGTAACAATCGTCTGTTTTGGTTGGATAGTTTACGACATTTATAATGAAATGATATTTCAGGATAAATAACTCCGGTCACATGACCGGAGTTAAAGGAAGGATTTGAAATGGGGTATGTGCCGCTTCACAACCACACCATATTTAGCTTGCTCGATGGATTGATTAAACCCGAAGATTTGGCGAAAGCATCTGCCGACCTGGGATTCTCTGCGTGCGCCATTACGGATCATGGCAGCATATCGGGTGCAATTCGATTCTATCAAGCTTGCAAAGAACACAACGTCAAACCGATCATAGGCATTGAAGCCTATTTCTGTGATGACGCAACCAAAAGGGGGAAAGAGGAGAAGAGCTACCATATCATCATATTGGCAAAGTCGAATCGAGGGTTGAAATCGATCTTCAAGTTAATGTCGAAAGCCCACGATCACTTCTATCGTAAGCCCCGGATAGACATGGATATGTTCTACGACACGGAAGATTTAATCGTATCTACGGCCTGCTTAGGCGGCATTCTCTCACATCCGAATTACGAGAAGGTGGTGGAGGGACTGTATGACTACTTTGAGGATGATCTGTATCTCGAAATAATGCCGGTAGAATTGGATCAGCAAAGAGAAGTGAACGTTAGAGCCTTTGAACTATCTCAGAGATATCCAATTAAATTGATTGCCACGAATGATACGCATTATCTCAAAGAAGAACAGCATGATCTTCATAATTTCCTTTTAAATCTTAAGACTCGCGGCAAAATGTCCTTTGAAATCGAGGGGCTTTTTCTTCGCAATGAAGGAGAAATGCGAGAGGCTTTTGTTAGAATGGCCGATATAGAATTAGGTCATATCGTAGAGGCCCTCAACAATACTCAGGAGATTGCCGACAAATGCAATGTTGAATGGCCTAAGAGTAAGGTAGTTCTTCCGAAGCTCTCGGAAAGACCTCCAGCCGAGAAATTGGAAGCAATTCTCGAAGAAAAAAGCAAAGACAAGAAACTCAACAAAGAATATAAAGCTCGTCTTGCCTATGAACTGCAAGTATTGAAAGACAAAAACTTTTGCGATTACTTTTTGTTGGTCTACGACATTGTTGAGTTCGCAAGAAGTGTCAACATGCAGTTGGGTAAAGGCAGGGGGAGCGCCGGGGGAAGCCTAATCTGTTATCTCCTTGGGATTACTGGAGTAGATCCAATCAAAGAAGACTTGTTGTTTGAACGTTTTTTGAATCCTGAGAGAACGGATGAACCGGATATCGATTTGGACTTTCAAAGGAGTCGAAGACATGAAATCATAGAGTACTTGAGGGAGAAATACGGTGAAGAAAGAGTGTCTTATATATCAACCGTTTCGGAGCTTAAAACAAAAAGTGCGTTTAAAGATGTGGCTCGTCAGTTGGGAATTTCGTTTTTGGTTGCGAACCAATTGGCTTCCTATATCGAGGAAGAACATAAGGCTGAAGTCAGGTCTTTGGCGGAGATTGTTGCGGATAATCCGATCTTTGAACAAAAGATAGATGCGGAGATCCTGCTGAAGCTCATTCATTATACGGACGGTATATCCGGCACGCTCAGGCATGTATCTAAACATGCGGCCGGGATAGTTGTAGCTCCGTCTCGAATAGATGATTTCGGTATTCTCGAAAGAGCCAAAGAAGAGAAGGAAGAGAAGTGTATCAATTGGACTATGAACGATGTATCTTATCAGGGTCTTGTCAAAATTGACGTTCTTGGATTGCGCTCTTTGGACGTTTTTGCAGAAGCTGTCGAACTAATTGAAAAGAGGCATCATAAAAACATCGATTGGGAAAAGGTAGACACAGACAGTGATATTGTCTTGACAGCCTTCGGAAAGGGTGATACAATCGGCATATTCCAGTTTGAGCAGAATAGCACACGTAGACTGGTGAAAAAGCTCAGTCCAATTACATCGAAAGGAGTTTTAATCGACTGTAATGCGCTGGTTAGGCCGGGACCACTCGATAGCGGGATGACCGCAAAGTATGTAGATAGGCATCACGGCAAGATCGAATACGACGAACCGTATATCAAATGGTTGATAGAAGGACCGGGGGAGAAAATAGCCTCCAAGACATACAACGTTCTCATTTACCAAGAGCAGGTCATACAGGTGCTTCAGTTGCTTGCGGGTTACACAATCCCACAAGCTGATTTAATTCGTCGGATCTTTGCGAAGAAAAAGGGAGACATGGACGCCCATCGAGACGAATTCATAGCCGGTTCCGAGAAAACAGTAGGAATGCCTGCGGACGCTGCAAATGCGCTGTATGACAATCTCATTACGTTTTCGCGCTACGGTTTTAACAAGTCTCACGCTGCCGCTTATACTATCCTGGGCCTTGAACAAATGTGGATGAAGCTACATTACGGCTTGGAGTATATGACGGCTCTGTTCAAGTGGACTCCCGAAGAAGACAAAAAGAAACATTTCCCTGATGAATGCCGCAAGTTAGGCATAGAATTAAGAAATCCCGACATCAATCTATCCGAAGCGGGATTCAGCATCGATAATAACGCAATCCGTATCGGTCTCTCCGCAATCGCCGGGATAGGTGACAAAACACTCTCTTACATTCAGAACCAGAAACGAGTCGGCTCGTTCAAAGACATTTTGGATTTTCGTCATCGAGTCCCCAAAGGTCAAGTAGACAAGACTGCTCTTAAGAATCTCATTATGACGGGCTGTTTCGGCAATCAGATCAATGCTAACCGATGGGTAGCCGCTATTGACGAATGCAAGGACAAAGAGGCGCTACAGGCCGCTTATGCCCGCATGGACGGTGTACGGGATTTTGATGACGAAACGAAAGAAATGCAAAAAGCGGCTCTGTTAAAAGGCATTTATAAAATGAACCTGGAGCCCGAGACGGGGCTTAATATCGATGTCGAAGAGTTGGAGGGTCTTCGAGAGATCATCATGGAGTGTCGAGACTGTGAGCTTTGCGAAGCTTATAAATTCTCTGTGCCGATGGAATACACAGACAACAGCCGCATCATGATAGTTGCAGAAGCTCCGGGTGAGGATGAGGTAGCGCAAGGTAGACCGCTGATAGGTAAGGCGGGGCAAGGTCTTATGACTCTCTTGCGCTCAATGGGTCTGAGTAGGACCGATTGTTATCTCACAAATGTCTATAAACATCGGCCGAGTAATAATAAACTTCCTCCGAATACACCTAAAAACTGTTGGGAGATACTCAAAAGGGAGATTGAGATACTCCAACCGAAGCTTATTGTCGCATTGGGGAACAGAGCACGTGAGTTTTTTACCGGTCAAAAGTCGGGAATTAATGAAGCTGCCGATAAACTGCTCTGTGAGCCGACCATAATCGAGAATCGGCCCATTAACGTTTTATATGGCGTGCATCCGGCGAGCATGTATTACGAGAATGGAGCAGAACAAGAAGCGCGGCTAAGAGAAACGATTAAATTAGCTGCATGTATCCACTTCAAAATCGAGGATATGTTCCAAGAAGAAGAGGAGGCGATTTTTGGATAAAAGAGTAAGGAGGAAACTTGAGAGTTATGATCAATATTTAGAAGACACAATTGAGGCCGATGTCCTTGAGGCGTTCAAAGAGCGAGCCGCCCGGTATGCGGTTGATGACACTAATCTCGATGAGGATGTGATGCTGAATGCAGCCGACATGGACTATGTAGGGCATTTGCTTACGGCTCAGCGGACCATCTGTCTCAAACTTGAAATGAAGCTCAAATCAATAAAAGCTACTAAGCGAAAGGAAATTAAAAGACATGATCCACGGAATGCGAAAAGTGGAGGGCCGACAATAGACGATATCACAGCTATGTTAGATTCGGACCTCGAAATTGCTCAAGCTACTGTGGAACTAAGAAAAGTCGAGGCGGCACGAGAGCACATGGAAGAAGACCTAAAAGCTGCCGCACAAAAAGCAAGAATGTTGGAAATCACAGCCGCCCGTCAGGGCCGCAAAGCCTACATTAAGAAAAGAGAGGAATACTGAAAATGGGAATTTTAGACAACTATGGTAAAGATCCGAATCTATTGAAAGAGCGCACAGAGGAACTTCAGGGCTCTCTTCAAACGTTCGATCCGAGAGAATCAATTGTTTTCCCGATGTCATGGAATGGGGATTACATTTTCCGAGCATTTCCTTGTCCCGATCCTAGCGATTGGATGGTTCCGGTGGGAATGCATTATGGTGTTTTCCCTACAGGCAATGCTCAAAAGTCTATCTCTTCCGATTTGTGTCCGAATTTCACATATCATCAATTTTGCCCGATTTGTGCCGGTATCTCTAAATTGCTTGCGGAGAGAAAGGCGACAAAAAGTGAATTCCAAGATGAAAGCGGCAAAGGGATTCTCGTCAAGAAACGGTTACTCTTTCGGGTTCTTCTCATCAAGACCAAGTTGGTAAAAGGAGGAGGGGCAAAAAATCCTCCCGTTTGGAGAGAAGACGATTTGCCTGCTGTTCGCATTCTCTCCGTTCCTCCTACGGTCGCCACTGCTTTGAGCGATATGGTCAACGATGAAGATTGGGGAATAGAGAAAATCACACATCCGGCTACGGGGCTGAAGATAAAGGTCCATGTGGATTTTTCCAAGTCCGGTTCCGATATGTATGACACGAAGGTTTTGACCGATCTTCATCCGTTACCTGACGAACTATGCACGGATGAAGGAATTGAAAAATACTGGCCCAATGTTCGTGACTATCTGCTTCCGCCTAATACCGATGAGTTGATGCAGAAGATCGAAAAACATGCTTTGGATATCGATCCTCGCCTCTACAATGCGATTATGGCGATTGATGTAGGTCCGAGACAAATAGAAGCCGCTCAGGGAGCTATCGATGTAGGTGACAGGAAGCCGGTTGCGAGCCTGAAGGAACAGATTGCGAAGAAGGCCAAAAAGAAGTAACTCGCTGTTTTAATTATTATTTCATAACTCCGGTCATGTGACCGGAGTTATTTCTAAGGAGATTTGAATGTCCGATTACAATCTTGACGATATTCTTTCCGGGTTGAAGGTGGATGGAAGCAGCCCATATGTACAAGCGGAAAAAGAAAGCTGGAATGATGTCCTGATGTGGATTCCCACCGGTTGTATTTCTCTTGACTACGCGATAGCGGCTTACAAAAAAGGCCGTAGAGGCGGTATTCCTATTGGCAAATCATTCGAGATAAGTGGACTCGAATCTACTGGCAAGTCAGCCTTGTTGGATCACATGATCCGAGAAACGCTAAAGGCGGGAGGGGCATTCTTTTTGTGCGATCCCGAGCACAGTCACACTCCTGATAGGTTGACCGCCATTGGCGTAGGGGACATGACTAACTTAAGATTCATGGAAAAGCCAAGAGATGCGGTTATTGATCAAGAAGGAAAGAAAAAGAAAAAATCTCATTACGACTTTATTCTTGAAGAGTTCTTTGAAACTGCCGAAAAGACGATTATCGCCTTTCGGAAAAAAGTCAGTAAGGAAATTCCTATCGTAATGGCACTTGACAGCTTGGCGGCTATAAAAACCAAAACGCAGGTGGAAGCGGAAAAAGAAGGGATGTATGAGGGGTTTGATACAGCAAAACAAATGAAGGTGCATTTTGCTGAATTATGTGCTCTCATGGCGAAGTCTTACGGAAGCATCATTTTAGTCAACCAACTGAGGGTCATTCCCGGTGTTCAATATGGTGACATTTATCGTACTCCAGGAGGCGATTGTAAGAACTTTGCCTTCTCGTTTCGTATTCGCATGGAGTCCTCGAAGAAGATCAAGGTAGGTGGTGAAGCCGGGAAGGTGATAACGGACGTTCTTCATGATGAAGACTATTATATAAAAACCGGCGATTATGTGAAGAAAGACACCATCGGTCTGTTGGGCCAAGGAAAGATTGTTAAGAACAAGTTGGCAGAGCCTTTTAGGACGTTTAGATTCCCTTTGATGTTCCAGGGCGGAATGAGTGATCCGTGGTGTTTCGCTATGATGCTCATAGACAGAGACAAGGTGAGTGTTTCCGAACATTTCACCAAGGATGGTAATACTTATTATTGGTACGACGACAAGTTGGGAATAGGAGAGGCTAACCTGGCTCGCACTTTGGCGGCACATCCGGATCTTATGAAAGAAATGGAAGAAGAGCTATTCGGAGATCATCAGGAGGATTAAAATGCCGCCTTTGAAAAATCTATTGAATCATCCACCATTTGGACGGTTGAGGGTTATTCATTTGTGTTCTTTTTATCATCATCTCAACAAAGGCAAGTCTTTAGAAGAGACCGTGAGATATTTTCAACAGAAGGGGGAGAATAAATGAGAGCAGTCGTGATCTCCGACGTTCATTTGCATAACTGGCAGCCGTTCTCTCGAATAGATCCTGATAGCGGGCTTAATACTCGGTTGCTGGACGGCTTCGATGTTCTCAATCAGGTGTTTCATTACTGTGAAGAGAACCATATTAAGACCATCTTCAATTGTGGAGACTTGCTTCACAAGGGAGCTACTATATCGGCTGATGTCCTGGAATTGCTAATCGGATGGTTAATAAAACTTCAAACAAAAGGCATTCAATTTGTAAGTATCGTCGGCCAGCACGATTTTTTGACAAGGGACGGCAGCTACAACTTACCTAAAGGCTGTTCCGGGTTGATGACTGTTTTAAACAAACCGGGAGAATATATCGATTTTGGTGAGTTTCGTTTTATAGGTTGTTCATACCGCTACGGGTTAAATTTACAACAAGAGGCACTTAAAAAAAGCCAATCGGTAGTTGATCCTCAACGAGAAAATATCCTATTGGGTCATTTTCTTTTGAAGGAAATTTTGGAACAGAACGCAGCTCCGTTTGATAATTCAGATTGTGTGGGAGTGGGAGATCTTCCGAAAGTAGACATTGTCCTTTTAGGAGATTACCATGCTTTCTGCCAGCTCAAAGGTAAAGACATAATCAGTGTTGGAGGGCTTCAACAGCATAGTTTTGGTGATTCTAATCGCCCACAAGGAGGTTTTTTAGATTATGATTTCAAGAAGGGCAACTTTAAGCGCATTGAGGTTGATGCACCGCTTTTTATCGAATCAGACGAATCCTTTTCTGTCGATATGTTCTCCGTTCGGAACTTCTACAAAATCAAATATCAAGACGAGAAGAAGCAGGATCAAATCAGAGCGGCGCTTACGGATGAATGGTCCGTCATTTTTGAGCCTATTATTGAAGAGGCCGAAAAGGCAAATGAAGAAGCTCCACGGGCCGATATCCACTTAGATATGGGCCCGGAACAGGCGGTAAGGGAATACTGTAAACATTTGGAGGTTCCTCTCGAATATGTCGAGAAAGGGTTAAGTTTTTTACGATAGGAAGGAAAAGCAATGACGTATGAGTATAAGTGTTTAGATTCGGAATGTAATCACATTACAGAAATAAAGCAGAAGATCACAGCGTATATTTATCCGAATGTACCTTGTGAGAAATGTGATGGGCTTGCCAAGTTGCAAATTTCGGGGGGAACGGGGTTCAAGTTGGTTGGAGAAGGCTGGCCTTCCGCTGACATGAAAAAAGGCATTTGGAACGATTAAAGGAGAATCAAAATGGATTTAGTCATCGGACAAGATTATTTGGAGACACTGAAGGAGCGCGCTCCCTTTGGGAGAGTGATGAAATTGGCTGAAGCCAAATATGACGGCCATGTAACGATTTGCAAATTCACGACCGGCTGGAAGGTGGTGTTCGGCACTCCCTACGATGATGACGCTCTTAGAGCTACGTGGATGGGGATACCCGAAAAAATGTCTTTGGATGAAGCTTGCACATATGCGCTTCAGGCATTGCCGGAATGGTTAAGACATGAATTCGAGCCGGAGGAAGAGGATTAAATGCAATTTATCCATTTGGTGCTTCATCATTTTTTCAGAGTTGAGCACTTCGAGTTATGGTTTGGACCAAAGGGTATAATCTACGTGCAGGGGCTCAACAAAGACGTAGGCCAATCAAATGAAAGTGGGAAATCCACAATCTTTATGGCGCTTTGCTGGTGTCTCTATGGAAAATTTCCCGGCGCAATCGGCAAGATCGGAGACGAGATAGTCAATCCGCTCTTTAAGTTCGATTGTTACGTAAAGCTGGAAGGTAAAATAAACGGCCTGGATTTCTCAAATATGCGAACCAGAATGGAGGGTCCGAAGGGCAAAGGCGGCGCACATCTTTATCTGGATCTGGACAATTCACGGAAGACATTTGATCTAGGGAAGAAGGACATATCCGATTCTAATGAGGCAATCGTGGATCTCCTTGGTTGTGACTACGAAACTTTCATAAGGCAACATTATCTTTCATATTCAAATTTGCAACCTGTTACCAGGATGAAGGATGCGGCCCTCAAGCAATTCTTCTTGGAATCCATCTTAAATATCGAGTGGACTCAGAATGCACTTGAGAGGGCCAAAAATGAGGCTAAAAGAATCGATGCGTGTATATCCGAGAGGGAATATAAAAAGGCCAATGCGGATCGACTAGCCGAAGTCCATCGCACTCGCCTAGATGACTACGAAGCGAAGGATAAAGAGTGGGCAAAGGAGGAGAAGGAACGTAAGGTCAAGATCAAAGAAGAGTTAGATGAGTTATTGCTCCTAATCAAAAAGGCGAAGAAATCAAATATTCAAGTTGAAAAGAAAATCAAAAAACAAGAATCTGATAATTCTACCAAAATCAAGACTCTCGAAAACAAGTTGAAACTATTGGCGGTCCCGCAAGACTATGATGAAGAAGTGAATAAGTGGGAGAAAGAGTATCGCCTTATTTCTGTTGAGGCCGACAGGAACAAGCAGAAGCAGGCACGAGCCCAAGACAAGATGGTGGATTACCGAACTCGCATTGATGATGTAGCAAAAGAGGTTGGAGCAAATTGCGAACATTGCGGCACGGTAATCACTGAAGATCATCTCGAATACATGGTTCAAGAGTATCGAGAGGCAATCAAAGATTGGACGACCCAATTCAGCGATCTGATAGATGAAGGAGCCGGGATTCTTAAGCGCATGGCTGAAGTCGAGAAGAATCTCGCTGTTGCGAAAGAGAAGAGGGAATCACAGAAAGGCAAACTGGAGGATCGCGCCAATCTCCGGGTGAAGATCGAGCAAACAAAAAGAGAAGTGGATAAGGAATTGGAAGCTCTCAAAGACGAACTTATCGATCTGAGCGATTCTGACAATGAAGTTTCTAAACTCAACAAACAACTGGAGGAAGTTAAGCAAAGCCCGATGACTTCCTTGATCAAATCTGAATTGGAAGAGTTGGCAAATGTGGTAGAAGAAGGCAATCGGGCGGTGGAGGAAATTGAAGCTTACAAAGGCGAGCAAGACATAGTAGCCTTTTGGGTCAAAGGATTCTCTTCCAGTGGGATTCAAAGTTATCTTCTGGACAATGTTACTCCTATTATCAATCGGAACATTGCTCGTTATATGGCTGACTTAGCTGACAGTAGGATTACAATTCGATTACATACGGTTAAGAAGCTAAAGACTGGAGAATACAGGGAAAATTTCCACACTGAAATACGCAATATAGATGGAGGGGATACTTTTGTTTCGTTGAGTGATGGCGCTAAATCTCGTGCTGACTTGGCTGTCTCCCTTGCGGTTGCAGATTTTCAACGATCTCTTTCTCCTCATCCTCTTCAACTTCTGATTTTAGATGAAGTTACAGCGGCTCTCGATAGCTTTTGGGAGGAAAGATTCCTTAAACTGATTCGTAAGAATTTTAGTGATTCTCATTGTTTCTTCGTCTCTCATAAACAAAACCTGTCGCCCGCTTATTTTGATCGAACAATGGTGGTAATCAAACAAAACGGCATTACTCAACTATTGGAGGAACAATGAAAATCTTTAAGTATCAATTGCCGGATTCGGGAGAATTAACTCTTAGACTACCTCCCGACTGCGATATTCTTCATGTGGCCTTTCAACACGAAAACCTTTACGTATGGATAGCCGGATCATTCCACTTAACGGACCAAAGCGAGATGACGTTTCATGTGTTAATGACCGGCAGAGAGTTCACTCAACCGTCTGCCTGGAGATTTGTAGGAACCGCCATTACGCCGGATGCTAATTATGTAGTGCATGTTTATCGGAAGTGGACTCGTGCCTGAAGAAAAGCCCAAAAAGAAACGTAATCAAGACATTCTCAACCGTAAAGCCAAAGGCCGTAATCTCACGAAAAAGATTCGGCAGGATTTAATAGATGTATTGGGCCTTAACCCGGAACAGGTGAGGCCCGCAATCGGGTTTGAGCATGGCACAGACATAAAACTTAACGGTGAAGCGAAAGAGATATTTAACATCGGCCTAGAGATGAAAAATCATAAGAAAATCTCTATGGGAACATGGCTCGAACAAGCCGTTAAGAATGCAAAAGCAGAGAATTATGAAACGCCCGCATTGGTCCATCGCAAGAGTATTCAAGGAAATGATCTGATTTGGCTGACAATTCCTTGGACTCACTATCTCGAAATCCGCGAGCATTTACTTGCCTTGTTAAAGGAGCAGAAATGAGCAAAAAGAAGAAGATTGAATATCGCCGTCCGGAATACTTAAGGAAAGAGAGGGCAAAAATGATTGGTCTAATTGATCGAGGCATTATGGATCTTTCTCAAACAAAATTAGTTGACCGTCTTGAACAGAAGATTAATGAAATCATCAAGGTAGTAAACGCTATGGAGCGCCACTTAATGGAATGTGCTGTTTTGGGACGGGGAGAGGAGGATGGGATGACTGTTAAGTATTTTAAGGAAGAAGAGAATCAAAAGTCTGTTTTTACAAATGCTACAGAGGCTCTTCAAAAAGGATTGGAAAATGCGAAGCCTCTTAAGGAAGGCCAACGGGAAATCGCAGAAATTCTAAAAACAATTGAGACAGAACTTAGTACTCCTATGGTTCCAATAAGGTTCAGAAACAATGGCGTTTTTGGGTTAGAAATATTCACCCCAAGTCTTCATGCTTATCTTTTAAGCGTTTTTGTTTGTTGTGATGGCGGCTATCCCATTTATACTCGTCGGGATGATGCAAGGGGACGGATAGGTCAAACCATTGATAATGGAATGAGCCTGAAACATTTCTTATATGATCTTTTACAAATGGATTCGGTTGCTCTGTTGCTTGAACGAATGAGAAAATAAAGGCGGGAATTGAAAGAAAGGGAAGAGAAATGATTGAAGAGATTGATAAACGTTTTATGGAAGAAGTTCACAATGATTATATTTTCATAGCTAAAATCAACGAAATCATCAAAGTGGTGAATGCTATGGAGCGCCACTTGATAGAATGCGCCGTGTTGGGACCGGGAGACGAGGGGGGATTAACTGCTAAATATTTTAAGGATAAAGAATGAGTTTACCACAAGTTACCAAAGAACATTTAGACCATTGGGCGCTTCATCCGTTAGATTGGCTGGCGATTTTTCTTCCCAAAGTGAGATTGTGGGCGAAACAACAAGAGATCATGGAAGCAGTCGCTCACCATGATGCGGTGAGTGTGAGAAGTGGTCATGGAGTGGGCAAGTCTTTTGTTGTGGCCTGTATTGTTCTTTGGTATTTGTTTAGTCATCCGTTTAGTAAGATAGTATCGACGGCTCCGACCCTCGAACAAAGTAAGACAATTTTGTGGGATGAAATCAGGACTCTCCATAAGGAGCTGAGCAAGAAGATGGAATATTGTGGGGAGCTTTACGAAGCTCCTCCGGGGCTCAAGATTGAACCGGGCTGGTGGGCCGTAGCTCGCAACCCGAAAGATTCACACAGCTTTTTGGGAGCCCATAAGGAACATTTGTTGGTGATCTTTGATGAGGCTTCCGGCATTTCAAGGGCTATCTTTGACGCAGCCAGCGGTCTCACAACTGGTCAGAAGAATAAGCAGTTGATTATCGGGAATCCTCTTGAGCCCGGTAGTTATTTCCATGAGACGCATACTGGCGATGTTCCGGGATTTCATAGGATACATATTTCAGTATATGATTCCCCAAATATTAGATGGTCCGCTAAAAAGAATTGTTATGAAGATAACGTTGATGCAGAGGGGAATTTGCCATACCCTTCTCTGACTTCCCTAGAGTGGGTTTCCAAGCGGATAAAGGAATGGGGTATCGGGAGTTCACAATACCAAAGCAAAATTCTCGGGGAATTCCCAACAATTAGCACTGATAGCTTGATTGATTCTAGGCATTTATCGGCAGCGGTTCAGAAAGGGCTTTATCTACGTGAAACTCTTAAGAAAATTCAAGAGGGGAATTTGATCATGACTCCTGAAGAAGTAAAGAAAATGGTAGGGAGATAACGAACGTCTCTGTCTCGATCTTCACCAACGAAAGGCAATTCTAAATGTTCAACCCTAACTCCAGTCATGTGACTGGAGTTACTTAAACAACTGAAATGACAATGAAAAGAGAAAAAAGATGGATGAAAATGATGCCTTTAGGACAGGATGTCGAATCGCCGGTATATTAAGAAAAATTTCCAATAAACTCTACACTCAAACGTGGGTTGACGAAACTGCAATAGTTCATATTTACAGCAAACTTGATCGAACCACAATGGAACTTCCTCCTATTGTCAAATTTCGTGGCCCGTATAAATTTCGAGATTTAGAGCATTATTTAAAGTCAGAAGCTAATCGGCGGGGATTAGCGGAAATTGATCGAAAGCTAAAATCTCCCTCTCCTGATGTAAACATATTGGAGGAGTCGGAAGATGATCTTTCCTCATGGCGTCAATTGGGGGCATTTTAATGGGCCAAATTGTAGATCTCACGCACAAGACTTTTGACAGATTATTTGTAGAAGGGATTGCTCCTAGAAAGGCAAAATGTGGGCACACTTATTGGTATTGTAGATGTGAATGTGGGAATAGGAAAATCGTATCGGGATCAAATTTACGTAGAGGACAAGTTCGATCCTGTGGATGTCTCCAGAAGGAAAGGACTGCTGCGGCACATCGTGGGAAGACGGTTTATAAAAAACATGGGCATTCTTGCCAAAACGGACAACGCCAACGTACGCCTGAATATAGTTCTTGGCAACACATGCGTCAACGATGTAACAATCCTAACACCGATTGCGCTCATAATTATATTGAGAGAGGTATTGCAATTTGTGAAGAATGGTCGGAATTTGAAAATTTCCTAAGAGATATGGGACCAAAGCCAACTCCTAAACATACTCTTGAAAGAAAGGACAATAATAAAGGCTATAGTAAAGACAATTGTGTATGGGCCACAAGAGCTGAGCAAAATCGCAATTATAGAAGAAATCGCTACTTTACTGCCTATGGCCGAACCTTTGTTTTAACGGACTGGGCTCGGTTACTCGGAGTATGCTACGCCACTTTAAAATTCCATGTAAATAAAGGGAGGACTATTGAATGGGCCGCAGATCATTTTAAAGTCAATTTACTTGCAACATTAAGGAAGAACGAAAAATGAGTAATAAAATCATGCTACTGGTAGACGGTGGGAACGCCTACAATATGCAGAAAGGACTTCCCTGGCGTTTAGATGCTTACAGGCTTAAGGAATTTGTCGGCCAATGGGGAGAGATCATAGACGCTCGTTATTACTTGAACATCAAAAACAATGAAGAGAAAGGAGCCGCAGCTTTTAGATCGGTATTGTCTCGTATCGGCTATTCCATTGTTCCTATTATAGTCAAAGAGATTCAATCAAACGGTTGTCTCATAGAGAAAGCCAATTGTGATGTAAGACTCGCCTTGGATGCTTACATAGCTCATGAGTCATATGACATGCTGGTTTTGGTATCCGGCGACAGCGACTTTCATTACCTTGTTGAAGTGCTGAAGCATAGAGGTAAGCAAGTGAAAGTCCTTTGCACGTCGGATATGGTGTCAAAGGAATTAGTAGAGATAGTCGGTTCCGATTTTTACGATCTCAATCTTTATAAGAGGGAGCTTAAGATGCTTAGGGGATGACATATGACCAAAGACCAAGCAATTAAGAAGGTCCAGAAGCTATTAAAGCTTGCTGAATCTTCTAATCCGAATGAAGCCGCTCTTGCCGCAATCAGGGCAAAAGAAATTCTGAGCAAATATAACATTCAAGCCATTGAGATTGAGAAAGAGACTAATAAAGTAAATTTCGTCAAAGAATATGTGGTGATAGTTGGCCGGGTTGAGAATTGGATGACGCAGTTGGCGAATGCGGCCGGGTCTCTCTATAATTGCGAAAACTACATTGCACATAAGCCCGGCGTAGGCGAATTCTTTTTGTTTATGGGAGAAGAAGCGAGCGCCAAAGTTGCTTCGTATGTTTTGGAGTTCTTGATCAATCGTATTCTCGACATAACGCAAAAGGCATGGGAGAACCAATGGAAACCAAAGGAGGAAGCGGAATGGGTTGATATTACTCAATGGTTACAAATGGGCACTTTCAATCTAACGCCGGGAACCAATAGGAAACTCTTCGAGGAAAGCTACAAAGTTGGTATTATGTGCGCCCTGATTGACAAGTTAGAGAAAATGAAAAAAGCAATGACTCGCCCAAGTTCACAAGAAAATGCCCTAGTGTTGTATGTAAAGGATGCCGTTCAAGAATATGTGAAAGAGAAATACGGCGAGCCTTCTAAGAAGGACTATCCACCGCCCGAAGTGGATAGTTACGCAATGGCAAAGGCATACGAAGACGGCAGGAACATACAAATCAATCCAGCGTTGACAACGAAAGGAGAAACAAATGGATAAAGGAATCGGACAAGTCAATTTGATCGAGGTTCTATTAGAGAGCGCCCCTTCTAATAGAACCTCGATCAAATTGAC
>Ga0214192_1000368_pt1 | contig 28377 bp, 43 predicted proteins | sample TroBogEpilimnion_44_FD_153030 | JGI IMG/M metagenome (GOLD analysis project Ga0214192, IMG submission 153030) | Freshwater microbial communities from Trout Bog Lake, WI - 29JUL2008 epilimnion | ecosystem: Environmental > Aquatic > Freshwater > Lake > Epilimnion/Euphotic zone | place: Trout Bog... | reverse complement strand
TATTAACCTTTGCTATACTGTCTCCAGTAGCAAGGTCGAGCTACACTTACAAATAACAAGCCCTCATTTTTCTCCCCTTTACTTCCGCTCTTTGAATACACAAAGCCTAAATGTCGGATGGGCTTGAGGGGAGAGAAATGAAAAGTAATTATGTCAAAACAAGAAATAGAAGCAATTGAGGATGTATTCCTCTCGGAAGATATACCAGAGCAACCATTCATAGATATGAGAGAAATAGCACAAGATATACCATTCAAAACTAGACTAGCTCAACTGATTGAATGGAGAGAAGCAAAGAGAATATAGCACGCCTACCCAGCTACTAGATAATTACAAAATTAACTAATAGCAATAAATAAAATGAATAATATAAATCGTGATAGTGAAGGAAAGTTTACAAGTTCAAAGTGGTTCGTTACAAAGTTTATCGGTTTTCCAGTTATCTTAATAATCGTCGGTGTTACTCTTGGACTCTATTATGAACATAAACATCCAACAGTAATTACAAACACAATTACTACAGATATTTCTCCAGAGATGTATGCACAAAAAATTGATAGCCTTGAAAAATCAGTCGTAAAGCAAGCTGAATCATGTGAAAGTAATGGATATTCAGAATCAGATGCTCTTGTTACCTATGATCCAAGAGATAGTGACCGAGCTAGTGATATGGGAAAAGTTGTAGTAGACAAGGGACAGATGTCATATGGAGTATTACAGTTTAAAATTAAAACAGTAAAATACTACTATAAATCACTCTACGGAAAAACAATTACAAATCTCGATGCACTTTTAGTTGCACTTAATGCGACCAGTTCAGAAGCTCTTGCACAGGATGTTATGTTTACTAGCCCGACTATGGGACTTACAGACTGGGCAAATTGTTCAAGTCGCTTAAATCTTGGAGTAATGATCCTCGCAATAAAAAAGATAAAATAATGAAAATATCTAAACAGGAAATTATTGATGCAATGCAAGAAATGGCAAATGCACTCATTGAATGTCGTGAAGCACAGGATGCAGAAGAAAACGCTAAACTACGAGTAATTAAGGCACGCAAGCGTTTACAAATGGCTCGTGAAGCAGTTAATTTAATTAAGTTCAACTAATATGTCAAAAGAAATAACAACAAGTAAGGAAACAAAAGAAGTTGAAAGTCTAATTGGTAAAGCAATAACCGCAGGTGCTTCTATTGAGACACTTGAAAAGCTCCTCGCTATGCGTAAGGAATTAAAAGCAGAACAGGCTAGAGAAGCATATACAGAGGCTATAGCTACGTTTCAGGCGGAGTGTCCAGTAATAGTAAAGAAAAAGATTGTATTGAATAAAGATGGAAAGACTACTCGTTATAAGTATGCACCACTTGATTCTATTGTCTCACAGATACAGAAACCTTTAGCAAATGCAGGTCTATCATATTCTTTCGATGAAAAAAAAGATGATAAGAGCATTACAGCTATTTGTAAGATTACTCACAAGCTCGGACATTCAGAAATTAGTTCATTCCAAATTCCTATAGGTGCAGAGGAATATATGTCTGATCCACAAAAGCATGGTGCTCGCATCACATTTGCTAAGCGTTATGCATTTTGTAATGCTCTCGGTATTTTGACAGGTGATGAGGATTCAGATGCAAATGAAGACAAAAAGTCTAACGAAAAAATTGAGGCTTTAAAAGAAAAAATTACAGAGATAACAAATCTTGAGGATCTTAAAAAACTTTACGAAGAAAATAAGGGATTAGGAAAGGAATTTGCAAGTCTTATTACAGCACAAAAAAAGTTTATCATCGAAGCTAATAAAGAATAGTATGAAGATTCATCAAGTCGAACAAGGTACACCAGAATGGCATGCATTACGCCTACAATATCCATTAACAGCTTCCGAAGCTCAAGCAATAGGTAATCAAGGTAAAGGTCTTGAAAGCCTCGTAATGGATAAAATGGCTCAAAAATATAGTAGTGCAGTCATTGAACAATACACCAACAAAGATTTAGAGCGTGGTATCGAATTAGAACCACAGGCACGAAGCCTATACGAGCTTGAGACAGGCAATACTGTTGAGGTTGTGGGCTTTGTAACTAATCCTAATGTATCAAATGTAGCAGGTTGTAGTCCTGATGGAGCAGTTGGTGTAGATGGTTTAATTGAAATAAAATGTTTTGATGATACCAAACACTTTGAAATGACACTTGAGGAAGACTTCAAAATCGAGAGTAAATATATGTGGCAAATGCAAATGCAAATGCTTATATGTGATCGTTCATGGTGTGATTTTGTAGCTTATAATCCAAACTATAAAAAATCTATCCTTGTAAAACGTATTGGAGTTGATCTAGTTATGCGAGAAAAAATAAAGACAGGTTTAGCAATAGGAGAGAAACTTATTAATGATATTGAGTCTAAAATTAAATAACATGACTACGGAGTTTATAATTAAATTCGATTATACATTGGAAGCCTTGCAGACTATTGCAAAGGAGTCGGAGCATGTAGACATATCGGATATTGAAGCAGTTAAAGATGAGTATAAGAAGTTTGTTAAGATTCGCACTACGATTAAGAGGCAGGAAAAAGAAATGGTTGATGGTGCAAACGACTTTCGTAGCAAGGTGTTTGATAAGCGTAATGAATACCTTGCGATTACTGAACCTGTTGAAAAAAAGTTTAAAGACATTCTAGATGCAGAGGAATTGAAAAAGACTATGGAAATCCGTAGATCACTTTTGGCAGGTAAGAAACAATCACTTGCTTCCCTTGATATTTCAACAGTAACAGACGACTTCATTTTGACACTTGATGACACACAGTGGGTAGCTTTTTTTCAGGAAAAGATAGCAGAAAATACCTCTAATATCGCAAAGAAAGAAGCAGATAAAAAACGTGAGGTAGACCAGAAAGCACTAGAAGAACAAATCAAAAAAGATATGATTGAAAAAGCTGAAATAGAAAAGAAACAAGCTCTAGTTAAAGCTGAAAAAGATAAGGCTGATGCTATTGCCAAAGTTAAGCGTGAGGCAGAAGAAAAGATTGAAAAGGAAAAGAAAGATAGGGAGTTGGCTGAAAAAAAAGAAGCGGAGGCACAGGCAAAGTTGGAAGCTAACAAAAAATATCAGAAGTTTCTTGCCGATAATAATTACAATGAAAAAACTGATATGATTGTAGAAATGAGTATCTATAGATTAGTAGCAACATTTAAGAAATAATGTGAACGAAAAAATCTCAATCAAAATAGATGTATCAAAGATTGATAAGTCAAAAATAACTTCTCGCACTTTTACAACAAAAGATGGTAAGGAAGTTACTGTTAAAGAAATTGCACTTGATATTGTGCCAGTCAAAGAGGCAAAGTTGCTTAAAGAAGGAGATACATACCAACTTTGGAAAACTCACTTTGTAACTATTCCTCAAACAAAGGAAGATAGAGAGAACAAGGTCAAGTCTGCAATCCTCGGTGACGGTATTATGTTCAAGGACAAACAAGCACCACAAGGTGAATTATCAGCGGATATTAACCCTGACGAAATTCCTTTCTAACATGGCAACACAAGCTGAAAAAGTATTAAAGGTTCTCCAGGATGCAAACGGATCATGGATAAATGGTAGATACTTTCTTCGTGAGATGTTTCTTAGTCAATATCACGCTCGTGTCCATGACTTGCAGAAGAAGGGTTATAAAATTGAAGCAAGCCCTTTTGTTGACGAGTTCAACTTCAAGAGTTACCGATTGATTACTGAACCCGAGCAAGCTAAAATAATATAATGTTACGCAGAACTCCATTAAATAGAGGTACTAGCCAACTCCGCAGATCAGGATTTAAGAAGGCTACCTATACCACACTGAAAGGGCACAGGATTGCGTTAAAACGTACTAAACTGCGTGTAGTAGGCAAAGAGTCATCTTCGGAACTAAAGCAGGAAATACAGCGATTAGTGCGAGAAATCGTGATTAAAAGAGATGGAGGATGTATATTAAAAAATATCCGTCACTGTGGTGGTGAGGTAGGACAAACAGTAATCCAAGCAGATCATTTGGTTACAAGGGCAAATTCAGCCACTTACGCTGATACACGACTTATTGTGTGCCTTTGTAAAGGATGTCATGGATGGAAACATTGGAATGAAGATGAATATAACGATTTGGTTCGATCACTACTTCCACAGGATAGAAACGAATTATGGGCAGAATGCGAAGAAGATCGTAAACGACACTTTTCGTATAAACCTGATTGGAAAATGGCGATTATTGCACTCAACCAAGAATTAAAACAATATGAGTAATCTATTCTATTTTCAATCTAAAGAAGGAAATCTCGTACCAAGTAATACACGAGAGTTCGCAGAGTTCCTCAAAAAGAATGACAAGAAAACTTTATGGGCTGATTTTCATAGAACTACTGGTGTTCGTACTATTCAGCAAAATAAGGCACTTCATAAATACTTTGAATTACTCGCCAAAGAAATGAACGATGCCGGATACACGGTTCAGCTAGTTTTGAAAGAAAAAGTCGATCTTGATTGGGATGCTTCTAAAATCAAGGAATTGATATGGCGACCGGCGCAAGAAGCGATTACTGGGAAGAAAAGCACGACACAGTTGGATAAAGTGGAGGATATTACATTGATATTTGAACATTTAACACGCCACCTTGGAGAAAAGTTTGGTATATTCGTTGATTTCCCCCAAGATCAGAAACCAGACATAGCACCAATTAATTAATACTCAAATGACCAAACAAGACATAATTAGATCGTTTCGAGAGAAATTTGCCCCTAATGATATCGTTCCTCATTGGGATGAAAATGATGAAGTTAGTTATCCTGACGCTGAATCCTTCCTCCTTGAATCCATTGACACGGCAGTTGAGGTGAGAAATAAGGAGATACGAGATGAAGTTACAAAGTATGTTCAGGAAGCTATCAAAGACCCTAAGAGTGGGAACTATATTTACGCAGACATGATTCCGCTTACAAGGCTTGATGGTATCCTCAATCGCTGAGTTTATTAAATCTAATAATAATTAAGATGATAACAATAATAACAATCGTTATAGTAGCAATAGTGGTAGCAGTAATTGCGTATATTATCGGCTCTGTAAATAATAATCCAAGTTTGCCTAGATGTTGCCTAACCTGCTTGCATGAACACCGACATGGTATATATCCTCCGTTTGTTGATACTGGTGTTTGTTGTAATCACTTTGGTTTTACAGATATTAAAAAGAGATTGTCAGATTTGGAAGTTAATCAAAGAGTAATCGATAAACAGTTCAATGAAATAAAATATAATATGAAAATGGGTGTCAATCCTATCCTTTATGCAAAATCAATCCCAGAACAGGAAATTATTGATTCATTAACAAAAGGATTAAAACCCTTAAATGAACTTGTTAATAAACTAGGAAAGTAATCCCCCACGATAATGGGAAAAAGAAATAAAGATATGAAAAAGAAAGTAAAAGCATGGGCGGTTGTAAATGCTCAATTTGAGCCAAAAACACCATTCATTATGACAGTCTATTTTGACAAAGGTCGTGCAGAAGCAAATGTTCAGGAAAATGGAATAAGTACTGCAGGAATGATTGATAGTCCAAGATTAAAGTCTATACCAATTGAAATTATCCTCCCCAATTAACTCGTAAATATATGAAAAAAGAAGAAGAAATATGGCTCGCATTTTGCAAGAAGTTCAGGACAAAGCTCAAGGATATTACTGACCCTGTTGCATTGAACAAAAATAATCGTTCATATGATGCATTGAATGATGTCGTAACAAATGTAATCCTCTTAGAGATTAATCTTGATAAAAAGCCATGGGAAGAAATACCTAAAAAGGATGTTCGCCTTCCTACACGAGAGGATATGAAAAATGATGCGGTTTGGATGGACAGTAATAAAACAATAGCAGATGTTTTACTTAAAAAGATTGCTGCTGACTGTTCGTGGCATTATACATCCGCCGAAAGCCTTTCACCTCACACGGTTGCATCTCTTGGACTTTTTTCGGCACTAAAGACGTACTTAAAAGATTACCAACAATGGAACTAATCCCCCTCACCCCTATAAACAAATGAAAAAAAACAAACAAAAAAAAGTAACCTGTTCGTTCTGTCCGCATGATTCAATGTTTACCTTTAAACAAAAAAAAGAATCGTTTGGTATTTGTATTAACTGTGTTAAGAAAGCAGTTGGAACGCTAATTGGCCAACCTCCATTTATTAGTAAGTGTGGTAATCAACATCTAATATGAAGTTAATTAACGGACAATTTGTAAAACATAAGATTACGGGGCGACACGGTATTGTGTTCACATCTTCAGATAGAATGCAGAAAACTGTTATCTTTGAAGATATGACTGACCACGGCGGCATTTTTAATCTGAATAAAAATGAGTTTTGTAAACCAAATATGACATTATTAGAATGGCAGCTTAAAACTAATCTAATCCCCCACGATAATGGGGAAAAGAAATAAATATATGAATGAAGTAAAAACAACAAAACCTAAGAAAGTGGTGGTAAAGAAAATCCATCGGCTCACGTCGGTGGATTTTTGTTATTTACAATCATATTGTCAATTTCATGTATGGAGGATTACAATTGAACCATTCGGAGTCTGGAAGCGAACCTCCAGTTTCTCCATAGTGAATTCCGTCATAACCTGACCAGCACGTCCTGAACAAACTCGTTCAAGGTGTTTCTTCTGGTCAGCGGTGAAGATGCCGTCTACGTGGAATGAATCACTCTCACGTTTAATGATGAGCAAAGCGTGCATTACGTTTCACCTCCTTTGGAGCAGTCACCACATGATGACCGATAAAGTTGTTGACGATAAGGTAATAGACCGATACAGGAAGTATCGGGTGATATGGGATGAGTCGTTCGATTTCGTTGTGACATCCCCGACACAGGTCAATGACATCCCATGAGCCACGAAAGTGACGCTTGGGTAGTATATGATGTTCTGTGTAGAGGACGTCACTATAGTTTCGAAGACACTTCGGGCAAAAGCCTTTATGTTTCATCTGTACATTCCCTCCAGGCTATCCCACGTCGGCTTATAAGGCTTAGCAGGTTTGAACTCCTTATCAAACGGCTCGGAAGCAGGTTTGATGGATGGACTGATAGGGCACTGATTACCGTCTTTCTCCGCCTCACAACAATACATGTGAAGACAATTTGAGCAATCTGGTTTCATACGATTCCTTTTGTTAGAGTTGTTTACCGAATACCGCAAGCTAGGATTAATAATTAATTAACTCCGAGCGCTTCTTCTATTGTAACCGATTTAATTTTTCCAAATTCTTCGATATTATCAGGGAGCATCCCTTCAAGAACCATTTGGTCAAATGCCATATCGGCACAAAAATCCATTTGTTCTGACATTACTTCTCTGATTAAATCTTTGATTGCTTTATTTTGCTGTTTGTCCAAAATAGATGCATCAATAATGGTTAAAGTTTTACCCATAACTTTCCTTAGAATATCCATAACGAAAGAATGTGATAGTGCTTTTTCTCCTTCTACTGATTTGTAGTCTTTTAATTCTACTGGTGCGTAGACAACACCATTTGCGTTTCCGCTGACTTTGATTATTTGTTTAATCATGACATTTGACTTAACTAGACTTGCGGTATTCGATAAGCAACAATGTAAATGATCTTCTTCTGGTATTTAATTGTACCTCAAACAAAAATCGCCCGAAGGCGACCCCTGTTTATAACTTATTTTACAAATCCTGTAACTTGTCCTTGTGCAAGAGCATTTATTCCGCCAATAACTTGTTTCAATACAAGACCAATAAATGTTACAGCGAATGGAGACAAATTAAATAGATTGATAACATTTGCAAGATCATTCAATCCAGCGATCAGGCCAATACAAATAGCGTGGAAGATAATAGATTTAACACGAGGACTAAAGATAAAAGATTTAAGTGATTGCATAATAATTAATTTAATATTTATAATTTACTGCCTCCTATCGGTACATTTGGGTAAGGAATAGGAAGTTTTTGTAACCAAGCTGATACATTGCTCCAAAACATCGACCAATTACTCACTGGAGTGACTATAGGAGCTTGTACAGTGGGTAGAATAGGAGTAATGGCTACACGAGTGATAATTGGAATGTAATAATCGCTTGAAAGCTGTTTTAAGTGAGGTTCATAGCTATCGTAAATATAAAACGGATATTTCTGTGTAGGATCATATTTATAGAGTTCAACGGCATGATCTGCATTATATCTTTTTGTAGGATAATCTATATTTTGTTTATTCCATGTTCCATCTTGAGGAACTGGTATGCCAATTTGTAATGAACCTTCTTTGAGATATGTTTTCAAAGATACATCTATATTCTTCATAAAACCGCCAGAGATATTTTCAGCTTGTATTTTGAATCGTTTGAGAAATTCTTTACCAAGTGCTTGCATTTCAGGAGTAATGACACCTCCATTATAGTAATCATTATTGAAATCATTGCGAGATACTTTTTGATATGCTTGTTGTTGAGAATATGGAAGCATTGCATTTGGAATCACTCCAAGCACAGAAGCCAGACCCCAAAAATTAAGTTGGTAATTCCCTTGATCTCGAACATTACTTAATATCGCAATCCATCTACGGGATATATACCAATCTCCATCCGCATCTTTATATCCATTAGCCTGTGCCCAATCTATAGTCTCTTGTGGAATTAGTCCTAACTTTTCAAGCATTTCAAGACGTGTTTCAAGTATTTCCGCACCAGAAAAACACCAACAATCGCTCGTATCATAATTTCCGTATCTTTGACCCTCGTAATTTCCAAAAAAACTTTCAGAATCTCCATTCTCTAATAATGGTCTATACTGTATTGGATCAGTAAAAATACCCTTAACTTTAGCTATTATTTTATATGGTAGAAGTTTCATATAGTTGAATATAAGATATTGTTTTTACATTTTTAATGCAGTTACATGATTTGCAGAGAGGTTGTATGTTGTCTATGTTATCTGATCCACCTTTTGATATAGGGATGATATGGTCTTGCGAAAGTTTAATTTCTGGCTCATACTTCTTACAACATAAGCACATATAATTATATTTCTTTTTTAATTCATTCCATTGATCAAGAGTATGATGTCCTCCATTTCCCTTTTGTCTTACAATTCTTTCTAATCTTTTAAAATGATAGTATGCTTTTCTATCCTTTATAACTATTCCTCCTTTCCATCCACCACATCTTTCTCCTACTAAGATAGTTTTTAAATATACACGTTGACATTTTACAGAACAACACTTTACTTTTTCAAATTGTTTTGGAGAAATTGTCCAATTATAACTTATTTTTTGTTTCTTTTTTCTCAAATTATTAAAAGTTTTATGACAGACAATACATTTTTTTTCAATAGGTTTAATTCTATATTTACCTGTATTTTTATGTATTTCTGTCTTTAATTTTTGAAATGGAATATACATATTATTGTACTGGCTGAATACCAAATTTTATTAGTAATTTTACGACATTTTTATTAGTAGTATCAGCAGATTTAGTGAGTGTATCTATTTCGGTATCTTGTACGATTTCTTTACTCTTGAGTACAGCAACATCAGTTTGGAGTGCTCCTACGGCTGCTTGAGATTGTGCAGGTGCGGCCAAAACATTGTTTGCTATATAAGTTCCTATTCCTGTAACAAATGAAGTCACAAGAGCAACAGTAACTACAGTAGACATAGGAGTTCCACCTTTATTCTTAGGAGCATCTTTGTTTGGTCGAAAGAACCAGAAGTGAGCAAAAAATGCAGTAACTGCTACCCAGAACACAACAGGAGCATATATATCAGTATGAAGTTGAGTAAATGCCCATTCACTAATGGTTGCATGAGAGCCAAAAATCTCTGCAATCGTATCATATCCAAATATGATTGATATTGTTCCAAGTATGAATGCAGGAGTGATTTTTTTCATGATGTTATATCTTAGCTGATACAGTTACAGTTCCATCTGGATTAATCACATAGTTAAATGGAGGAACTGGAGCAATAAATGTTGGATCGACTACCTGAATGAGTTTGGTAACTAAATCAGCAGCAATAAATAATTTAACAGCATCAGTTCCGAAATGATCGAAGACTGCTTGTGTATCAGTAATCAATGAAACAACAGGATGAAGGCCAACAGCTATTTGATTTGTAAAATATACAAGATGGAAAATCTCTAATAGGCCATTTTTATTTGATGTTAATAGATTCATGTTTAACTGCATGATCTGATTAATACGAGCTTGAATAGGATCAATGGGAGCTGTTTGAGGGATGATAGGCATGTTATTTTGTTTGATTAGATGACTGTTTTTGTAATTGTTGATTTAAGAAACTAATAACTGAATCTATTTTAGTATTAGTTGCATCTGATTTCGATACAATAGCCCAAGTAAGTTGAATAATTCCTACAAAAGCTATTACTACGACTGAAATTGTAATGATATTTTTTTGCATATATTTTATATAATTAAATAATTAAGCGTACTCGTATCTGTTACTACAGTAGTACCAGCGGCACTCACTGATGTAACCGTGAGCGTATTTGTGGTACATACAGCTTTGTAAGTTGTCCCAAGCGTTCCACCTGTGACTGATACGGTGACAAAGGCACGGTTACTTGAAGTAATACCTGATATTGTAACTGCCTTTGTTCCAGATACAAGAACGACTGCACCTGATTGTTTATACGGAAGATATTTTGTTGAATCTTGTGAGCCATCTCCTTTTGTGAAGGTTGTTGATGAACCTCCTACTGTTGCAAACGTATTTGCTGTGACTGTTCCAGTAATAGTAGTTGCACCACCTGCTGGCGTGATTTGAATGTTGCCACTGCCGTCAAAGGCCATTGTACCTCCATAAAGTCCTTGCATACTTGTACCTGTATTGCCGAGATAAAGTGTTCCATTAAGGTGAATATCACCAAGTCCACCATCAATTAAAATCGTATCTGAACTACCATAGTTTTTAAATTGTAGAACTGGACCGCCGTTTGAACCTGTATAGATACCACCGAAACTTGAACTATGCATACCTCCATCATCACCAATTTTAAAACCTGAACGATCGCCATTCAACTGGAACATCATTGAAACCATATTCATGTTGGCGTATCCATCATCGAGTGTTCCTTGAGCTGTTTGAATATCTCCTGCTGCACCAATTAACATTTTTCTGGTATCGCCACTGCCATCATTTGTCCAGAAAGCCACCCCAAATCCTACAGTCGTGGCATCAAAGAAGAAGTTACTATTGTTTGAATCCATGCCAAAGTTAGCATAGTTTGAAGCATTATCACTGATGAAGAATCGGCCGTAATCAGAAACGATACTTGCAGGAAGACCGAGAAATGTAGAACCACTTGGTAAGTACAACTTACCTGAAAGCTGTAGATTGCCACTTGGGTCAAGAGACATGCCATAGGTATTTCCACCATCAGTGTAGAAATCAATGCCATTACTTGAACCTCCTTGTAGAGCGAGAGCACCATAACTATTTTGAATACCTGGATGTCCATTACCATTATCGCCCATGCTAATAGTTGAGCCAGAATAACTTGTACTGACATTGACTTGAGTATATGAGTTGATTGAACCGCTGAAGGTGGCAATGCCACCTGAACTTATATTGCCACCACTATCCGTTGTGAGATTAGCTGTACCACCAAATACCCCACCATCATTATATTGAATTGATCCTGATGGAGAAGCAGGAAATGTCTGTATAGCCGAAGATGTTGTTGCAATATATGCACCTGTAGTTGTTGAAAGAAGTACATAGTTTGCACCTGGAGCAGATGGAACACTAATCATTACTGCAAATGATATAAGTGGTGTTGCCAGTATTCCTATAATTGCTAAAAGTAGTTTTTTCATGTGAGTATATTATACTACGACGGCGATGTCGTCAGATGGTGGTATTGTCAACACGGCCTGTTTTGTTCCTGCATTCCAAGTCCAATTTATTGTACCTTTCGATGTTGTTGCTCTCATCATTACGTTATCAGAAATAATAAATGACGGTTTTGCAGTAGCAGATGGAAATGTAAATATAGTCAAAACTCCATTTGGTATTTCCGTAGCAGTAAGTATTTGAAAACCTGCAGCACTAATAATTTTATTACCATTTGCATTTTTAGTAATAGTTACACCACCACCAGCTAAAACAGTATCTCCACCACCGTGCAAATATCCTTTTTTAGTGACCTGTGAACTTAAAGATTGGATTGTTTGATCAAGACCATCAATGAAATCAAGATTAAGTCTCTTTCCTTTTGGTCGCTTACTAATGAGATTTAACAGATTATCAATATCAACTTCTTCTTTTTCGTGCTTTATAGGTTTCATTTTACTTGATACCTTACTTGCAATTTTTTCAAGATGTTCATCAGTTATAACTATATCTTTTGATTCTATTACAGGAATAAGAGGCCTCATTAATGAAAGTAACTTTTCATCATTTGGTGTCTCTCCATGTTTTATTTCTGGCATAACAGATTGAATAAGAGAAAGTAGATATTCCTCTGATGGTGTTTCCCCATGCTTCACTTCTGGAATAAGAGGTAGGATAAGTTCTAGTAATTCTTCCTTTGAAGGAGTATACCCATCTTCGCCTTTGTCTCCTTTTATAGATTCTCCTTTTTCTCCTTGTTTTATTTCAACCATTTTATAGTATTCATCAATCTTATCAAAAAGGTCTTTATGAATTTTCATCAGATCGGCCATGATTCTAACAAGCATTGGAGTTGTCCTTGAAATAGGAGTATTCAATAATTTATCAGCAAGAATACCATTCAGCCTTTCTTTAATCTGTTTTTGTTGAATTGGTGATGGTATTCTATTCATATTATTTCTTTAACAACATCAAAAGTTCTCGTGCACTTCGCATATCATCAGGAGTTTCATTTTTCTTTTCAAAACGAGACATCAAATCATCATGCTGTTGTACTGCTTCCATATTTAGTTTTCCATTTGAACTCATGAAATCATTAGCATCTAGCTTTGATAGTCGTGACATTACTTCATCACGAGCTGCATCAGCCTCTGTGACACCCTTACCGATAAATCCTCCTTGCTTATTAGGTGTTTCTTGGATTTTCTTGATAGCATTTTGTATCAACTGTCCTGTCTTGCTTTTTGGCTGGAATGTGATATTATCTTTAGACATGGCCTGGTTACTATTATTTTTCATACTTTGGGCACTCTCTCCAGTATTAGCAGGTTGGTTTGCAGTTATTTTTGTTGTACTAGTATTGTTAGGAGTACTTTTGTCTGATTGAAGCATATCCTGAACATCTTTTACGAATCCTGCATCATCTTTTCCTAAAGCTTCATTTATTTTGGCTAGATTTTTTACTAGACGTGCTTGAAGTTCAACTGCATTAAGAGTAGAAGCACCTGGTACTTTTTCAATACCAATAAGTTTTTGCGCAATATCTCCAATACCACTAATCTTTCCAACTTGACCAATGATAGAACCAAGTTTTTGAAGAATATTAGGTTTCTGTAATCTTTGAGTAAGTTTATTAACCTTTTCAGCCATTTTTCCAGATAGATCACGAACAGTATAAAGACTAGACATTTTTGCATCATATGCTTTAAACTCCGCTTGCATAGCAGGGTCTTTAATGTTTTGGACAACAGTCTGTTTCAATCCCTGACGTGTATTTTCGGCCGCTTGCTTTGTAAGTCCCGAAGCCAATTCACCGTTTGCATTATAGGCATTAAGATTTGTTCCGTGCATACGAGCAATATTATTTATATCTTGAACAGTAAGTCCTTCTCCAGTAGTAGGATTAAGTTTTTCTGCATATGAATTAACCTTAGCCAAATTTGCAATATCATTTGTCTTTGTAAAATAATCTTTAAGTTGACTTACCGCATCAATAACATAATTATGAGCCGCTTCCTGATCGCCGACTTTAATAGCCATCTGCTGAACTTTAAGAGGTGTTGAAGCCGCAGCCAAAGCCGTATCTTGTGCCTTTGCTTCGGTTTTAATTGTATCTCCCGCAGTTTTAGTTAGATCTTCATATGTTTTTACACCGCTAGTATCGAGATTACTTAATCCTTTTGTGAATTTTGGTATTTCATCAGCACCGCCTTGTGCAACTTGTCCTACAGTTTGTTCAAGTGTAGCAGAAGGAGCTATTTTTTCTTTTATGTTAGAAGCAATATCACTAGCTTTATTTGCAACTGTGCCTACAACATCACTAATTGGAGTACTTGCTTTTCCAGCCAAAGTATTGACATCAGATGCAATATTACCTGCTTCATTTGCTACGACTGGAGCACCTTTTGCACCACCTTCTGCTCCTAGTATAGTTCCAGCTATATTTCCAAGATTCTGACCAGTATGTGCCGCTTCCGCTAGAATATTTGTAGCATCAGGATGTTTATCTACAAGTGTCTGGATAGCCTCATTAAATCCCATTGCACGAGATAATGGATTATCACTTAAATACCCTACGCCTTTATTAACTGCCGAAGTAATATCATCTTGCGCTTCTTGAGGAAGTAATTTCATTAATATATTTACTGGAATACTAGCAATATCGGAAACAGCACCTGTTGCTCTAGCAGCAGTTCCTTGACCTTCATATTTTCCTGTTCCTGTTATAGCATTTCCAGCATCATTTACTCCTTGCATGACTGTAGGCCCTATATGAATACCTGTTGAGGCACGAGCTGCATCAGCCTCTGGAGTATTAGCAGCTATATCGCCACTCATATCAAATGGACTTGTAGAAATTGGTGTAGTAGGTTTTGGATTAAAAGCTGAATCAAGAAAATTATGTGTGGCCATCGAATCAACTGGTGCTGATGATTTTACACTACCAAAAGCTTGATCGAGGGTCTGCATTGTTCCTGAACTCAAAGAACCACTGGCTGTCGAAACCTTAGTGGGTGTTTGTGTCGCAGAAAATATTTGATCTAATGTTTGTCCTTGTGGCATGTTATTGATTCAAATAATTAATTATATCCTGTGCAGTTACAATATGTCCTGTTGAATCTGGTTTACCTAAAGTAGATTGTATTGCATTAGCATGGTCTGGGAATTTTGTAGCAATATAATTAACAATAGCTTCTGGAGTATATTTCTGTCCTGTTGTTGGATCTACAGAACCTGTAGCACTGTCTATAAATCCAACTACGCCTGTTTTTGCTTCTCCTGGTATATTTTCATGAGCAATAACACTAGGATCAATTCCTGCATCTATAAGTCCTTGTTTCTTATCTGGATCAATAATTGAAGTTGAAAGAGGTTTTCCCATAGTAGTTTGATATTGATAACGTGAAGCAGTAATTTTTGATGTAAGAAGTTTAGAAACTTCATTCAAAACAGAAGTCATACCACCCTTTGTAAAATCAGCACCAAGAACAGCGTTCCAGTTCTTTATTTCATCTTCTGTAGGTGTTGCACCTTTATATGTTGTTGCAACTTCTGATGAAAGAGCGTTCAAATCTGTTTGAAGTTTTAGAACTGATGGATTACTTGTCTGTGCTCCCCACCAATTAGAAACACTATTAACTATTTTTAATCCCTCATTATCAAGAGCATCTGATGACTGTTTTGTATCAGCCAAATGTCCCAAAGCAGTATTGATAGCATTTCTGGTAACACCTTGCTTACCATTTGGATTATTCCACTGTTGCATGAATGTATATCTTTGCTTGTTCGTATTTTCACTAAATGTTGGATCAACAGATTGTGCCTTTTGTAAGATTTGTTGTCTCAATGCAGAACCTGCAGCACCTCGTGAAGTAAACAAATCACTTAAAAGAGCATCGCCACTTAAAAGTTGTTTAACTGACGATTGATCTGTTGAAGAAAGTTTATTGAAATTACTTGCACCTGCAGGAGTAAGTCCAGTTATAAAATCCTTGTAATCATTTGGTGTAAGAGCTGAACCGCCGTTTCCTGTTGTATTATCTGTACCACCAATATTTGTTGTCCCGATAATTTTTCCAGTATTCTTATCTACACGGACTATAGAAGAAGAACCGTCTACATTGGTTATTTTCTGAACATCAATGTTAGCTCCACCACCATAACCAGCAGCCGCAGCATAAGCATCAGCAGGAGTTTTAGCATTCTGAATAGCCTGAATAACTGATGCTGGAGCACCATTCTTTTGAGCAGAAGAAGCAGCATCTGAAACGGCGGTCTGTAATTTATCTCGTGTATCTTTTGCTTGTGAAGCAATACCAGAAGCTATACTTGCTGCCAAAGTCTGTGATTGTATTCGTGTCTTATCAATCAAGTCATTCATGGATTGGGCTGTCTTAAAATCATTATCGGCAATAGCTTGCTGGAGTTTTGCTACATTTGAAGCGTTTGCAGCACTTAGTCCTTGAAGTGTTTGCAAGTCATAACGTGTCTTTGAATCAAGAATACCAGCAGATGATACAGGAGCGTAACGAGATGATCCGCCAAGATTTAAAGATTGTTCTACACCAGCAGTTGTACTTCCTTGTGTCTGTACAGTATTTGCATATTCATTCTGATATTGAGCTTGTACGGCTGCAAGAGAGGCACGAGTAGCGGCATCTGCACCTTGTCCAGCTTGTTGAATCAAGTTCATTTCTGACTGTAACTGTGGATTTGAGAAAGCAGCGTTAGAAGTATCGCCATAGACAGATTTATATATATCACCATAAGACATATTTGAATAATCTGTGCCTCCTGTTCCACCTGTATTTCCCCCTCCAGTTCCTCCAGTGCTACCACCAGTATTTCCTGTTGAACCGCCTGTTCCGCCAGCGCCAGTTGTTCCAGTTGTAGTAGGTGTAAGTGCACTTACGTTATTATTTGCATTTTGTGTAATTCCAGGGATAGTTGTGTCATGAACTGTTGAAGAAGAAACAACTGTTGGGGAATACCCCGTAAGCACATTCATTGTTGGTGCACCATTAGGATTATAGTTGACAATATCGTTTCTGTATTGTGGCATAGTATAGTTGCCAGACGAGTCTTTTTCACTACTTGTACCACCAATAAACTTGTCACCTGGATTATATGTTATCGCACCTGTTGTAGGGTTTACGGCTGTCATATTAGTAAGTGATTATTACGATACCTTGACCTCCAGATCCACCAGTTACTGCACCTGAAGAACCATAACAAGAAACTGCCCCACTACCGCCAGCACCATAAACAGAAGCACTATTTCCGTTATAATAGTCACCAGAACCATTGGTACATTTGGGAGGGGGATTTGCACCACCTCCAAAATAAGATGATGCACCCACTCCACCAACATAAGAAATGCTTGATCCATTACCATCTGGGCCATTCATAACTGGTAGACCAGGTGCACCTGTTATATTTAAATCTCCACCAGTAGCGACATTGCCCTGTCCACCTGCTATAAGAGTTGTTGTTGATGTACCACCAATAAATACAACTGATGAACTAGCAGCATTACCTGCTGTTACACCACTTCCACCTGTACCAGCTAATCCTGCACGCACCGCAATAGATGTTGTACCTGATACATCGAGCATTTTTAAAAGATAAGAACCTGCTGAACCTCCACCACCTCCACCTTGACCACTTGAACCGTTACCACCTCCACCACCTCCACCGCCTACCATTTCAATTTTAACTATTCTTATCCCATTTGGGATGATAATTGTTGATGTTGATGTTGTCGTTGCAATAACGACAACATGCTTTCCGATATCAAAAGCATATGTACTACCTATGATCGTTGAAGAAGCTAATGTAATAAAACTAGAATCAATTTTTCCAGCTACAGTAACAGGAATATAATTACCAGAACCAGGTGAAGTTGATGTAGAAATTGCAGTTGTTAAAACAAGTGGTGCTGTTGTATTTCCTATAAGAGTACTAGATGCTGCTTCTTGTCCTGTTGCAACTTCTACAATACCTTTTATTAAAGTTGTGGCATCTACTGTACCTGCATAAGTAGCATTATTTATATACGAATAAATATCATTATAAATTTGTGGTGCATTTGAAAGAATAGCGATTGATTGTCCACTGTGAGTGAGTTGAAATACTGATGAAGATGTGTATGGATACGAACGACCAAGACCACGAGTAACACCTGTGAGCGTTGCTGTGCCATCTGCATTTTGTGTAATTCCAGTGAATGAAATAAATTCAGAATTATTTGTCTGCGGATCGAGTGTCATGTATTCCAAAGAAGCGTTCAAATACGCCATTGTATATAGTGTTCCTGAAACTGGTTCTTTGAATGAAGAAAGTCTAATCGTTGTTTGTGTCGATGAAATTGATGAAGCCAAACGATATGTTCCACCACCAGTAACATAATTTACTGCACCAACTTTTTGTGCAACAGGAGTTGTATGTATTGGCTGTATTTTATGGTCTATAAAAGCACCTGTAACTACAGCAAGAGCACCGATAACAAGAGCAGCGATTATATTGAGGAATCCTTTATTATAATGAGATTTATACATGGTTTTATTATACTATTTTTATTGTCTTTGTAATTCTACCCCCTGTTGAGAAGCCATCTGTGCATTCACTCCGAGACACATTATTTCCCATCTATCATCCAAATTTTGTGAATATATTTCTAGTGCATATTCATAACAAGGTTTTGCGGTAATTGGTGCAATCTTGTAAAACTTAGGCAATAAGTCTCGATCATCTGCAGCAATATTCAAACCATCTCCAAGAGGATTACCACCAAGTGAAGAATCGCCTATTGATGGTGCAGATTGTGAAATGAATTGTTTTGCTGGCTGTGAATTAGATGTAATTGGTGGATTTTGCGTATCAGTAGCTCCTTGATAATCCATATATACATTGGCATCTAATGTTGTACCTTGTGAAATAAGGCCCATGACAAATAGTTTATTGAAAGTCCATTTTCCTTGTCGACGACCAAGTGAACGATAGCCCATAGTCATGACTGAAATGTATGACAAAAATTGACCCGATGGAGAATCATCATGCCATTGTCCAGTGTCCCAAACTTGATAAATCATAGGATTGGCATTTGAATGACCAAATGTAACACCGTTGATAACAGCAAATCGTGAGATATTTCTTACTTGAGGTGGATGCCATGTACGAGTAGATGAAACACCTCCGACATTATTAGCTTCTTCGAGAATCGTATACATATAATCACGACCTGTAGTTGGTGCAGTAATATAAAGGACATTACCTATTTTTGGCTCACCAATTATACGAAGATGTCCACCTGTAAAAGTCTCCTCTGCTAATTCATTCTGAACTTGTAAGGAAATAGAAGGGAATTTCTGGCCATTAAGGACACCGACAAATGTACCGATGTCTCTTACTTGTTGGTCTTGTGCGAGATAAATAATGTCATCCCCCCAATTATCTATAAATTCATGCGCATAAGCAGCGGCCAATTCAGCCGTATTTTTCTTAGAGACAGTCGTTTGTCTTTCAAGCGTGCTACCTACAGTAATTTGTCCGAAAGTAACTTCATACCAGTCCTTTGTACCTGCAGAAATCCAAATATTACCCTGACGAGTGGCAATACCTTTTGCTGAATTATCTAAAGTAAGTAATTCTGGTGATCCAGCAAGTGGTGGAGTTAGCACAGTATAATTTGTGTAATCTTTTGTATCTGAAATATAAATAAGACGTGATTTATACGATCCGACACATATTTGGTTACCAATAACACGACACATATCTGCATTGAATCCAGTATCACCTATCATATTTCCTGAACCAAAAGCATTAACAAGTACTGATTGAATTGCTACAGAACCAATACCAACATTTGTACAATCAATAGTTACACCAGTAAGTGTTTGTGTATTTTCTCCACCAGTGTATTGAATTTGTGTTTTAACTCCAAGAATAGAAACAATCATATATTTTTCTCCAGCAGTAGTTGTGGTAAAACCATCCTGATTCCAAGTAGTTGTACCAGTCTTTGTGAGTGTATTTACTGTTCCAGAAGCAATTATAGTCATACCACCACTCCAGTTAAATTGATTTGCATCTCCACGAACGAATATAAGACGATCTTTTTTTTCGGTATTGCTATACCATGCATCAAAAACAAAGCGAGTAAGAGTTACTGCAGGATTAGTTAAATCACCTAAAAGCAAGTCATACCAAACAGGAGTACCAAGTATTGATGATTCAACTTGTAGTTTATTATTGGCTACACGAACAGGTAAACACTTTCCAAGTGAAGTATTCCATTCCCATGATGAAACTACACCAGCAAGTGTTGTATCATTTGCACCACGAGTTTTTAAACCAGGTCGATTACCAATATTTCCATTAGCATTTTTATAAACATTTTTAGAACCACGCACAAGGAACTCTGGATTAACCGTTGTCTTATCTTGAGTAGAATTATAACCACCAAACGGCATTTTATCCGTTCCTATGAGTTCAAATTCGTAATTGTCTGCACCTTGTGTTTTTATAGCCATAATGGTGTTGTTAAAGTTTTTCTAATTGTCAGTATTTTTATTATTACATCTTCTTTTCATAGCTTCCCAGATACGATAAAATCTATGATGTTCTCCATTTACAGTAAATCCATGAGTTGTATTTTTATGTTTACTCATATTTTTTAATCCCACCATGATCCTATCATTCTAATTTCTTCCGACGGATTAGAGGCTTTAAACGTATCATATAAGCCCAATTGAAGAACTGCACCGTTTCGAGCACGAGCACCGTTCAAGATTGAGTTTAATGATGAAATAAGTCCTTCACCAAGAGTTCCACCTTCTTGCAAACCAACAGTGATTGCACATTCATGCTCATAGAGGTTATACGCCGCATCATTAAGCAAGATTATATCTGTATCAGTAGTTATGAAATTAGAGATAACATTTCCAGCCTTGAAAATTCCTGTAGTGGTGAATAGAACTTTATGTTGTGAAGGAAGTGAAGTCCACAAGTAACCACAACGAACATTATTCATTGTTGCAACTGTTGAGAACGTAAGGCGAACATAATCTATTTTTGTTATGACTGGATTTCCAACTTTTGTAGCAATAGACAAATCGAAAGGTGTATCAAGGAAATCATTTGTACTCCATGATCCAAGTACTCCTTGTGTAGCAGAAACAACATAGTAATTACTTGCATCAGAACCAAGACGAAGTTCAACGGCTGACAAACTAGCAACAGGAATTTCGAGAGCGAGAAATACATTTGCAACGCCAATATATTCAGTTAGATCAACTATCTGGTTTAATTTTCTTTCAATATACCCACTTCCAGCTCCAGTGAGATTCATGCGAAGTGCAGCAGGTGAATTATATACGTATGAATTATCTACAGCTAGACCAGATAATGTACCACCCATAGTCCATCCTGAAATATCACTCATTGGATCGAGAACAATCTTAGGAGTAACAAATCGTGTTCCTAATCTCATAATATTCAAACCATTTTCTGTCTCAAAAGAAACTGAATACCCTGATGTAGATAAATTCTTTTGTCTGTCAAAATCTTCTCCACCTTTACGATAAACCATATCATCTACCCATCGTGTTTGTCCTACTGGTCGAATATCCTTAATAGATGATCCAAATATAGGTGAAGGAGCTATATAATTTTGTACACCATCATAGAGAGTTATAAGTGTAGAAGTCATAGCTTCTGGCACAATAGCTTTCTGTTGGAATGTTCTAAAAGCACGTTCTAGGGCATTATAGAGGTTTGTAACACTATTTAGATCAGTACGAGTGAGTAAACCAGCAACACCATCCTTTAATGAGCCTACAGTGCGTGCATTTGTTGCTATGGTATTTGGAATAATACTTGTACCAGCACTCAAATAGTATGAAATGAACGTAGCTCCAATAGTCGGAGCATTCACCATAGATATGGTTAATCCAGTCAACGTATAGTCAACATTCAACGTCAAAACCTGTCCATTTAGATTTAATAGACTGATAGGATTAAGTACAGTAAAAGTTTTATTTACTCCGTTTATTAATCCTGCTGGTATTTCTGTTAAAAGTGTTGTTGACATATTTTTATAAATTATTAATAAGTGCTTGTGCTTGAGCAAGTTGAGCTTGGAGAGTGTCAATATAAGCCTGTAATTCGATTGGATTCATTCTTGTTATATCTATAGGAGTAGTATCAGTTGATATTGCTTCTACAAATGTTGGTGTTAGTGTTTCTGTTGTCATGTTTTTATTCTATATAAGTAGTAATTCCCCATCGAAGATTTGTTGGAGGTGTTGCCCAAGTAGGAGAACGATATTGCCATTCAAGATAATCTCCAGTGGCAACAGAATAGTTTAAAGAAGTTGAAGCTATTGAAAATCCTGCTTGGTTGGTGGTAAGTCCAGTCCAGATTGTATCAACAAGAGTTCCATTCTTTAGAAGAACAACACTTCCTGTTTCTCCAGAACCTAATGTTCCAAAGTTTGAGATATTCAAATACATTTGTTTAATAGTACCAGCCTTTGGAATATACATTCTAAATAGATGATATGGCTCTGGAGGATTACCAGAAGAAGATACTGCGACTGGCATACCTATCCAATACCATGCTGTATTAACTGCTGTAGTAACTGAACCAGCTGCTAGTAATGTATATCCAGTTGGTGTGACAGATTGTACATTACCAGAAGCATCCGTACCTAAAACAGAGTTTGTTACATTTGATACATTTAATCCTGATGTTGTGGTAGTACCAATGACTGACAGAATAGTGACTGGAGTAGTTGTACCAATACCAACGTTTCCAGAACCGTTGATTACCATCTTGTAGTTTGTAGAAATTGCCGCCACTGAATTCTGTGGAGCAAAACCAATACTTCCGTATGAACTTATCCCTAATCCTTCACCAATAGTTGTCTGACGAGTCAAACTATACAAATAAACACCAGCTCCATCTTTACCATAAATACCATTACCAGAACCACCTGTGAGTACACGAATGTTACCTCGAACATCAAGGGCTTCTGATGGGGAAGTTGTGCCAATCCCAACATTACCACCAGTAAATAATGCAGAGTATGTTGCATTTGAAAATGTTGTAGGGCCAGTAAATGTATTTGCAACTGTTCCTTGCTGTGTATACGCACCTTGGTTCAATATGTATGCCCCTGAATTTAATATTTGAAGACCTGCTGGTACGAGTAAGTTACCGTTATTTGTAACCTTAAATACAGACTGACCATCTGATTGGTGAAAATCAACAAAGTTACCAGCGAATGTTGGAAGTGTGGCACCGATAAGAGTTCCTGACGTACTCCAGTTCGTTACAACTGGTGAGCCAGTTGGATTTAAGAACAAGTTAGGAAAACTATTTGTTCCAGTTCCACCAGACGTTAGTGCGCCAGTGAGAATCAGAGCAGACGAACTTGCAGAAGCTGCGGCTCTAATAGTTGTCGAACCGTTCACGTCAAGAGTACTCTGTGGTGATGATGTGCCGATACCCAAGTTTGTGGTAATTACTAATTTATTGGCTGTGGTGCTTCCAATAATAGCATCAAGACCACCAAGCAAATTGGTAAGAAAATGTGAAGGAGAGAAAGTTTGCCATGTACCAGTCCAATCACCAGATGTCGTAGAAACACAATTAGAACAAGTTATACCAAGCGTAGAAGTAGCTTGTGGGCCATACGTTCCGTCACTCTGACCTACAAGAACTTGACCAATAGTAGGGCTTGTAGATGTTCCTGTACCTCCTTGATAGATCTGAAATACAGATGTCGCATTAACTATACCAATAGACAAGAATATCCCAATGAATGAAATACTTATTATTTTATTCAAAGAGATTTTCATGTTTATTTATAATGATTAGAATGAATGTTAAAGTGTTGAGTTGCTGATCTTGTTATTTGTTTTTGCGAAGGAACTGCTTTTGTAGTTACAGCTTTTCCTGCACTTGCAAATGCTATGGTTGGAAGGAGTGCAGATATAGCTATTGCAAGAATAAGCTTTTTCATTATGGTCTTTGACTCTTAGAAGCTATCTGTGCCCATACTCCACCATTTGCACCTGTTACATAAAACTGAACACGCATATAGTTTGCTGCAAGAGATGATTCACTAACATTCTTTGAAGAAGTAGCTGTAGTTGCTGGATTCCACTGGTGGATAGTTGTTGAGGCTTCGAGAATAAGATTACCTGCAACACTATTTGTCGTCTCTCTAAACCAATTACAACTTGATGTATATGAGACTGGATAATATGTCTGGCCTGTTACAAGAGAAGTTGAAGCAGTATCACATCCTGAATCATCAGAGAAATCAATAGTGAAATTCAATGTTGAAGCTGTCGAAGATGAAACAAAGAGCATATTTATATCTGCCTGATCAGCCTTTGAAATAGGAATAATGATAGTTGATGTTGCTGCACCTGCAGTTGTGAGGTACTGCATAGTTGTTGTAGCTACTGAACCACCAAGATATGAAACTGTTAATGTACTAGGATTTGCTGACACTTTATTTTGAGTCACTAAAAAGGAGACGATAAGTAAGAGTGTTGTTACCGTTCCTATAATTGAATATTTTTTCATTTTTAATTAATTAATTTTTAATTCTAACTCACTCGTCACTCTACCCAGCCGATAGATGGGTAGAAAGTGAATGAGCTAGAGAGTGATAAATTCTGCTTCACATGATCCTGCTACATTTGCAAGCTGTGCGGTTGATGATGAAATCACGCCGACAGTAACATATGTATTTGGAGAAAGTGTTGCGATAGCACTACTAGTTGCATAACTAAATCCAGTTGAAGCTGCGAGCTGTGCACCAGTATACAAAACAGTAGTTGTTGCACTTGCTGTAGCAGCAGTAGCAAGAACCCATTTTGTTGTTGTGGCAACAGTTACAGAAGACAATTGAATACTAGCAAAGACAAGTGATGTAGTTGCGTTAGGAGAAAGGATAGCACAAGGCACATTTGAACTTGCTGTCATGCCAACACGATCACCATAAGTAACTATATAACTATCATTAATACCCAAACCAATAGCTGTAAAGTTTGTAGAGTAAGGATTTACTGCACCAACTTTTGCTGGCTGAATATCTGGACTAAAGAGGCCTAAGACTGCAATGATTGCTACCACAACCACCGCACTCCATAAAGAAATAATTTTCATGGTTGATTGTAGTTAGTGATAATAATTACGCAGTTGTTCCATCTGAACCGACGACACCAGAATACTCGATTGTGTCCACTTCTTCCTGTGCACGCATTTTATATGTGTACAAGTCTTGTGGATGTGTCTTCCAGTCTACGAGGTCTGTGAAGAACGCTTCATTTTCCATACGCTCGACACCGTGTCCCATTGCACCTACGAAGTAAGCGGTTGTTGAGACATCATCGAGGAAAGGAGAATAAACACATTTCATTTCTGGATAAAGATCTGACCAATAGTTCAAATCGTTGTTTGCACCACCTGCACGGAGAACAGATTTGGTAATTGCTGCACCTTGTTCGTGTGAAATACCAGGAACAAACAAGAAATCAGGTTCATAACCGAGCTTAACACCAGTCTGTGCCAATTGCTGACGAAGTGAGTTAACTACGATGTTGAGGTTACTATCTGACAATGCACCTGTTTCATAGTTGTCTACAGTGTCACCATTCTGGTTGACGTGTGTATTTGAGAACAAATACTGTCCATCAATAGTTGTGTTTGTAGCAAAACCATTAGCATATGCATAAGCTGCGTTGCGATCACGAGAAGCGAGCCATGTCTTTGTCTGTTGAGCAACAGCCTTTGAGACAGCACTTTCTTGCTGGTTACGCATGAATGTACGAGGAACAGAGAGGTTCTTTGAGAACTCTGCAATGATCGTTGTACGGAACGCTGGAGCACTGATAGCTGCATCCTTGCGATTTGGTACATCAGTATTTGTAATCTTATCAAAGTAACCACCACCACCGAGAACGGTTGTGTGAACTGCTCCTTTACCTGGTTCTGAACGCTGTGTGAAAACCTGCGCATCAGTTGCTTCTACCTTGCCCTTGCGAGCATTCTGCATTATCGCCTGATCACGAATCTCATCGAGAACCGTTGACACAAGTGATAATGAAGGTGACGAATCACGATTAAGTCCTTCCATTAGTGTTTCAGTAAGTTTCGGCGATTAATTTAAGCCTTATATACTGAATATTAAAACTATTAAAACATGATCAATTACGGTATTAGTTTTTCGATTACGGTATAACTAATTTGTTGCACCCATGATACTTACACTTGGGATAACCAAGAAGTAAATAGTGCTTGTGCCAGCATCACCACCAAGACAGACAACACCATTTGCAAGTGCATCTGCAGCAGCAGTATCAACTGTCCATGATGTACCAGTCAAGTCAAAAATGACACGCTTGAATTTCAAGCCATCAATAAGAGCTTGTGTGTTTGCAAGTGAAGCAGTCTTTGCTTTACCTGAATAAACAGTAGTAGCATCTGGTACCCAGACTTCTACATAACCATTTACAGAAGCTGTTTCTGATGAATCACTCTTAGCAATACCAGTAAAACGATGACCTGATGCTGTTGTAGGATCTGCATCTGCAGCAATCTTTACAGCACCTGTCCATGAAGCAGCAGTTGCGTTCGCACTAATGGTAGGTTCGCCAGCATTGATTGACTGAACCGCACCAGAAGCAACGATAGCACGAGTTGAAAACTGATCTTCTGATGGATTATGTAGTTTGAAATCTCCTCTTGCCATATTCGTACCGATTGTCTTCGTATGTAAATACTTATCAATCGGAAGGTTAAATTAAATAATTAACCCTCCACAGAATAAGAAATTACTGCTGTTCTCTTTCACGAGCTTTCATCACAAAAGCTTTAATAGCTTCTGGAGTCTTCTTGCCGACCATATGGGCAGCATTCAATTCAGCTTCGGTTGGAGTAAAAAGATTTTCTTCTCTAGCAGGAGCACCAGTACCTGAACCTACAGTTGAGGATTTACCCTTGTTCTGTGTTTTCAGTGCAGCAATCTGGCGATTCTTTTCAGAATTAACCAAATCAACTGCTGTTAGATAATCTTTTTGAGGATTACCAGTTGGTACTATTCTAGTGTTGAGTACATCTCTTACAGCAGAGCGTTCATCTTCATCGGAAATTTCATCAGCCATTGTGAGAGCTGTTTTCTTTGCTTCATCACGCTGTATATTTTTCAAATCACGGCGAGTGATAGGTTTGTCATCGTCTACATCATCTGTAATAACGATTCCATTTGCCCTTTCCTCCTCTGCAATTTGAGCTTCTATACTAGCTTTAGTATGACGAAGTTTCTCAATGCGAGAACGCTCTTTCTTATCTTGTGAAGGTACTTGCTCTTTTGGAGCTTCTTTAGAAGTAGTAGTTTCAACTATCTCCTCGCCTTTTTCAATTATTTCAGACATATTTTATCGAGATTATTAGCTCTCGGTGCATTTTTATCGCTCTATCGTGAGCGGTACGGTAACTCTGTACAAGCGGAAGGCGAAGACAATATATTTTACAGGTGTGAGTGTGATATTCTTCATCTTCCATTTGTACAGAGCTACTAAATAAATTAACTAGATTCCTGTTCTCCAGCAATTAATTTGATGAGTCGATTTTGTTCTTGACCCCACCAAACAGCAGCCTTAGATGTATACAGCATTTCAAGTGTTGTAGATGCATTTAATCCGAATGACAATGCATTATGCAAAACTTGATCTTGTATTAATCCAAAGGCTCGGTTATCTCGAAGATTTTTTGCATTGTCTTGTAACAAATGCATTTCTTCTTGATCAAGCTCTTTACCATTAATTACCAAAGAACCATTTTCATTTAATACAATTATATTCTTAATCGGTAAACTGGACAAGCGGTCTAAAACAAGGTTTATCAACAGGGTACGATTTTGAATAGAAAGATTTTTACTAAGTAACCACGCAATGATTTGTATTACAAATCTCTGCATAATTATTTATTAAACTTATCCAAGTTCGATGTTGAACGTGGGCGTTTCTGTGCAAGAACTTCTTTCTGCTCTGATACGAGCAAACCTTTACGAGATACATAAGCCTCTTTAACGAGAGCTTCATCTTCCTTTGTGAGCTTTGCACCTTTCTTCAAAGTACCAGCATCAACGAGTGATGAATAGGCCTGACCGAGCTTAATACTATTTACAGCCCAATCATATTTTACAGGACAAACTAAATTCAATGGTCTTTCTGACATAATGTTAAATTAAAATTGATAATTATTTCTTCTTACTTTCACTTGCCTTTGCCTTCTCAAGTCCTTTGCAGGATTCAAATTGAGAAGCTTTACCGCCACTAGCGATAAAGTTGCGCAATCGTGTTCCTTTCATTGGGCGATTTGGTGTTTTTACGTTTTGCATATTATTGTGCCTGAATTGGCTTATTAACTTGTGGCGCTCCGACTG
>Ga0214192_1000367_pt1 | contig 28463 bp, 50 predicted proteins | sample TroBogEpilimnion_44_FD_153030 | JGI IMG/M metagenome (GOLD analysis project Ga0214192, IMG submission 153030) | Freshwater microbial communities from Trout Bog Lake, WI - 29JUL2008 epilimnion | ecosystem: Environmental > Aquatic > Freshwater > Lake > Epilimnion/Euphotic zone | place: Trout Bog... | reverse complement strand
CATTGCTAAAGCCAGTAAAAAATGTATTGGCTGAAACATTGACATTCGCATCTCTAAGTACAACTGATGTTGCACCCGAAGTTCCATACGAAGTGCCCCATGCAGTACCCGTGGAAACTGGAATACCAGCTCCAGGATAAACAGCGCTTGCTCCAGGAACCCACGCTGCGCCGTTCCAAACGATGGCTTGACCAGTCGTAGGTGTACCCGTCACCTGAACTTTGTCAGTATTCAGGTTTGTAAAGTTGGCATCTACCTCATTGTTTGTAAGAGGTGAGCCTTTACCAGATCGGGTAACAATTGTACTCATAGATTATGATAATGTAATAGTCCAAGTGATCTGCATTGTATCGCCAACGTCTTTATTGATAGCAGCAAAAATGGTATGACAAAGCATAGTTCCAGAACTAGATGCGTTAAAAATTCCAGCTTCAGTAATTGCTGTCAAACTTGCTGGGGTACCTGCTGGGAAAGAAGCAACATACACAACGGTGTTTGAACTGGGTGTTGTTGAAGTCAAAGCCACGATTGCAGACTGAGATTGCAATGCAGTATCGCCAACAGCAGCTGCTGTAGTACCAGTACCAATCGCCATGTAACTCATCACAGCAGAACTTGTTCCTGCCATACGAGAAGCAATGAATACTTTTCCAGCTGTAACAACTAAATTTTCAGCAGTTTGATTATGTTTAATCGAACCGTCAGCACCAACAACTTGAATGTTTAACTGACCCGTTGCCTTGATAAAATCTTCAATCATGATAAATCCTTAAAAAGTTCTTGAATACCCAACATAGTCTTCCAAAAAGTATGTGATATCACAATACCCTTGAATCGACACTGTACCAGAATCTGAGCTTGTTGTCGTGTCAGATAGGCTTTTCCCAACAGTGAGGGCTTTGGCATCGCTTGACGATTGGGAATCAGATAAAGGTTTAGAAAAAACAATTGTTTTTAAATCCGTTGCACTTTCAGAATCATTAAGGCTTTTACCGATAAGCCGATAAAGCACATCAGTTGCGCTCTCAGAATCAGATAAAGTTTTTCCAAAAGTAATTGTTTTTGTATCTGTCGGGCTTTCAGAATCAGAAAATGATCGTTTGTACCCAATAATACGGCTGAACGTATCTGTCGAAAGTTGGATATCAGTTAGTGTTTTCCCGAACTGCATGTGTTCGGAATCGCCTGCCGTTGTGCTGTTTAAATCATCAAAAGGATACACAACATGCGAAAGAACTTTTGAAACGTTTTTTGTGGCTACGTCTGTCTGCGTTTCTGAGTCAGATAAAGCTTTGCCAAAAGTAGTCTTTTTGGCATCTAAAACTGTTTCAGAATCATTTAAAGTTTTGCCAACTGCTTTAGTCAGTTGATCGGTTTGCGGAGTCGAGTCGTTTAGTTTTTTAGTAAACTGTTTAGCTAAATTGTCCGTTGTAGTTTGGAGGTCAGTTAAACTTTTACCAAATATACGTACTAAAGTATCAGTATTTAAAACTGAATCAGTTAAAATTACAAACTTAATAAAATAACCAGTAATGACATTTGCTGCCAATAAAGTCACAAACGATAGCTGTGCTTTAAGCGTTACAAACGCAGTTTGTGCTTTTAAAACTACCGTTGAATAACTTATAGCCATTAAAACTCCGCTGCAAGTCTAAACCTTAAACTATTGTAAACAGACTGAATACCTGTTCCTGATGGAAAAGTAATTTGGATTTGGCCTTCGTAATCTCCAGGAGGGCCTGCCATTGACAATGCGCTCATAGGAAAAACAACAGTGCCAGCCGTACCATTTAAAACTGTGCCTGAAATAGTATCTGTTAATACTGTAGCTCCGACAGCACGAAATTTTAAAAGGCAAGTTGCCCCAGTAATATTAACAATATTACCTGTATTGTCGTCTGTGATCGTAGCTTGGACTTGAGGTCTAAGACTATCACCTTGAACCAATTTAATGACTGAACTCATACCCACCTCTGATATTCAACATTGACAGCAGCACGTGAATTACTACGGTTTACTCGTTCTCTAACTTCGTTTGTGGCATCATAAAAACGTTTACGATAGTCGAGAGCCGCATTAGGATCATAATAAGGCTGTCCAGGAGTTCCATATAGCCTCGCACGAGCGCCGAAACATATCTGCTCTAGGAAATGCTCATAGATTGCATAATCAACTGTTGTAGAGGCTCTGGTAGGCGTTTTAGCTACCAAAAACTGCATTGGACTTTGAGGCATTGAAAATTGTGGTTTAGGCACAATTGTCACTTCATGGTTTGTTCGGCGGAAAAAATAGTAAGGTTGCCCCAACATATTTTGCCAATCATTGGCTCTGTAAATTTTTGTCAATTGCTCTACTGATTTAGGAATCAAAAGAACATCACCGTACCATGCCTCAATCACATCGGCAATTGTGTATGTGCCATCCAGATAAGAACCTAAATCATATGTACCAATATTGTAAATTGGACTAACTGATGGCAGGTTTTCTTGAAGGTATCTGGTTTTTAGACAAAACTCAATCGTTGCATTGCGAATAGCTTGCGTAACCACGAGTTCAGGCACATCAGGCAAATAAGGCATGATCTCAGGCATGAACTCATCATAAGAAACTTCGGTACTCATGTATCACTTCCCCTTACAGCTGGGTTACGACCACTAAGAGCATTATCAGGCGCAACTTCTTTTTCTGACTTATCTTTGACAGCAATAGCAGCTGTAAATGTAGTCAAATAAGCTTGAGCAAGCGCCAAACCTGGTGCATATTCAGCGTCTTTGCTACATGCTCTATACATAATGTAATCAAGCAATGCAGAAGCAAAAACATCAAAAATTGGTATGACTTGAGTTAATGTCAAATCAGTTGGTTGTTGAGAATAATTTAATTCAATTTGTTGCCCACCAATATTAGGTGGATAAACGTAAAAAGCAGCTTGATCCTCAATATCATAAATAAAATTTTTGACTTCTAAAGTAGATGTATCAGTATGCCAATAAGGATTAAAAGCATCTAGGATTTCACGGGAAACAACACGAATGGCTCGTCCTGGAGTTGTACCGTTTGTTCCCATATTTCTATGAACACGAAGAAGCATCCATCCATCGGTAGGAATCAGCTGTCTTGTTCCAGCAACTAAAGTTACAACACTGAGCTTTGAAGTAGCATTAGGTTGTATCGTCACAATTTGACGAAGACCAGCATTCAACCATTGGAGCAATTCCGCCTGTGTCCAACGGACATTGGCAATATCAGTAAGCTGAGTTGCAGCTTGACCAACGATAGTTCCAGCGGTAATTGTTCCCATTTTTTAGGGCGTCACAGCAAGTGCTTCAAGAATTGCAGTAAGAGCTGGCCCAAACCAAATGCCTTGTTGCACGATATTGTCGGAGTTTGCTGCGCTGTTAGAAGCATCATAGCCATGAATAGCTAGAGCTTCAGTTGTTGTAAATCCAGCATTCTTTAAGCCATCAACGTTGCTACTTAAAGAATCTTCATCAATTACAGCTTGCGCCTGTGGAATAGAAAAACCAGCAGCAACTAAATCATCAAGTACTGACATATTAACCTCACTTAATAAAAAGAAATGTAGGAAGGGCCGAAGCCCCTCCACCAATCTAGCGAGTGATTAGCCTGCGGCTACCAACAATGCCAAGCCATTAGGTTGAGTAACTTGTGTGCCATACACATTCAAGCCACGAACCAATGTACCGAAATCATTGGGGTTTTGCAAGCTTTCAACTTTAGCAATTTGTGATGCAAAAGTGATTGCAGACTTGTGACCAGCAATAACAGCGTGACGCTTAAGAGCGCTAGATTCTGTAGCTGTAGAACCATTGGGGTTTGTCCAGTTGTAACCAGCAGCACCTCTTGGAACCAAGTTAGAAACGTACACTGTGAAGCGGTCGATCATACCGATCTTGCCGTTACGCAAAATAGAGCTTGCGTCACCCATGAATTGGGCTTGTGCAAGGTTAGATTGCATGAGGATTTGACGCTCTGTAGGAGTGATAATCAACCAACGGTCAGTCTCAGGAACGTTAGACTCATCCAACACGCTAGACAAAGCAGTGATGTTTTGCAGAATGTTAGAAGCTGTCAAGGTAACAGGAGCAAGGTCAGTACCGAGGTTGTAAGCACCAGAGATAGCACCAGCTGTTGCGCCTTGGTTAGAAGCAGAACCTTGGTTGAAGTTTGTATACAACACGTCCTTGTCGATCTGAATCTTCATTTGCATTGCAGCGTCATTAGTGAACATGTCCATCAACTTGGGCTTGGCTTGCAACTCAAGAACGTTGTTCACGTTAACACCGAAATATTTACCATGGTTAATGGTCAATGTGATGGTGCTAGGAGCAGGAACGTCATAGTTCAAGTTCTGACCAACGCTGTAAGCATAGATGTTGATCGTGGGGATTGTGTTGATAATCACTGTGTCGCCCATGCCAGTAATATCGCCTTGCCAGTCGGTATTAGCGATTTCACCGAAAACGGTAGCGGCATAGAATTTTTGTGCCAATTTACCAGACCAAAGGGCTGGAATAAAGGAACCAGAATAGGCTGTGCCTGAGTAGGCAACCTGACCAGCGGGGCTATTAAAGCCACCAGAGTTAATGGGATAGGCTGCTGCTGCGGTAATTGTTGACATGATTTACATCCTTTAAAAAACAAAACTGTGGGATGCAACCAATGTGGGTGTACTATCTAATACGACCTTCAGCAATGGCTGCATGGATATCTTTTTCCATTTGAGCCGCTTCGGTTTCATTCAACATACCCCTCCGCCAATCCTCGTAAAACTGGGTAATCTGGTTTTGATCCCAAATACCTTTATTGTCCGAAGCAGCAGGTGTAGGTGAACTTTTCGAGCGAGTCGGTGCTACTTGACGCTGAAGTTCTACGGTCTTGTTTTGTTGGCGTTGCTGAACAGGTGCTAGCGTTGCTTTATATTGTTTAAATATATCAGCAGTACGTTTTGCATCAAGGTTTTCATATGCATTATTCACGGCATACTGTCTTGGGATTCCATATACAGGATCAACTTCTGCTAACCAAGATAAAAATCCTGGGTCAACATTAACTGATTCCCAATCTGGAACTTGTTGCGCAAGAGAAGACAAGAATCTATCTTTATCAGATACACCTTGACGTTCCGTTACATTACCAAGCTTACCTTCTAGATCAGCAATCTTTGACTTCAACTGAGATTCTCTAGTTCTTAATTCAGAAACTTTAGCCTCTGTTGCTCTGTCAATTAAATCCAACAAATCAGGCCCAAAGGCTTCTTTGTCTTGTTCAGTGATAAGAGTAGACTTCTGCGGCTCAGTTTGAGTTTGAACTGCTTGGGCTGCGGCACGCTCTGCAATGATCTGCGTTATTTGCGCATTCATCTCACGAACTTGCTGATGCAATCTAGGCACTTCAGCGTCATACATTCCTTTCAATGTTAGGTACTTGCGTTCCCATACATCTTCAGAAACTTGAGGCTTTGATTCTGGCTCTTGCGAAACTGGCTGCGGCTGCGGTTCAGCGGGTTGAGGATCAGGTTGTTGGTTATTTGGATTAGTCTCCGCATTGTCTTCGGTCTGACCATTTAACTGTGCAACTAATGCATCTGCTTCATCGACTTGTTGTTGAACTGCTTTTGGCAATGCCATTTTCTATCTCCTTCGCTCCGACTACGCTTAGGGACTCCGCCTTGACGGTCTGTCCTTGTTCGCTTACGGTCTGCTACTTGGTTTAAATTTTCAATTGTGACTCTGTGCTCCGACTTAACGGTCTGCTCAAAGTCTGCGGGTTTTTGCTAGCAAACTGCCAGCATCTTCAATAAACTCAAGAATTTCCTTGAGTTCTAAGTTTCGGCCTTGCAGCCTAGACTTCATTCCTTCATTTTGCTCTACGCCTAGACTTTCAAGAGTGTCCATGCGTCTAGCCTTTAAGAATTCTACCAGAGGTTTGAATTCTTCGGAACGTAACAGTGAGAATCCTCTTGCTACTCGTTCGTCAATTCTAACCACTTACTTGCACATTCCTTCGTACTTGGCTTCTTCGACAGCGAATTCTTTTCCGCCACGCTTACCAAGTTCAAAAATATTGCCGTCTTCGCCACCAGTACCCTGTTCTTTAGGGCCTTTAGACATTTCACCGCCTAAAGTTTCTTGGCTGTATTCTTTACCTTCACCTTCATTGCGGCGCATGGCTTTATATTCGCCAGAACCGTCATTTTTTTCGGTAAAACCTTTTTTCTCTTCGACTTTCATGGAAATCTCCTATAGCTTGGGTTAGATTATCTACGATGAATGAACTTTGTCAACTAGCTATTCCCTCTTGCGGAGCGAATGTGTTAGTAACTGGGGCTCCATTCATCAATTGAGCCCCGCTTTGTGGGGTAGGAGGGGTTCCCCCCGCCTGTGCCTGACCACTCTGTTGCGCCGCAGCTTGCATCGCAGCCATGGCTTGTGCTTGTTGCTGTTGAGCCATCTTTTGTTTGATAACTTCAACAGGTGGAACGATTCTATCAGGGTTAAGTTCAAGATTCTTGGCAGATTGACGCAACAACTCTGCGATTCCGTCCATACCCACAACTTGTTGAACGATCGGACTTTGCAAGGCCAACTGCAAGAACTGAGCTTGACGTTGCTGGGCTTGCTCTTTGAGCATGATGGCTTCAGCGCCGTGAGCACGAATATTGACATCACCCTTGAGATCGGGATCATCGCTGTACTTCATGTTGTAGAAGAACAACCTTTCAATCAAAGGCTGAGTGACATTCTTATCAATGTTCGACACAACTTGCTTGATAGATTTACCAGCGTTGCCCATGAGCATGGACATACCTGAAGCAGTACGTCCTGCGCCGCCTGTAGCACTGTCTCCCGTCATATAGCGAGGAATACCTGTGTACTCATCAGCCAGAACAGAAAACTTGTCATAGACCGCCATGAGCTCTTGTGCAAGAGACTCTGGCTGGAAGAACTGCATGGGTGGTGCTGAACCAGCTAATGGATCGGAAGTGACTTGCCAAATTTTCCATGGGAACATCTGAGTCAAATTCTCGCCTTGTGGCAAACGGTCAATGTTGTAAACAACTTGAGGGCCAGAAGCGATCGATAAATTGTTCACTAAAGAGCGTGCAGCAGCGTTACAGATGTCTTGAGTATCACGTGCTAGGTCACATATCGAATTGCCCCAGAAAGCGCCAGGAACCTCTTCGTAGGACGCTTTGTAGTAGGGTTTACGACCCATGGGGTCTGAATTCAAAACAGCTTTGATAACCCAATTACCAATTGTCCAAACTTCCACTGCGTAATCGAGTAATGGGTCAGGAATATCTTCCTCAGTCATGCCCCAGTCGAGCAACAATTGACCATGAATACTTCCCCAGAACTGAAGCGCATCAATCAATTCCGATGGGTTTTGCTGAACACCCATGGTGGACTTACCTTCAGCCGAAGCCTTGTTCATGTCCACGTAAATCCAGTCACGCAAACCTTGGCGACCGTAATCATCTAGCACGCCACGGATAGCCGCATCGCTATAACCTTCAACCCCGATCAGGGCTTGTAAGTCTTGCTTATGAAGTTTATGCCTTTGGATCAAGTATCCATCATCGATATAGCTTGAATCAGCGGCTGGGTATAAGTTGAACGGATCAACACGCTCCCACTCGAGAACCAACTCGTCTTGCACGTCAAGTGCATAGTCACCTTTGCCGTCAGGAACCCATTTCATTCTGGGGCGTCTACGAACGATAGGCCCTTTCATGATCGCCGCAGGAAAGGTCACCAAATCTTCTAGAAATTCAGAGAAGGCTTTCTCCCAACCGCCTTGCTGCAACTGGTCTTCCATCTTAACTTCCATGCGGTCGCATGTACGCTGTGCAAGGTCTTTCATGTGAGACATCGCCATGTCTTTCATCTCAAGCAAACGCTCTCTGACCTGTTGGTCTGTAGGAGGTGTGCCGTTCATGTAGAGTTGCTGAATTTCTTTTTCAGCTTGCTGAATCAAACCCTCAACCTCGTTGGGTGGCAACTCAGGTATGGGACTAGGCTCGATCGACCAAGGCTTGTCCTCGGCGGCTTGCAATAAGGTATCTTTCAGCCAGCTCACAGCAGCACGACACTTGTTGGAAGTCAACATCATGTAAATCGTTGAACTGCCTTGCTCACGCAACTGTGCTAGCTTATCGGGATCATATTCACCTCTGCGTTGACGCACGCTTTGCAACATGCGCTGCTCAGCTGTTTGCTGCTTAGCCAGCATTGCTGCTGTCCACTTTGTCTTGACATAACCCGCTAAACTTCTAACGATCGGAGCATTATTATCTATCTCAGCTTGAGCTTTTTCTTCCCGCTGCATGGCTTTGATCGACTTGATCCTTACCATCCCGCCAGTCATGATGCTGTCGGGCGCTGCAGAATTTGTAATGTTCAAGCCTAATTGCATTTCAGTTCCAGACGTAAGAAGATTTTTGGACTACCACTGCTTTCTTTTGCCATGCGTCACCTGTTACATTTCCATCTGCATGTAAACAAGCATACTGATGTGCATCAGCAATGTGTGAATATTGATTTTTTTCGGGCTTATCATCAGCCTCACCATTTTGACGGATTTTATACCTATATCCTCCTCTTAGTGCAGCAATTAAATGTACACACGATGGATCGATCAAATGACCAGGTTTTCCGTCTATGGTTCTTGTGAGGAATTTATCCACTGCATTGACACGGGCTACGATGTTGTTTGACTTTGCTGAAATGACTCTGAATCCTTCAGCTTTCAAAATATCGAACACGCTTTTCTCGTCAGTCTGGGCTCTTTGTGTACCAGCGGGATCGCCAATAATTAACACGTTCATCCCAGGAAAACGATTAGCCAACATGGGTTTTAACTTCTCTCGACTAAATCTTAACACTCCCATGCCATCTGACACAAGGTCTGCGAATGTTAATAGTCTTCCATGCATGTCAATTTGATTGACCGTACATGCTGGAGTTAAACCAAAGTCCATCCCGATAATCAATGGGTGTGTTGATAATTTTATGTATTGTAGTGGTTTTGGAGCAACATGGATATCTTTTTCAAACGATCTGAACACAGGTTGACCACTTAAACTCTTGCCAAATTTGCCATGTACGTATACATCAATCCAGTCTTCCGACTTGCCTTCACACAAATTCTCGTAGTACCCATCGGGTAAGAACTCAACCCAGTCAGCTTCTTGCGACAATCCAGACGGCTGTATCGTCACATGCATGTTTTTTGCTGGCTCTGTGAGCATCTTTTCCCAGAAAGTATCCGCATCAGGTGGGTTAGTCGCTCCCCAAACTTTATGAACTTGATCTCCTGCATCATTACATGCCCCGACTCCATTCATCGTTTTATCAGGGTATCTCCCTAGACGACCCGTCAGTGCGTTGTAAATATCAGGGTTGATCTCACGAAACTCGTCCATGACACCAAACGTTAACTGCAAAGACAGCAAACGTCTCACGTCATTGGCATCATCGAGTCCCCTGAACAACACTTCGCACTCGACATCATCGAACTTCAAAATAAATCTTGAGTTCGTCTTTTCTAATATCCCCGCCTCTTGGTCTGGAAACCATTTGATAAAGTCAGGGATGGTCGTATCCCAAAGCATTTGTCGTGTATTACGAATCACAGCAACACGACTTCTTCGTATGCCATCGCTACACGCTTTAACCTGCTTGGCCTCGTAGCCAATCTTTATTAATGACGCTGTTGTTTTGGTAGAACCTACTGGCCCTACGATGAAGTTAGCAAACTTAGTGCTTGTGAGAAACGGCACAACCGATGGACTCGGTGTGTAAACTAGGTTAGCCATCTATGGTTAAAGGCTGTGCGCCTTGGGGTATGTTGATTGTTATACTGAACTTAGGAGCTGCGTTCGATGCATCCTCCTTCTTTGTATTCTTGATCCCTGCAATGTCAACGAGTGTGTTGAGCACTGAGAGCTTTTGACTGATCGTACTATCCAACGATATGGTCTGCTTGAACAATCCATCCATGACTTCATCAGCCATGAGACTAGCTTTCAATCTGAATGTCATTCCTTCACGCTCGAACTGAGCACGCTGCGCTTGCACTGCATTAATGAACGCAGGCCACTGAGAGAGCCTTGCCCACTGTTCATCAGATAAATTGAACCTACGTGCTATCGCCACTGGGTCTTCTAAACCCGCAGCACACTCCCACACAAGTTGCGGTGGTATGTTTAAAGTCACATGCGGCTCTGATGAAACATCAGGCAAAGCAAACTCTCGGTAGTCTGCAAATTCAGTTAAGTCTTCGCTCATTCTTTATTCAAGTCTTTGATGTAAGAAGACAATGCACGCCTCATCAACTCAGACATGGTAAGTCCAGTTTCTTCAGCGTGTTTGCGTAGTGCCACGATCAGTGGCTCGGGCAGATAAAAATTATATCGTTTCATTTTTTAGCCGTCTTTGCAGATTGTTTAAACGCTTGTGCAGTCGGTGCACCTTTTGAGCCCACCTTGCGCATTTTCTCCACAGGCTTTCCTTCAGCCTTCTCACGTTTTATACGCTCTTGCTTTCGATGGATGTTTGCATAAAGTCCGTCTTTCATGATTAACACTTCCACGCTCTAAGAGATTTGTTAATCCGACTGTTTGGGTCTTTTGCTGTTTTCTCGGATGTCAGTTTCTTTTTCATTCCTTCCATCCTTGCACAAAAAGAATCTTTCCTTGATCCGCCCTCTGGTTGGGGAGGCTTTAAATTCATCCCCTCCTTCTTTGCGGATGCTCGACCTTTGGCGTTTAAGCCGCCGTTCGGATTCTTCCCTTCTTTGCGTTGCCATGCAGGAGTAGACGCCATGATTATTTCTTCTTCAAAGATTTAAGCGTCTCGGCTAGACGGGCTTCTTTTCCAATCTTGCCTTTTTCTCCAGCCGCTTTTGCCAGCTTTTTTGCTGGAATTTTTTCTCCTTCAGGTACTCCAAGAGCTTTGTGAAGGGCGCCTTTGTTTTTAGTCGCACCAGCGATCCAATTTTTGGTAGCCATTTCAATGTCCTTTCTTGGCGTAGGCCATGGGAGATTCTTTACCTGACTTAATCTTTGTAGCTTCTTTCATGAGTGTCTTGGTTGAAGCTTTTTCGCCTTCACCCTTTTCACCTTTGACATACTGCTTCTTAGAGATGATGCCTTTTTTGAGGTCTTTGGCCTCGGTCATCTCTTCTTTTTTTGTCTCTTTGCCTTTGAAAATTTTCTTCAGATCGGTTGCCATTTTGTCTCCTTGGGTTAAATGGTTTGTGTATATTAAATTATTGCGTGAGTTTGTCAAGTTGTGGCGAATGTATGTATATAGTAAATTTTTAGCCTTGTTATGTGTGAAGGGGATGAGGACGGGGCGTGGCTTCCAGATCGGGCGTCCTCCCCCTCTCCCCTCTCGTCCTTGTCGGGTCAAAACCATTAGTGTAGGCAGTCATCGCATTGTCTACAGTCTCTGATCTTTAACAAGTAACATTAGTTCTTTGGTACTACTATCGAAGTCATGGCGTGAGCTATCGGTTTCATGGTGGGCACATATCAAAATTCTAATGCGAGGCCGTTCATTCAAAATTTAAGACTGTAATCACTTAGGCAACAATGGGCTAGCAATCCATCAAGCACGAGCCATCTCACGAGTATCAAGCTAGCGTGAGTAACAATCATACGGGAGCTAGTCTCACGTCAAACCCGCCATATTAGCGTGGCACTCGCAAGAGTAAACGGGACTGTAACGGTTTAACGGGTAAGAATCCACGTAAGCCGAGGTCGCACGATAAGTATCGTGTGCAAATTAGAAAATCCCCTAGAAATAGGGGACATAATTGTGTATCGTGAATCGGTGCACATCATGTCTCTTTAACTTATTAACTCACAAAGGATTTATCATGGATAACGCAATCGCTCTCGTTGAAGGTAATGGTCAAGTTGTTTTGTCTGCCAAAACTGGCAAGACTGGATCATTTGCTCGTGCAATCGCTTTCGCATCTCGTGACACTCGACTCGCCATGGGTCAGGCACTTTATGCCAAATGGTTAGGTAATGGACAGTATCGTCCAGTAGTTGAGGACATTCTCAACTGTGGTTTAGTCGGCAAGGAAGGCGCAATCCTCTTGCAAGGTCAAGTTCCTTCAACTGGCCCTGTTTCCAAGGACGTACTATTTAACCTGTGCACTAGCGTCACGTTTCTCGTGCGCCAAAAGGGTAAGGAATTGAAAGGTCAAAAGGCTTTCGTGTATGGAATCGTTGAGCGTATTGCATCAACTGGTGACGTCATTGAGGCTTGATTGGAATATTCCAAGGTGCTCGGAAGGAATATGGATTGGAATATTCATAAGTTATTGATTCCATTAGGTTTATTAACTAGAATATTCCAATATTCCAATATTCCATATAAATATAGTATCAGAAAGATTTTAGAGTTACATGGAATGTAATATGTTATGAGCGCATCACATCTATCTAATTCACATAATCTCAAAACCCGTCTGACCCTTTTCAAAACTTGGAATATTGGAATATTCGTTTTCTGATTTTCCGAAACCCGCATGGTTATTACGTTTCCAAGTAAGTAACCACTCACATGAATATTCCACACCAAAATTCACTGGAATATTCACCTCTCCGAAATCTTTAACCTCACTCCTGCAATAGCAGGAGTATACAACTCTGTTTTCCGCTTGTCAATTAACTTACTAAAGGAGTCAACTATGTCAATACGTTTAATGCTCACAACAACCAAGTCCATCGACTCTGTATATACAGATGTGGATTATGAAGAGTACGAATGCCCATTCATCGACAACGATCCAACCTTGGATTCAGATGCAGAGATGTCCATCAATTGGTATCTCAATCAAATGTCGATGCCCAACAAAAACCTATCATGGAAGGACTACGTATGAAACGCACTCACATCATCACGGGACTGCACAAGTTGCACCCCAAAACCAACACAGTCGTACCATTTAGAGGAGACGTTGTTGGCCCCTATTCACTGCTCACCGAACTCCAACCAACCCGAACCGTCATCGTTGGAAGGAATCAACCCAAGACATACACAAGAGGATGGCTACTATGAATGAGAACTATCTACCTATATGCACCGAATGTTATGCAGTTCGTGTGGAACCACACCGAGCGAGGGCAATGCGTCCTATCTGTATGGGGTGTGGAGACAAGGTAGCCAGTCGAACCAAGCGAACCATCGTGCCCATGCACAAGAGTAACTATCTCCTCATCACAAACCCCGAGGATTTAAAAGGCATCAACAACAAAGGAGGACTACACAAATGAAATACATTGATAACTTAAATAGAGAACAGCTCATCATGGCATTGACGGCTATGACTGTGGGTATTGGAATACTAGCGTCCTCTTTAATCAGTGGATATTACCTAGCCCAAGTAGCTTTATTCGTTAGCGGAATGTTCACATCGTTACTTATTCGTGCAACCACAACAGGAGAACAACTATGACCAACGCAACATACACACCAACCAAGAATACTTTAACCTACAACTGGATCAGTGACCCAGGACATGCGTGGTTAGAGGTCAGCTTAGATGAGATATATGCGCTAAATATCCAAGAGAAGATATCAAGTTACTCATACATACGTGGAGAGCGTGTGTATCTAGAGGAGGACTGTGACGCAGGTATCTTTATCGAGGCACTGAAAGCAAGAATCCCATCATGGGAGGAAATCCGATTCACCTCAACATCTTTGGACTATGACGCACCATGCCGAATGTTCCGCAGATGGGAGATGTAAACAATAACAAGAAGCTCACCAGATGAGCTCGTCACTTAGTAAATAAACCTATCATAACTTCAACATTTAAGGAAATCACATGAAGTATTCCGATATCAAACAATCAGTCATTGCTAACTTCTCAACTGGTAACAAACTTGTGCCCTACATCGAGGGTAAACCAGGAGGCGGTAAATCTTCCCTTGGTCGTGACATTATCAAAACACTTGGCATCAACCCCGAGCGCATGACCGAGTTCAACCCGTCTCTTCGTGATCCAGTCGATATCATGGGTGTCCCACGCACCGAGGCAGACGTAGCCAAATGGATACCAATGCCTGAGTTTTATCGTATTCGTGACGATGGCACAGACCAACCATGCGCACTGCTCATCGAGGAGTTAAGCGATGCACCCATACCGATGCAAAATCCCATGTGTCGAGTCATCTTGGATCGTTATGCTGGCGAGCTCAAGTTGCACCCTAAACTGTTCATCATTGCAACAGGTAATCGTACCCAAGACAAGTCAGGTGCGAACCGCATGAGTACTAAACTGGGTAATCGTATGCAGACATTACAGTTTGACGAGAACCTAGACGACTGGTGCGACTGGGCAATCGATGCCGATCTCAAGATGCCATTGATTCAGTTCATTAGATTCAGACCAAACCTACTGAGTGACTTCGATCCTAACCGCAGTATCAATCCAACCCCAAGATCATGGGCGTTAGTCAATGAGGTCAACGATGGATTACCTAGCGATCTCTATTATGGCAACATCGCAGGACTTGTTGGCGAGGGTGCGGCGGCTGAGTTCACTGGCTTTCTTCGTATCTTCAGGAGTCTGCCTAACATCGATGGGATCATCATGAACCCAAGCAAAGCGGAAGTACCGACAGACAAAGCAGTCATGTATGCGTTAACTGGTGCGATATCTAACCGTGTCAGCGCAGATAACTTCGATCGGTTGACTGAGTATGCAAGCAGACTGCCACAGGAATTCCAAGTCATGTATATGCTCGACTCGATCAAGCGTAAGCCTGAGATCAAGGATACCAAAGCGTTCGTGCAATGGTCAGTCAAGAATGCAAGCGTTTTACTGTAATGATGAATAGGGGCACAGACTCCTACCTATTAACTAACTAAGGAGGAAGTATGAATTGGAATCATAGAATTGTGGACATGAGCCACGAGAATAGCGGTGACCCTTGGTTTGAAATCAGGGAAGTTTATTATGAAGAGGACGGAGAAGTCTCAGGGCATACACGAATCTGTACAGGAGATGAGACGGTAGAAGGTCTTATATTCTGTCTTGAGCGTATGCTAGCAGATGTTAAGGGCAAGCGAGTTATCAATGGTGTAACACTAAAGGAGAGCAACGATGAACAGTGATTTATTAGACGAGTATTGCCGATTAGAGTTTGGGCACACCGATTGGGAAGTGCGCTACGAAGACGGCAACGCATACATAACCATGTATGAAACCCCAAGACCCGACTACGTATCCGAGAATGAGGAGGACGAAGATGGTGGTTGGACTGCACCACAGTTTAAACCCGCAGAAGAACATTATGAAGGAGATACAAAATGATGCAACTCAAAACATTATCTAGCAAGGCAATGCTAGTCAAGCTCACAACACGCAGAGCGAACCTAACCAAGCGTGACATGATGGCAGAGGAATATCTACAAGCCGAACTTGGCGACACTGCATTCATCGTCAATAAGAAATTGTTTCGTGATCCATTGAATCCGATCAATCAAATCATGAGCAAAGCGGGAGAAGTATATACCTATCATAAAAAGAACACGCTCGCATATATTGACAAAGGCCCAAGGCTCTTGCCCAACGCAAGATACTTTGAATACACAACCAATATGCGCAACATCATTCAAGAGGTGGATAACATGATGGCCTTGCATATGCCTAACTATGACAAGTATGTACAGCTTGATGTGCAATCTCGCATAGCCCAGGATTCAGGCAAGGTTAAACCTACTCGCTATATAGCACCAAGTGTAGATGACTATCCAACGGCTGAGATGTTCGAGCGTGGCATGGGTCATGACATTCGATTCAGTCCATTACCTGAGTCCAAGCACTTCTTGTTTGACATTAGCGATGCAGACATGGAGGCATTCAACCAAACCATGGAGGAAGTACAACGGAGCGCAAGGGCTGAGGTCATTAAGAAGATGATGCAACCTTTGGGTCACTTAATTGAGAAGTTAAACAAACCCATAGGTACTGAAGGTGCGATCTTTAGGGATAGCGCAATCGAGAACATCATCGAGGGTGTTGAGATGGCTAAGAAGTTAAACATGGAGGACGATCCCGAGATCGAGCAGATGGCAGATACGATCCAACGAGCGATCAGTATATTCAAAGACAATGGTGCAGTCTTACGAGAGTCTCCAATCGTTCGTGAGAATACTGCTAAGAAGTTAGATGAGATAGCCAAACAAATGGGGTTTATGTATGGGAACAATTGAAGTAAGTGTGGTGGAGTTGTTGCTGATGGTAGCCGTGGTACTGATGATTGTCGGTAGCATACTAGACAAACGCAACTACAAAGCAGAGATAGAGAAGAAAGACTACGAGCTGAAAGCCATATGCCGAGCGATGCAAGCGATCGCTGAAGGCGAGGCCGAGGCAATCGTAACTGAAGATGGTTTTACTATTATCAAGAAGGAGAAAACAAATGGCGCAACCAACTAAGATAGAGAAAGCAGTGACGCAGATCGTGTTAGATCACCCATTCTTTGCATCGATACTGTTAAGGCGCAAGCTAGTAAGTACCAAGGAAGTACCAACGCTAGCGGTCGATGGCAAGGGTACGATCTTCTACAACCCTGAGTTCACTGAGAGCTTACCAGTACCCCAACTCGTGTGGGGTTTATGTCATGAGGTCATGCACGTGGTAGGTCAACACGCTAACAGAATGGGTGGTAGGAACCAACGCAAGTGGAACTATGCAGGTGACGCATGGATCAATGATACTCTTGACGATGCAGGGATTGGACAACGTATCCCCAAGTGTGTAGACATGAAGGGTAGCAAGGACGATACAGTCGATAACATCTATAACAATCTGCCTGACAATGGTGGCGGTAGCGGTAAGCCTAACGAGAATCCAATGGATGGTGATGGGCTAGGCGAGGATATCATCGAGGGTGATGGTGGTGAGGATGGTACAGGCAACAGACCACTGACCAAAGACGAGCAACGTGAGATCGAGGGTAAGATGAAAGTCGAGATCGCTGAGGCTGCGCAGACTGCCAAGATGCGTGGTAAGTTATCAGGTAGCTTACAGGATATGGTAGCCGATATCCTTGACGTCAAGACTCCATGGTATGACATACTTGAGAAACACATGGTCGCTCAAGTTAGACAGAATCAAACGTGGAAACGTCCTAACCGTAGGCATCAGGATGTATATCTACCTAGCGTGGATAAGCTACCCAAGATGGGAGAACTTGTTGTGCAAGTCGATGTATCTGGTTCCATCAGTAAGCAAGAACTAGATCATTACAACGGACACCTCAAGCGTATCATCGAGATGTGTGCTCCTGATAAAGTCCATGTATTGTATGTAGACACTGACGTTCAACGTCACGATGAGTTTGAACATGGCGAGGAGTTTGGTCTTACATTCTTCTCAGGTGGTGGAACTCATATGCCAGCGGGCTTTGATTACCTATCACAAAATGGCATAAGTCCTGATGTTATGGTGGTCTTGACCGATGGTTATACCGACTTCGGCGAGGCACAAGATTATCCTATCGTGTGGTGTATCAGTAGCGATGTGGTGGCAACACATGGCGAGAATGTTCACTTTGAGTTGACATGAAATGGATTCAAGTTACTAATAGCCAACTTCAGTATGACGGAGGGTACAGATCGAAAGAAGTGTACCTTCTTCAAGTTGAAAACCCAGTCCAAGTTTTTAATTCAACAGTTGCTCGTGTAAGCAGGGAGGATTACGCAGAGCCGTATAAATGGAGAGTAACTATCTTCACAGACACCTTTGATCTTAATGGAAACCAGTTTAAGACATTGGAGGAAGCCCAAGCATGGGCAGTAGCAGTCGTATCACTAACTAAATGAGGAAATCATGCACACATATTTAACTTATTCAAATTGCCAAAGCACATTCAACCGCAGAGCCAAAAGCAGAAATTACAAAGCTGTAATGCGAGGTTGCCATCTAATCCACAAGGAAGTGGAGGATGAATATCACGTCATATACGTAGGCTATACCAAACCAGTTCCGATTTGTAAAATCAATCGAGAAAACGTACTTACCTTATTGACAGACGGCAAAGACGATATAACAATACGCAACCGCCTCTCATGGATTCTGCATTCAACAGTCTACCAAGACGTATCAAGACACAAGACTAAAGAAAGCCCTGTGCGAATCAGCACATGGAGTTATAGAAATCATTCTGGTCGATTTGGATTGGATGCTAAGTATGGATCAACCATACCATGTCATGTGGGTTTGCAGTTTCAAATGGGAGACAATGGCATTCCATCAAAGATACTGAACCCAAAAGCGGATGCAAAGATATTGGTTAAGAAACCACTTATCAGCGAGGCAAGGAAAGCACTCAAAGAAGTGTTCGACACAATGGCAATCACTAACAAACTAGGAGGGTACAACAGCTATAGAAAAATAGATTACAAATGGAACTTTGAGGAAAGACCCACAGACAGTGATCTTGATGCCATTGCAATGCGACCCGAGCATATCGAGCCCAAAGATATCACAACCATATACTTAGCAGGTTTGCTAAACGTTGGTATGTGGAGTCGTGCAAGTGAGCAAGAGATGATGGATACAAGAGCAAAAGCAGTAGCCAAAGCGATGCAGTTAATGCGCCAAGCGTATTACAGAACTCACGATGGCTTTGAGCGTGTTGAATTAACTTACTAAGGAAAACAAAATGTACGTAGCAATTTCAAAAGACTTAATTGGAACAGTTAAAAACAGAATCGAAACCCTTCGATCTAAAGACATTGGAAGTATCGAGGCAGTACCAGATATAGTCCGTGTTGATTTAAACGATCCAACATTAATGGGTTTGTTGTGGGGTGAACATATCGAACTTAAAAATAAGATTCCATCTGAATGGAAGTTTATGGCTGATACTGTCCACGTAATACTTCCCGTAGATGGAGGTAGGCTGCACTTTAGCTTTAGGAATACAGACAACAAACAATTTGAATGTCCTCATATCAAGGACTGCCAATATGGGTATCGTGAAAACTATATGAACATAGTTGCCAAAGACACAAACCTACCAGTGTTCGCACCATACATCGAATACAAACGTAAGCTACAAGCGATAACAACTAAGTGGGATAAAGTAGAAACCCAAGTGGTTGAGTTTCTTGAAAGCTGTAAGTCATTGAACGAGGCGATCAAGCTATGGCCTGATGTTGCACTGTATATCAACGAGGACTATATGGATAGACTTGGAGATAAAGCTAAGAAAAAGAAAGCCGCTGAGTCTAAAGCACTTGAGGCTTTGAAGAGCATCGACACAGACTTGGCTGTGTCTGCATACGTTGGCGCTAGATTCTCAGGTGCAGGATCATGAACAACGATATTGAAAAACGCTTGGCACGAATTGAGTCAAGACTTGTACAACTGATGCTCCACATGGGCATCGATCCTAACGAAAGAAAATATGAAAGCAAAATTACCTATCACGAATCAGAAGCAAGTGGGCGGAAGCCATTACGTAACCAAGAAAGTACAACCATGGGAGGCAATGGAAGCATGGATGAGCCCCGAACAATTCGAGGGTTTTTTACGAGGAAACGCAATTAAGTACTTAGCTCGATACACAGATAAAGGGGGAATCAATGACGTTAACAAAGCACTACACTATGGCGAAAAATTATCTGAGCACATTGCTTCATATCATCACATCCAACTCACCGACACTCAATCGGAGTCAAAGCCCATACCAAAACGTGGCAGGCCAGTCGGATCAAACAAGCATAGGAGCGTGGGCCGCCCAACAAAGTGAGATGTCAGGTGCGTTAGCACAAGCCATCAACGGAGGTACGTTTGGAACAACGACTATCTACAACCCAAACACCATGGACTATGAACATACAGACTTGCACTTCAGTGTGCGTAAAGTAGCCAACGGTTACACCATGCAAGCGTTAGGTAAAACCTACATTGCAAGCAACATCGAAGAACTTAAAGACTTATTCACAACCGAGATGGTTAAACACGCATTGGAGAAAAAATGAAAACCGTGTATGACACAGGCAAAGTCAAGATCGGTTTGCTCTACCAAGAGCCTCGGTATAAATACTACAACCCTGACCAAGACTGGATACAAGATGTCCTCCTTGGAGAAAGAAGAAGTTATATGTCTTACTGGTATTTTGATTTCATAACCCTTGTTTATTTCATGTTCGCCCTAACGTGCCTTGTCTGCACATCGGCCTATGGAATCATGCTCGCAGTTGGAGCAAAGTATGACTGACAAAGTTGTAAAACTTAAACGCATACGAAACAAGCGGGTAACTGTAGACGTTAAACCTGAGATCGATCGGATCAGAGAGAAGATCAAAGAAGATACTGGAGTTGTAATGACTTATGTACAAACGTTTGATTTCTTGATCGACTTCTACATGAAGTATGCGAACGTACCGAAAACACAATGGAGACCACTGAAATGAAACCAAAATTTAATCTATTGTTAGAGACTTGTATCCTTAATGGTGTCATATTGGGGCACACAAGAGCCTACAAACACAACAACAACCCAAGCCAAACAGATATTAACGAATCAATTGTTAACGAAGTACTTAACGAGTTGCACGAATGGTTTGACTTTGAAGAAACCAAGGGGAAGAACAATGCTGACACCTGACTTTAAATTTGAACTGTGGCTATCGGTCGAGAGCATTAGATTTATCTGTGCAACGATTTGTATTTCTTTTATTGCATTGGTTGCAATCGTGCTGTTGATTGCCAAGAGAGGTAAAGATGACTAAAGTAACTTGTAAAAACTGTCACAAAGAATTTGATGGAATTATGGGTGTATGTGGGTACGGAATAAATAAAACCATTTATAGATGCACACATTGTAAGCATGAGGAAACTGTCGAGCATGAGCCAGTTGATTGGTCGAAGGCGTTGATAAATAAAAAGGATGAAGCATGACAACAGATGAAATTATTGATTGTTTGGAAACGACTGGATTGAATCAAGAGTTTGTTTGTCAGTTTTATGAAGAGATGAAACTGTTTGCCAAACTAGTAGCACAAAAAGAACGTGAGGCTTGCATCAAAATTGTTATGCAAGGCACAGGAGAACCAATACAAAGAAAAACATTAGACATTCTTCATCAAGAACGTACTCGAATTGCATTAGCTATAAAGGGACAAGAATGATTTATACAACATTTAAACAATGGGTTAAAAGTCGATTTCTTGAAATAGGAGAGCCACGCAAGAAAGCATATTCAAAAGATGAACGTGCCTTGATAGAGATGGGTTGGGGATATGGGTATGACGCTGGTGTACTGGTAGAGCGTGAGCAATGTGCCCAGATTGCAGATTTATGGTCGGTTTCTTATCCACACCCATCAAAAGTTATTGCTGAAACAATCCGAGCAAGGGGACAAGAATGACTGACGAAGAAATCATCGCCAAGATACAGGCAAACCAGTGGTGGCCTTTTGATAGGGTTGATCCAAGGATACTGGAAGAAATCCAACGAAGGGATAAACAACAACTACTTGAAGAAGCAGGAGACGCATTACTATGAAACGAATCAGTACCAACAGGTTTGCTATCGTAAAGAAAGGCGGGCAGTACGTGAAACCTTTTATAGATGATGTACCTTACCTACTTTTTAAACGAAAGATAGATGCAGAAGATGGTAAAGCAAGACTGCTTATGAATCAAAACAACACGTACAAGATTGTCAAAGTTAAAGTGATAATCGAGCCATATGAATAATGGGAGTTCATTTGGTCGTTCAACTAGGTAGGGCAGAAACAAGGAAAATTCCCTACGTACGACATCCTGAAGTGCCTTGTTAACCTCCCAACGAATTCTAATCTTAAACATATGAACAACATAATAACCCTCGACTTTGAAACCTACTACTCTAAAGATTACGGTCTGAAGAAGCTAACAACAGAAGCATACATACGTGATCCTCAGTTCGAGGTGATCGGATTCAGCTTTAAAGTCAACGATGGATCGGCAAAGTGGGTAAGTGGAAGTCACGCCGAGCTGCAGCAAGCTCTACTTAGCCTTCAAATCCACAACTGTTATTTACTTTGTCATAACACTGCGTTTGACGGGGCCATCCTTAACTGGCACTTTGGCATCAAACCGAAGTACTATTTAGATACATTGTCAATGGCAAAACCTATCACGGGTCTGACTGTGGGCGGTTCATTAGCCGCTTTAGCTAAGCTGTACAACATTGGACAGAAAGGTACTGAAGTCGTGGCGGCCCTGGGGAAGAGGCGAGCTGACTTTACACCATCCGAGCTTGCTCAATACGGCGAGTACTGCAAGAACGATACCGAGATCACGTATCAGTTGTATCACATCCTCAAACCCCATAACCCTGCAAGAGAGATATACATACAAGACTTGATGTTGCGTATGTTTATTGATCCAGTCTTGGAGCTTGACAAGGACGTATTGGCTGACCATTTGGCGAACGTGCAAGCAAAAAAGACCATCCTCATGGATCGGATCGACAAATCTATTGGTCGTGAAAACTTGCTTTCAAACCCCAAGTTCGCTGAGGTTCTGACCAAGCTAGGTATTGATCCTCCAATGAAGACATCTTTGCGTACAACCAAAGAGACGTATGCGTTCAGTAAGACTGACCATGAGTTCAACGCTTTACTCGAGCACGAAAACCCCATGGTTCAAGCTGTAGTTAGTGCACGACTTGGTATCAAATCTACATTAGAGGAAACCCGAACAGAGTCCTTCATCGGAATAGCCGAGCGTGGCAAGTTGCCCATCCTTCTCAATTACTGGGGAGCGCATACAGGCAGAGCTAGCGGTGGGGACAAGATGAATCTCCAAAACTTACCTCGTGGCGGAGCTCTTAGAAAGGCCATCACGGTTCCAAAAGATCACGTCATAGTTGCTTGTGACTCTGCGCAGATCGAAGCTCGTGTGGTCGCATGGCTAGCAGGACAGGACGATTTAATCGAGGACTTTGCACAGAACGTTGACATCTATTCCAAGTTCGCAACGAGTGTGTATGGCAAGCCAGTCACTAAAGCTGACGAGGTTGAACGGTTTGTAGGCAAGACTTGTATTCTAGGACTTGGCTATGGCATGGGTGCTGAGAAGTTCAAGAACACTCTCAAGATCGGCATGGGTGGAATCAAATTAGAAATTCCTATCGATGAGGCAAAACGAATAGTTTCTCTCTATCGTTCACAGTACGAAGATATTGTGGGTTTGTGGGGTTCACTAGATAAATATTTGAATGTGATGGCAACAGGTCGTGAAGATAGCCTTGGCGACTTACTCGAATTTAATTCAGAGGGTGTGGTTTTACCTAATGGAACTATGCTGAGATACCCCAATTTACACAAAGGACAAGACGGATATAGTTATGCGGGTAGGTATGGGCCAGTCAAACTATATGGCGGTAAGTTCGCAGAAAACATTGTGCAAGCGTTGGCACGTATTGTTGTGTTCGATCAGATGGCAAAAATAGATCAAGAAATGCGTAAAAGAGATAGCGCAGATCAAAGATTTAGAGTAGCATTGACAGTACATGACGAAGTTGTGTGTGTCGTACCGAAATCCGAAGAGGAATGGGCTACGACCTTTATGCTATCTGAGATGAAGAAGACTCCCAAGTGGTGTTCGACTTTGCCTCTGAGTTGTGAAGCTGCGTCTGGAATTAACTATGCGGAGTGTAAATGAACGAAGAAGAACAAGTTGCTGATGAAAAATCAGTTGAAGAACACGAAAGGTTTGTGAACGTAATTCGCAATCGCACATTGGATGAAGTTGCGTTGGAGTTCGATAAACTTAAAAACTTTGGAGATACATCACAAAGCTTTGCGGCTTTTGTTAGGAACATGAAGCGATGAGAAAACGATCCAAGTACAGACCAAAAATTGTTCGTGCTGACAACATGGCATATGTCATGTCGGGTATGCTGACCATGACCAGTTTAAAAGACAAACTCATATCTCTCCAACTGAAGAATCATTTGGCACTTGAGGCTTTGCGACTGGGACAAGCTACCAAAGAAGACATCGACACTTTGATTAGTGCTTTTAACATTACCGAAGCGTTAGCGAGACAGAAGATCGGTGAGGAGTACAAGGCTGAAATCAAAGAAGCACAAGACGCATTGTGGGAGTGTGCTAAACGTGGTGTTGGACTTGGATATCGATTCATCGTCAAAGGCCCTGAGCTTAAAGCGATTAACTTGATTATGGAATTACACGATGCTCAACTCGAAGCATCAACAGTTAAAGACATTGAGCTAGCGACTAACTATGTGCACGACTGTATCAGAAGCAAACAAGCTAGACCAATCGTGGAGAAAGCATGACCATACCTGCATGGACTTATTCGCAACTCGATAAGTTCGAGACGTGCCCCAAACAGTTCTACCATGTCCGAGTCAAGAAGGATTGGAAAGAGCCACCGACTGAGCACACCATATGGGGCGAGAAAGTCCATACTGCGTTTGAGCATCGCATACTCGAAAAGACACCATTGCCTGAAGGCATGGATCAATGGGAGCCAATGGCAACAAAGATTGAGAACTTACGTGGAGAAAAGTATGCAGAAATTAAAATGGCTGTGGACAAAAACTTTCAAGCTACTAATTGGAGCAATGCTTGGAGTCGTGGCATCGCTGATTTGGTGGTTAAATGTAATAACAGCGTTGCAATTCTCGACTACAAAACAGGTAAACGTAAACCAACAGAACAGCTCATGTTATACGCAGGATATGCGTTCGCCGCTTATCCCGATGTGGAGTACGTATCAACAGGGTTTGTGTGGCTTAAAGAAAAGAAGATCGATACCAAGTTATTTAACCGCAAAGAGATACCAATTATTTGGCGTGAGTTTGTAGGTCGTGTATCCAAATTAGAAACAGCTTACGAGAAAGATAAATGGATTGAGCGCCCATCAGGTTTGTGCAACGGATGGTGTCCAGTTAAAGACTGTAAGTTCTACAAGGATAAACGGTAATGGCACGTACACCTGAAGGGAAGGTCAAAGATGAAGTCAAGAAAGTTCTTAAAGAATTTAATGTATGGTATTTTTGCCCGATGCAAAACGGTTTTGGTGTTGTGGGTATCCCTGATTTTATATGCTGTATCGATGGTAAATTTTTTGCCATAGAAACGAAAGCACCAAGTAAGATCAACAATACGACACCGAATCAGGATCGTGTAATCAAGGAAATCAAAGACCATGGTGGCTATGTTATCGTGGTTGACGATGCAAAATTAGTTAGAGCATTTTTACAAGGAGTAAAAGATGAACAAAGGCGGGCCTACTAAAGCAGCGTACGACAAAGCGTACGAGTCAAGACCAGACCAAATCAAGAAACGTGAGGAGCGAAACAAAGCCCGAGCAGAAATGATTAAGGCTGGCAAAGCAAAGAAGGGCGATGGTAAAGACATTGACCACATCAAGATGTTAGACGTTGGCGGTAAAAATAAAGTGAGCAATATGCGTGCTATACCTGCCAAAGAAAATCGTGGGTGGAGAGATGACCATGCCAAGGTTTGGGGCGACAACAAAAGCGCTAAAAAATGATCGTTCGACAAGATAAAAAAGCGCTGATCTATAAACTGCGCAATCCCTCTAGAATAACTACTGTAATGCCTACTGCCAAAGTGATAAAACACAATGGCATAGACTACGTGGCTGTGCCACATCGTCCTGATGAAGTTAAAGTGTTACGCAACTTGGGGCTTGAAGCACCTGATCCCATGTCGTACTACTATAAATTCACTGGGCGGTTCAAACCATTCCAAGCTCAGATAGATACGGCTAACTTCCTATCGATGCACGATAGAGCGTTCTGCCTTAACTCTATGGGCTTAGGTAAAACGGTGACATCGCTATGGACTTATGACTATATGCGTCATGCAAAGATGGTCAAGAAGGTTCTGATCGTTTGTCCGTTATCTACCATGGAGCGTACATGGGCTGATGAAGTATGGAAGACTTTCCCCCATCTTGAGTGTGCGGTTCTATATGGAACACGTGAGCGCCGTAAGAAATTACTATCGCAGGACGTAAACATTTATATTATCAACACAGATGGAATTAAAACCATCCAAGAAGATTTAAGAGCAAGAGATGATATCGATCTCATTATCGTGGACGAAATCGCAATGTTCCGCAACGCTAGTACAGACCGTTGGAAGACACTCAACGATATCTGTAACAAGCAACATCCGAGAAGGGTCTGGGGACTTACTGGAGCTCCTACACCACATCAACCGACTGACGCATGGGCGCAATGCAGAATTGTCAACCCAACAAATCCTGACGTACCAAAGTATTTTTCCAAATTTAAAGACTTGGTAATGAAACAAATCACACAATTCGTTTGGGTTCCAAGACCCAACGCAGTTGAAGTGGTAAAGCAAATGATGCAACCATCGGTTCGTTTTGCATTAGACGATTGCATTGACTTACCCGAACAAATTATTTCATCACGTGATGTCCAAATGACACCCGAGCAAAAGACGGCTTACAAGGCTATGTTGGAAAAGCTCATGATGGAATATGAAGGCGGTGAAGTCCTTGCAGTCAACGAAGCAGTTAAAGCCAACAAGCTTGTACAAATTGCTTGTGGAGTTGCCTATGGTAAAGGTGGAGAGTTCATCAACATTCCATCCAAGCCAAGGCTAGACGTACTGAGGGAGATCATTGAAGAATCTGAAGGTAAGGTATTGGTATTCGTCCCACTCACTGGAGTACTTGAGCATTTAGCTACGGAATTATCCAAGGAGTGGACTGTTGCATGTATTCACGGAGGAGTAAACAAATCAAACAGAGATGAAATTTTTAGTAACTTTCAAGAAACCATTGACCCACACGTTATCATTGCAAACCCTGCAACGATGAGCCATGGGCTGACACTAACTAACGCAACAACTATTGTATGGTACGCACCAATACATAGTAACGATGTATACGAACAAGCTTGTGCTCGTGTACGAAGGCCAGGACAGACTCGCACCACTGTGATTGTCCATATCGCTGCGAGCGACATAGAACGAAAGATTTATTCACGGTTACAAAAGAAACAAAAGTTACAAGGTTCTTTGCTTGAAATCATGAAGGGCGAAGAATTAGTATAAATACTGTGCACAAATATAATTTTTCTGTTAACCTTATCCCCCCTCTAGGAGAAAACAAAAATGAAACTATCGGAACTTGTACAAAAGTACATTGAGTTGAGAGATAAAAAATCGGAATTCAAAAAAGAATACGAAGCGAAAGTTGCGAAGTTGGATGTAGTGCTAGAAAAGATTGAAGCGAGTTTATTGCAGACTTTCGATTCTGCTGGCATGGACTCGATCAAAACTGAATTTGGTACTGCATACACTTCTACAAGATCAACCGCATCTGTGGCTGACAAAGACGCTTTCTTCCAATTTGTGAAAACAAATGAAGACTGGCAGTTGATGGAAATCCGTTGTTCTAAAACAGGGGTAGAACAATTCAAAGCGGAAAATGACGACTTACCCCCTGGAATTTCATGGCGATCAGAGCGAGTGGTAAACATTCGCCGTTCGTCTTAACTAACCCTTCTTGGAGAAAAAACGATGAGTAATATCATCCCTTTCGATGGCGAAAATTTACCTGCGTATTTAAAAACAGCAGAAGCGACAGACTTAAATAATGACTTAACAGCTCACGCTGGTGGTGGTTTCCCAGTCATTAGTATCAAAGGCAAAATCTTTACGATTGTTAGAGATGGCGAGCGTACAGTTCTACCTAATCCCAAAGACCCTGACAGTGCGGCAACCTCTATTGAAGTTGTTATGCTCAAGGTGAACAAGGGTACATCTAAAGTTTGGTATGCCAAAGGCTATACAGAGGGCGCAGAGAATCTCAAGCCTGATTGTTTCAGTAACGATGGCATCAAGCCCGATGCACAAGTTGAAGAGCCTGTATCCAAGTCTTGTGCTGTATGCCCTAACAACCAATGGGGTTCCAAGATCAGTGAGCAAGGTAGCAAGGGTAAGGCTTGTCAAGACTCAGTTCGCATGGCTGTGGCTACTCCTGACCGTATCAATGACCCATACTTGATTCGTATCCCTCCTGCATCTATTCGTGCATTGGGTGAACTAGGGAAAGTCCTAGAAAAGCGTGGCGGTAAACGTTTGGCTTATAACATGGTTCTTACCAAAATTGGTTTCGTCATGGAAGAAGCAACACCAAAGTTAACATTTAAGGCTGTAGGATTGTTGGACGATGAGTCTTACAAACAAGTCCAAGAAGTTGTAAACTCTGATGTCGTAGCTCAGATTCTCGGTCAAGCATTCGTACCCACCGAAGCTGTCGATAATGAGCCTGATCTACCTGCGGTCACTGTAAAGAAGACTGAGGATGAAAAGCCTAAAGCCGTGGCAGATAAGCCCAAAGCAAAGCCAAAAGCCGAGCCCAAGCCTGAG
>Ga0214192_1000366_pt1 | contig 28601 bp, 62 predicted proteins | sample TroBogEpilimnion_44_FD_153030 | JGI IMG/M metagenome (GOLD analysis project Ga0214192, IMG submission 153030) | Freshwater microbial communities from Trout Bog Lake, WI - 29JUL2008 epilimnion | ecosystem: Environmental > Aquatic > Freshwater > Lake > Epilimnion/Euphotic zone | place: Trout Bog... | reverse complement strand
CCTTTTCTTGGATGACCGTCGCGTTCGAGCCACGCCTTAGTTTTTGCTGCTATTTTTGCTCTGATTTCCGGGCTTGCATCTCGCATGGGGGCGTCAGCATGGGCAGCCACGTTATAGCAATAGGCTGTACCAAAATGCTCGTCCAACCATTTCTGCTCCGCCGGGAATAGCTCTTCCTTACTGTTTAGCTGTTCTACAATTTCGAACCTGAAGCAATCTTCACCATACTTATCCCACGCTCTTTGTAGGCGAATGCAAACGTGATTTCCCAAGCGCAGTGCTTTACGATGAGCCCAGAAGCGTTTGCGGCTATCTACGGTGCTACCAACATAAAACTTATCGTTGACGACGTTGCGGATTTTGTAGATCACGTTCTTCACAGGAAATCTCCGATATAAATAAAGTGAACGTTAGTGTATAGGCCGCGGAACACCGTGTCAACTGTTAGATAAAGAAAAGGGGCCCGAAGGCCCCTGTTTCCCGGCTGGGATCTCCCAACCCATTGATTTTCCTCAGGTTGAACCGGAAGAACCGTATACGCCCAAGTAATCGGACCATCCAAAACTGTAGCGCTCTCTTGCCTTGTAGCGAGCGTTTCCTGTATCGAAATCAGCGTCCATACTGGTAGAAAGCGGTGTACGAACGAAATGCTTCAGGCCATTCGGTACGTCCGTGGTAAGGAACCAAGCATTGGTGTCAGTCAACCAGTGATTAACAGTATAGCCACCCGGAATAGAACCATTGTTCTTCAGAGCGTTAATATCGTTGTCAGAAGTGCCAACACGAAGCTCAGTTTCGAGGATGCGAGTAGCTACGAACTGCAGGGCAGACGGGATTACCAGCTTCTTCGGCTTAGCTGCGATGAGCAGACCACGTTCGTCAGTCCACAGAGAAATCTGAATAACCGCATTTTCAAGTGAGGTTTCGTTCAGATCCGCAGGGGTTGACGGGATGTTGGAGATGGTTGAACCATAGGTCAGTGGGTGAGCATTGCTGAACAGAGCCTGACCGTCACCACCTTTGTAGTTCGAGTTAAAGCCGTTGTTCAGAATGTTAGCGCCCTTGACTTCCTTGGTGTACGCCATAGCACGAGCCAGCGCCTTGGTATAACGTGCAGACAGTGAGTCATACAGGTTATCTTCGATAGCTTCTTCGGTGAGAGAGAAGCCAAGTGCAATGGTTTCGTGGGTGTAGCGAGTGTTCCAAGCTTCCTGCGCATTGTCATACGCAATGGCGCTACCTTCGGCCTTAACCGGGGCGGCACCGAAGCCGGAGAGCTTCTGTTCTTCTTCAAAGGAACGCTCAGAACTTTCAGTTTCAAAAAGCTCCTTGTATTCCTCACCATACCGCTCATATTCCAGACCGAACAGTGCGTTCAAGCCGGGGAGCAGCTCTTTAAGTAATTGCGCGCGTGTAATAGCAGCCATTTAAGTTACTCCTTAGATGCCGGTAGTCTGACGATAGAAATGGAAGCCTGCATTGAAGCCAACCAGAACCTGCTGATAAGTGCCATCAGACAGCGCCGTAGAACGAACAACGTCAATGATACGAAGCGGCAAGGTGTTGGTGGTGGCTGCAGAAGACAGATTAACGGTTACGAGACTGTCGCCCGTAGTGGTGTTAACAAGACCCGTCTTTACATAGTAGCCGACATTCTGCCCTACGTTGGCCTGAGTGGCCGCAGAAGAGGTAAGCAGATTGCCTGAGCTATCAGATACCGTAGCAACAAATACAGCATCAGGATCTTCACAAACATACGCCCAACCGAAACCGTAGTTAGAGTTAGAGCTGTCTGCAAGGATCGTGGTGCCGGTAGGCCAATACTGAGACCACAGCGGCTGCTTAGGAGCAGTGCTAGGTGAATACTGACATCCAAGGAAAATACCAACCGGAGCCGCAGCAAAAGCCGCCTTAGCGCCAGCAGTGGTGTCAACACGAACAATCGTGCCGTCAGTGGTGTAGGTTACGAAATCGCCATAACCGATGTTCTGAGCGTACCCAGAGTCAATCGGGATTTCACGAATCGCTCCGCTATAAACACGGCCACCGATGAGGTTAACAGGAACCAAACCTGTAGGGCCGATACCATTAGGATAAGCCATAATAAACTCCTAAATTTAAATGATTCGGCCCCTAAACATTTTAGGAACCGCGACCAAAAGACACTTTGGATTTCCCTTCACGGAAAAGGGGCATCCTAGGATCACTTTCACGCATAAGGTTGTTGTCGACCGACTGCGTTTGGCGCTGGGTCATCTCATCATAATACTCACGCCGCTGAACCGACATTTCTTGTGAGGTCTTACAAAGGACAAGCCCGCCAATCTCAATAAGATCAGAACTCGGAGCCAGACCAAATGCGGCAAAATCAGCACTGATTTCTGGATGATCCGATGCCTTACATGGAACCCAACCTTCACGCCTAGCTTTCGCCATATTTGCGGGATCAGGCTGACCCATCATTGCTACTCGAACCCATCTAAAAGTTACGCCGTCTACGGGATTTGGGATTGGGAGATCGTGCGCAGGCTTCCATGACTGCTGCCTTACCTCAGTTTCCCTTGTTTCCGTTGCACGGGGCTTACGATCCAAATCAATTTGATTAGCCATTTATCTTCTGCTCCTTTGCTGCGTGCTTGGCATATACTTCGAGCGGTACTCCAAGACGTTTTGCTATTGCGACTTGCGATGCTGTCAATGTGACCTTTTTTGATGCGGTGGTTCTTCCAGCCGGTGCCACAGGTGATGCCTTCTTGGGTCGTTCAAATTTTTCGGGGAACCTCTGACGAATCCCACTATCGATATTTTGATAGTACTCATCGCTGGTCGGGTCAATTCCCGAGTTAACCAATTTCTGGTGCAGTCCGTAAGCAAGTGAGGTCATTTCCTCATCCTTTCCAAACCAAGGGTTGCGTGCCGCCCAGTCTTCAGCTTTCAGGTCACGAGGTTGGATAGGCGCTTCAGGCGCTGGTTGAGGACTATATACCTGAGTATTCTGCGTTTGTAAAGAGGGGGTTTGTTGGGCTACCGCGTTAGATACATAGGAGCTGAGCCTATCCTTCTGTATAGCCAATTCATTAAGCTCTTTACTCGCTTCCAGCGTACCTTCGGTGTCACCCGCTTCGTGCGCCCTACGGTATCTATCTTCGGCCAGCTTCTGGGCCATCTCAATTTTGGCTTGCGCTTCCTGCGTGTAAGCCTGCTGACCCCATGTCAGCGTCTGTTTGAGCCTATTGTTCTCTTCAAGAATAGACTGCGCTACCCGAATAGCTTCGGCATTTTGCCGTTCCAGAGCTTCCTTGGCTCTACGCTCATCGTGGTACTTGTGGTTAATCTGGTTAATACGCTTCTGAACTTTGTCCGAGTAGTTCTCCAACTCCTCTTCGTGTTCTTCCTCTTCCTGCGCTGTTAGCGGCTTACGGCCTCGGTCTTCTTCCGGCGTATCGTCTACGACTTCAATTTCAAAACCCTGTTCTTCGGCTTCAGCCTGCAAGTGTTCAGGAATCTCAAACTCTTCGTTGATAATTTCTTTAGCCATTAGTACGCCCTCCCGAGGCCGCGAGGATCAAGAATTGTACCCTCGATTTGATCGTCGTTTACGATGATGAACTCCTTACCATCTACAGAGAATCTGGAGCCTGAATAGGCGCGTAGAAGAACAAAATCGCCTTCCTTACACCATGGCCCCGTGGGGAACTTCGCTTCATCCTTGTAACACATCGGTCCTTGTTTCAACACAAGACCTACAACAGCGCCCTGTTCTTCCTTTTTTCGGGTTTCGTTGGCATATACAATACCGCCTTCGGATTTCTCTTCGATTTCCGGCTTTACCACCAGCATTTTGTACCCAACAGGGTCTGGCAGGCGAGATGCAAGGTTTTCAGCGGCTTCTTGGGTCTTTTCAGCGTCGATTGCTGTAGCAGACATTAGTCTTCCTCATCATAGCTTTGCAGGTCTTTTACCCGGTTAAGGGCGAGAGTTAGACCCGTAATCACTCCCGTTTGATATCGATAGTCCGCATAGTCCTTGGCATGGGAATAAACCACGTAGTCCTTCTGCGATTCCAAGGCTTCCTCTATATCCTTTTGCAATACATCAAGTATCGTTGTCATTTAGCACCTTACATTGGTGGTTGGGGCATACCCGGCTGACCCGGAGGGGTCTGCATTTCCTGCTCTCTCAGAGCTTCCGTCTGCTTCGTTGCGGCGTCCATTCCCTTAAACAGCAAATCAAGCTTCTGGTCTTCGCCCTGCAAGAGCATCTTGGCCTCGTTGTTAATCATCGCAATTTCCTTCTGCGCGTCAATCTTGGCCATCTCAATCATCTTCTTGTCTTCAAGCTCCTTCGCTTTAAGTTCGAGCTCCTGCTTCTGCATCTGTAGTACAGGGTCCTGAGCCTGCTGAGCGTTCTGCTGCTGTTGGGCCTGATTCTGGTTCTGCGCTAAAAGTCGCTGTGCGGCGTCTGCTGAAAGCTGGGAAATCTGAACCTCCAATTCCGGCGGAAGCTTTTGACCCGGCGCGGGGAGCGTAACACCCAACTGCTTTTCGATGTCTTTGCGGTACTGGAACCCGATGTGCTCCATGATGTGTGCTTGCATCGCTTGGCCTATCGCCTGCGCTTGCGGGTTCTGTCCCATGATTTGAGCTATTGAGGGGTCGTTAAGCGCTGCTTTGTGGACGGTGATGTGCGCGGTGTGGTCCTGCTCCAAAAATGCCTTCACGGGCTTCATATTGAGAATGTTCATGTTCTCAGTCACAGGATCTACGGGCGTCTCTTCATCCGCAATAGGAATAATCTTGTCGGCGTCCCGAATACCCATGGTGTCCAAGAACTGACGATGCAACTCAGCAAGGTCATAAATCTGCGGAGCACTCTGAGAAAGCTGGATAGCGGCCTGATACTGGATGATCCTCTGCGCCATCGTGGAGGCGTTCGGGTCTGATACGGGGATAATGTCGGTCTGATCGTAATCGTCGCGCTTCTGCGCTCTCGTGGCCCCATAATCGGGGTCATATTCGTACTCTGACGGGGTATAGTCCTTAATCAGCTTGGCGATGAGCTTAAATTCCTGCTCCATGCTGGCGTGTACACGCGCCTGAACAGCCGACATGACCTTGAGCGTACGCTCCAAAATAGCCAGTGTAGTGCCCACAGGGGCCTCACCGTTCATGTCATTCAGCTTAACATCGGCTACAGCGGCGAGCCTACGGCCCTCATCGACCACATTCTGGAGGAGCTGGAACAGCGTTTGGCTAGGTTCTTTATAGGGAAGCGGCAGGATATTGTCCCTGATTGACGTACCGGGTACGTCCACATCTCTCCATTCACCCGGCATAATCGGGGTATCGTCACCCTTAATGCGTAGCCCACGCGCCTTCAAACCGCCGGGGAGATTACTGAGCGTACCTGCATCAATCAACTGACGAACAATACTCGTAGCACTCTTGGCGAACCCGCCAATCAGGTGAATCAAACCGTAGCCGTAAGCACCGAACCCCGGAATGTAGGTGTACTGAACAAAATGCTGTTTGGCTCGCTTGAATGGGTCGGTTTCATCCCAGTTGCGACGAATTGCCAGAACCTCCTGAGTCCCCTTGTCTATTGTAATGACGTAAGGCAGCGCAATACCTGTCTCTTCCCCGGTCTCGGGGTCGGTATCTTCAAACCCTTCAAGGTCCAATTCAACCTGCATCTCCAAAATACGATAGCGATCATCCTTAATGGCGCTGAATCCATCTGCCTCATCCTTGCGCTTCTGAATGTCATCAAAGTCCTTACTCGGCTCACCGAGCTCTACATCCCTGTAAAACCCTGCGTATTGAAGCTTTTTGACCTCATTCTTGGTCTTCCGCATAGCGTGCGTGACACGCGGGGCAGTACGGGCATCTGATGCTCCATATGGGATATAGAGGTCTTCAGCCGGGACAAACATGGAAGTCGGGCGGTCCATCGTGGGATCAAAATAGACCTTTTTGAAGCTTGCACCCGCAAGCGACAGTGACCACAGCATCTTTTCATGCTCAGGCCGGAACTCCTGCATCTTTTCAGTCAGGTTGTAGTTCATATCCTCTACAACTCGCGCCGCCATCTCTTGCGTCTTACGGTCATCCTTGCCGATTACTTTGGCTCTTACAGGGCCTTGCGCAGGGAAAGTCTCCGAAATCATTTCGGACTGAAAACGTACTGCAGCTTCCGTAAGCATGGGATGATATACACCTGCCGCTCCCTGCCAAGGTTCCGACCTTTCTTCTATTTTTAGCCCTAATAAATCTAAACCGTCTATGTAAGTTTGTTCCCAATCCTTGCGAGCATTGCGGTCATTATCAAAATCCTCAAGCAGATCGCCAGCGAGCGAAGCGAGCGCACTCTCATCCATGTACTCCGCTAGGTTTGCATCAAAGCTAGGCTCCTGCTCGACCTCTATATCTACGTCAAATACATCCTCACCGTCCTCGGGCCCAATCACAACCTCAATAGGCTGGTCATCATTCTCTAAGAAAGGGCTCTGGGGCATCATTTGCTTGGATACTAGGTCTGGAGCGGCCATGTGTTTACCTATAGGATTTCGAGAAGTTTCTGCAAATAGTGCTGGGCTTTGGCTATGTCTTCAGGAAATTCGCCTTTCTCGCCTGCCCGCATGATGTATTTTAGCGCATTGTACCTGTAAAACCCGATAGCTTGTTCTCTAGGCCCGTCATCAATCACATCCCACGGCTGAATGTCCATGTCTTTGTAGTGCGCACCGCCCACCTGACGCGAGTTTGCGGGAATTTGGTTTCCGTTTTTGTCCTTGGAAATGTCCGGTATAGCCATACCCGGCTCCCAGTCTGTCGCGTAGCTCACCTTCTCAGCAAGCTTTGCTCTTTCTTCGCGTACCACAGCGGTCTTGGCCGCTAAAGTTTCCCACATTCTCTGGGTGTTATCTGCACCGAGTTCTTCAGGGTTAAACCGTATACGGTTGCCCATATCATCTACTTCATCCTCAAAAGCCATAATGTCCCTCAGGTGTATGTACATGTTCAATAGTAAGCGGCACGCTTTGCCCGGTATAAAGAAAAATCCACATCCTCTTCGTCGTGCTGGGTTCCAATAAACCCGCCTTGCCTATATCTGTGCAAACACAGGCTGGTAGCGTCAACGTAGTCGTCGTTACGCGCATTAGGAAACGCCGCCATTTCATCCACAACCTCTTCAGCCCATCGCGTATCAGGTCTCCATACTTTACCCGAAGCAAATATATCGGCAATGGCATTCAAGCGGGTTATCTTATCGTTACCCCGAGACGGCGTAAACTCCCCAACGGGAATACCCATTCTGCGAAGTTCGTAAATCAACGGTGCACCACTGGCGCGTTTTTCAATGATGATGCTATCAGGTTCCCACTCCTTGTACATTTCGAGCGTCTTGGCTTTTAACTCAGGAAACTCAAGCTTGTCTCGCCACGCATTCAGCAAAATCAGGTTAGGTTGACCCCCATCGTCATCATTGTTCCACACACCAAAAAACACAGCCGCAGAGTAGTCAGCAGACTTACGCGCTTCAAACGCCGTGTCCATAGCCATAATGATGTACTCCACAGGGGGAGGTCGCTCCGCTTCCCAGATTCTCCAATCCTGCCGCTTGATGATAGCGTTCTCATCGGATGTGGGGTCCTGCATGTACTGGGCTTGCCACTTCGCTACGGGGATAGAGGCTTTTACGGTCTCCAGCTCATCCTTCGACCAATACTGCGGCCAGAGTGGTTTACCCGATGGCAAAATAGCCGGGAACTCAAAAACTTCCCACTGATCGGCTTTATTGTTTTTAGCCGCGGTCTCAAGCACCTGCGCGGTAAGGTCGCGGAGGGACCATCTAGTATTGTGGGAAACTACCCCGTTGGCGATAAAATTCTCCGTCCTATCAATCTCCACATCAAAAACTTCGGCCTCCCCGTCAGGAGTTATCGTCAGAATCTGATCCGTCGTGAAGTCTGAGATACGCCGCAGCTCGCTCAAGTACTTCTGGTGTTTTTCCGTATCCAACAGCGAGGTTGCAATCGTTGCACAATAACCCTCTGACTTTTCCTGTGTCGTGGCAGTGGTCGATGCAGAGCTTCCCGTTCCAATGTGCTCTTGTGTTTTTATCAGATGGTGGCTCTTTGCAAACTGCGCACTTGCCGCCTTGTTTTTCGACCATTGCATCGTACTCTTCGATAGTAATCCCGTACCGCGATTTAATGCGCGTAGCTCTTCGTAATTCTGGAGTGCGTCTGCCGTGACCATCTTGCCATCTTTTTGCGTTGTAGTGTGAGGCACATAAGCCTTTAGACACAATGTCATTTTGGCAACCCAGCTCTGAGCAAGTTTTTCCTTTATGCTTTCCGTGATGCCCGGGAGGATGCCTAGGGGCGTCTGGGTTTTTGCGGTGGTAGCTATCGCTTGCTTTGCAAGGTCCGCACTTACTGGGTTTTGTCTTTGCTCTCCCCGGCCTGTTGCACCCTTCGTTTGTACAAGGCCCAAAACTATCTTCCGAAGTCCATGGAGTATATGTCTGTTTTTTATAGCACGAGTCGCAAAGCCCCGGCTTCTTTGTCCTAGAAGGTCTGCTACATCCTTCCGTGATACAAGTTGATCTCCCGGCCTCAAGTTTTTTAGTCTCGTCCATTCCAATACTCCTTCGTTCATCACAAGAAACGGGTGTCTCTCATTTGCTCGGAGTATTCTACCAGATTGTGTTTGTATTTTGTGTATGGAATCAACACCACATGACCGCCAGTTTTTCACCTTGGCTGTTGTCAGCTTACCCGCATCGAAAGTCGCTACCACATCTCCGGGGCGTATGTCTTGCAGTGGTTTTTCTACCCCCGTCGCCATCAAAACTTTCGTATCCCCGGTCATGCACATAACGATGACAATAGCCCCACCGGGCTGCAAACGCTGACGAATACCTGTTGTATACCACTCGTAGATTTTATCGTAGATACCGGGATTAAGAATTGCCGCAAGCGCCTCTTGTTCGTTATGCGGGTCATCCACGATTGCTAAATCAGCACCGCGTCCTGCCAAGGCCGCTCCAACACCGCACGCATAGTAAACGCCGTTATGGTTTGTAGCCCAGCGCCCTGCTGACTTTGAGTCCGATCTAAGAGACACATCAGGGAAAATATCCTGATAAGATTCAGACTCCAATAGATTTCTCACCTGCCTACCGAAGCCTTCAGCGAGCTCGCCTGTGTTGGATACCTGTAGGATCTGCTTTTTCGGAAATCTACCCAAGAACCACGCAGGGAATAAGTAGGATGCGAATAACGATTTGCTATGTCTCGGAGCCAAATTAATAATTACGCGTTTTTTCCTTCCGGCAGCGATGTCTTCAAACAGCTTGGCAATACGCTGATGGTGCGCTCCCGAAATGAAATCGGGGTACTGGGATTTTACGAAACTGATGAAGTCCTCTTGGCATTTCTTGCGGTTCTCACGCTTATCAAGCTCCGACAGTATGGCATTGAGTTTCCGTTTCTCCTCCGTTGAGGCGTGGGCTAATGCAGCTTCTATGGCTTCGGGGGATATGCCTTCCAACATCACACGCGCTCCGCTGTGCCTTCAACAACCTTCTCATTCACTCGGCCAGATAGTTTGGCTATGAGTCCCGCAAGCTCCGCTTCAAGTTCCCCGGTGGGTTTTGTTGTAATGCTGATCTCCTTTTTCTCAACCATCAGGTTAGCTACGCAGGATTTGGCAATCGAATCCAATGCCGCCTTGGCAATTTTAGGGTCTGGGTCGTTTGCTTGCTGATACCACTTCGTCAGGACAAAGTTCCTCCATTGCGTCTCTGTAACAGGCAATGCGAAATCGTAGGGTCTAAAAGCCGTTGTGAGATACCTTTCCGCTGCCGGAGACGGCGCTGGTGACGTTTTTTGTCCTTGTGCCACCGTGGAAGTCACCCAATCCATTTCTTGGGCTGTGAGAGGCTCTGAAGGAGCATCGGGGATTTTTGCATTGATAAACGCTGGAGAAGCGAAAACGGCCTTGGCGTGTGAGGCAGGTGTACGACCGAGAGGGATTTCAAAATCTTCCATAGTTTTTTGGCAGGGTAGGAGGCCCAGAGAGCTTGACGCTAACATAGGGGGAAAGTGTTGTCAAATTTTTTATGTAGGGGTGGGGGGTATGGGACCCGTTGGATTGGCATGGGGGGTGTTTTGGGCGCGAAGATTTTTTGTAGGTATAGCGGGTATGGGACCCTTTTGAAAAGCTTGGGGGGCTAAATGCGGGAAGGCCGGGGGCGGGGTCGGCATAGCTGTTTTGGTGGGATTTGGTAATTATTTGTCTGGAACACTATTTTAGCCGCTCCTAGGGACTCCAAAGCCATAAGGGGGGTATCGGGTACGGTGGGTTCGCGCCTGCCGGGTTTGCCCGGAAAGATTTTGCTACCCTGCGGGTCTCAAGCGCATAGACCATTCAGAATACCGCCGCGACCGCCTGAGAAGCCCGTGAAGCGACGAAAGCATAGCAACCCATGCGAAGGTAAAGGGTCAGGACATTTTGCTACTCTGCGGATCTCAAGCACGTCGAGAGAACAATGCACACCAGGACAACTAAGCAAACAAGGCAAGCAACGAATCCAAGGCATCAATGCACCTCACGGAAACCCAACACGCCGCCGGGAAACCCACGGCAACTACTCAGACTGCCAAGAAATGTCGAAAACCTTATGGGGCGCGGAATGTAAGCCTTACGCGGGAAGCTGTGAATCTAAGGCCGGCATGATTGCAATGTCGTTTAGCCAGCATTGGCAGGGGTTTAGGATGTTTGTTATATATATATCTATCTTCTACTAAATAATAATAATAGCCGCCCCATCGAGGGGTTTTTGGGGGATGTGTGGTGTTTGTGGGACGTCCCATCTTTTTGTTCCTCCACCTCTCTCTTATAAACATTGTACTTTCAAAATAATTAGGTAGAAGCTAGATGCACCTATAACAAACCCCCACAGCCCGCACCACGCATAGCTAAACGACATTGGACTAAGCCCGGCCTTAGAATCACAAAACCACTTGTAACACTCACAAAAAACCTAGAACCCGCACCGCACAAGGCTTTCCGACATTTTCCACACAACCGAAAACCGCCCTCTAATCACACTCCCTAAACGCTCTAACCGCCCTCGATTAACCCTCTATTCCCTGTAAACTTTGTCTAGCTTGGTAACTAACACTAAAAAGCGCACTCTTTTAGTACTCCAGATTCCCAAAAATGGGCGCACTCTTTTAGAACTCCTATAAAACCCTTCGAAAATTCTTGACGTCCTAGAAATCGGGTGCTATTTTGAAATCGGAGGGCATTCCGCCCTCCTTTAACCCTCTAGGAGAGTGTATGAAAATTGTCTCTATCAAACTGGCCACCGATGTTGCAGAGGCTTTATCCCAACTTGGGGAGAAAAATAGTCGGTCAAGGGCCGCTGAGTTGGACTATATAGTGCGAGAGCATTGGAGGAAGCAATTCGGCAGTTCGACATTGCCGGTGCCAAGGGGCGTTCAAATCCGAGTGTCTGCAGATCCCAATTCATCTACCGCGTATGAGTATGAAGTATGGAAGAAAGCGTGGAAATCCGTGCTAGGTGACTCGGCGAGGGAATTGATCCCGCGTTTAGGGAGTGTGGATGACTTTGAGCGCAGGGTACAGGCTTTGTGCGCCGAACGTGGTGTGAAGTGGCGGGCTTTAAACCCGAAGGAAAAGCAATACTATGCTGATGGTCTGGCTCAAGTTCTGGGGGACTAAGATGAATAAGAAAAGGATGATAGCTATAAGTGATACTTCCAGCGCAAAGTTGGCAGTCATGGCGGAAGCTACGCACCGCAGGGCCCCGGGGGAATTGGAAACTCTGATTAAGCGGGCTTGGGAAAGATATGAGCGGGACCCGTGGGAGTACGCGCAGGATATAAAGGAAGCGGCCCCCATGCCGTTTGATGACCCAGAGGGCCACACGATAAAGCTGAACAATGCCGTGACAGTGGCGGTTGAATACCTAGCCGAAAGATATGGCCTCAGTAAAACGGAAGCGCTCAAGCACGCCATCAAGCAAGCGTTCATTGCTGAGCAATGCAAGGAAATAAAAGAACGCCACGCGTTCGAAGATTAAGGACCAACCCCGCGCCACGGACGGCGCAAACCCTTGATTCTCAAGGTGAAAAAATAATTACAAAAACTATTGACAAGCGAAAAAGTGAAGGATTAGACTATGTCCACGGTGTCACCGACACCAGAGCAACTGGAGAGAACAATGCGAATCATCAACCCCCATAAGACCGACAAAGCCGACTGGACACTGTATTTAATTGCCTTTTTACTCGCGTTTGGCGAGAGCATTGCTGATATTTTGGGAGGCTAAGAGGGTGAAAATCAAACCAGAACACTACGAGTACATTAAGCATGCCATTGAAGCATTGCCGCGTGATAAGGTGCTAGCACACAAGGAAGCGTTGAAGAATGACGCACGGGTTAAAGACTTAGACAAGCGGTTTAGGTGGGACTTGCTGTTTGCTTCGCAATCTAGCATATATATTGCCGATACACTCTACAACTACATGGACGACAAGCATATTGACACGGCGCTGCGTGCAATTGTGAAGGATTTAGGAATTTAAAGAGCGGGGCATGGCCCTACAGGAGAAAATCATGAAAACCTATAACGGACATAAGAACTGGAACCATTGGAACGTCTCGCTTTGGATCAATAACGATGAGGGGCTTTACCAGGACGCATTGTGGGCTATTTCGTGCGGGCTAAACCGGGACAGTGCAGTAGAGCTTTTCTTAGAGCTTCGGGGAATGCGGGAGGAATTCAGCACACCTGATGGGGCTAGGTACTCTAAAAGCGCGGTGCGCGCGGCAATGGTTGGAATGTAAGGCAATGAAGAAAGCAATCGAACAGATGCGGAAAGAGGGTTGCGCGGTTGTCGTACTCACGCCAAAAGAGCTAAAGGGGCTAAACCCCTCCCTGCTAGAAACCTTTATATATCTCGGAGTAGACAGGGCGCTAAACAATAACACGTTTGCCCGAGCGGATATAAGTGACGAGATCAAAGCACACGCGCTGGCAAGCGTTGAACTATACGAACAAGAGGAATAAGAAAATGCAGATTTCACCGAGAGCAATCATCAAGACCAAGTTTATCGGACCAACAAACTATCGTGGGGCGCGTATCAAGGCCATATGCCAAGCGGGATCAATCACCATCAGCTACCCATACGAATTAAGAGCGGCAGACGTGCATTGGCAAGCCGCAAAGGCGCTGATAGAAAAGCTTGGACTGCTTTGGGGCGATAGGTATACCGTAGGCTCAGACAATGATGGGTATTACTTCATCCCTACTGATGGGTTCAACACGGCTAGTTTAGATACGCGCCTCGTAGCGGCGGAGGACTAGACAATGGAACCAATCACCAACACACAAGACGTCATCGACTCACGCGACATTATTGAGCGGATTGCAGAGCTTAAAGAAATCAGAGACACCATAGAAACAGAATGGGCATCAAATCCAGATAACGCCGGGTATGACTTTGCTAGATACGCGCGGAATGATGTTAACTGGAGTGATGAACTGGAAGATGAGCTTGCGAAACTTGAGGCCCTAGCCGCTGAATGTGGAGGTGTAGCCGACTGGGAATATGGTGAGACACTGATTAGATACAGCTACTTTAAAGACTACGCACAAGAGCTTGCCGAAGATTGTGGAATGATCCCCGAAGGTTTGTCATGGCCTTGCAACTGCATCGATTGGGATCAAGCGGCTAGGGAACTTCAATATGACTATATGCTTGTCGAGTTTGACGGCGTGGACTACTGGATTCGTAATTGCTAAAACCCACGGGGGCCACACCGCGCCCCTTAATTAATGAGGGAATGACAATGAACCGTGAAGACTTTGAGCGCGTATATTTAGACTGGGTTAATAACTTTTTTTCCGTCGATGGATATGCCGAATACTACGGACTACGCCGGGATGAAGCGGAAGCATTGATTAGACTTGCATGGGCGGTATGCGACCGCCCTAAAGGGGTTATGCGAGTAGGAAACCCAGAAAATTAAAGAGCGTGGTATCGACAGCATAGCTAACCATAAAGACAACCCGAGGCGAACCAATGGCGATTCTAATTATATTTTTTACATTTGCCGTAGTAACGGCGATCCTGAGCATGGCGAAAAGCGAAAACGAGATTAACCTAGCATACCTTGCCGTGACGTTTTTCACCTGCCTTATGGGCGTGATGTTTATGGCGAACTGAGGGAATGGCAATGCAATACAACACAATATGCCCACTCTGCGGGCTACGCCTAGGCGGTCAAGCCGACAAAACCAAACTACCTAAACACAGGGCCGAGTGTATCCCGCAACTGCAAGCCATGAACGTCAAGAAAAAATGCGCGGGTAAATTAGGGATGGGCAGGGCTAACCACTTCGCGGACTATATTAGGGATAAGGGGTTATGAGATGAAAAAGTACAAAGGCTATACCTATACGCGCATAGCACCCGGAATAGTAGCAATATATGGCGAGGACAAAACCAATGCCGAGAGCTATTGCATTACGGAAAAAGACGCGAAGCTAATTATAGATTTTCTAGTGCATAAAGCCACAATCACGTCGGGAGAATTAAAATGATAGACACACAAGACAAACTCGAAGCGTTCGTGAAAGAGCATAGGTTCGCTATGCTGACCGTAGCCGTGAGGGATTTTTCAGCGGATGCAGAATCAAACGGTGATGACGTATGGACAACCTATTTTAACCGGGAGACCAACGACCGATGCGACATAAACATCTACCGCTCGGAAGATAGCAACGAGATATACATCGTAGCCTATGCACTAAAACAATCCCCCGAGGGAGAGCGATACGGGTGGATAAACAATACCGAGACAGAATACCCAGTTGCGACAATAACGCTAGGGTAAACCATAATGAGGTAAAACCATGAACGCGCAAAAATGGAACGACAACAAACAGTACGAACACATATTCAGCATAGGCTTCAGCGTATCAACAGACAAACCATGGGAGCTTGTCACTCCCGAAGAAATAAAGGAGGCGATAGAGAGAAAACTAGCCGCGCTTAAGCGTAGCGATAATGAACTGATGGAAGCCGTGTGGTGTGAAGAGACTCTAGAGTATGAGGTGGAGTGATGGACAAGCTAAAGTACGAACATAGAAAAGCTATTATGCAGATGAAACAGGAAGGTTATGCAGTCATGGTGTTCAGCCCAGAGACGTTAGGTGTAGTCGATCCTAGGCATTTTGAACATTCGTTTCTTAATGTCGCTCTTAAGTTGTTGAGTATTTCTAATGGTGATAAAGATGAAGCTTAAAGCCACTATCGCGGCGGTGATGCTATGCGGTGTAGCCCATGCCGATGTAATCCAGAACTCCGAAGTCGCTACGCTTTTTGTAACGCGCCAAGCCCCCGCAGGGGGGCAAGCGGGATGGGTGAACTCAGCCATGCGTGGCTATACTCAGACGCAACAAGGGACAACCTCATTCGAGTGGGCAGTGCTAGGCATCGTGGACAACTACGCCACAGGCGGAGAAAACGTAGGGGTTTATGGGCAGGGTAACAAGTACCAAGGAGCAGGGCCAACGTGGGGTGGAGTATTCGAAGCAAGGGATAAGTCCGGTACAGCGACACCGAGCGCATTGGTAGGGTTGGAGGTAGATAACTTCGCTAATGGTGTGGACAAGCTCGGCAATAAAGTCGGTGTGGATATTGTGATCGGCAAAGGGGTAGCGTCAGGCGCACCCAACGATGCAGGGATAGGACTAAGGATAGGCAACGTGAATGGCGATGCAACCCAAGGATCAGTAGCCGTAGGCATTGATATGTCCCAAGCTGTAATTAAAGACGCCGCAATCGCGGTGCCACCTGGAGTACCTATTAAGTTCGGACAAAGCACGCTTACAATAGACGCTGATGGGATGCTGATAATTAACGGACAAACGATTGACTTGGTGAAACTAGCAAAGCGCACCGGCGCATTAAGGAGGAAGTGAAGATGCTTGATGATTACTACCTTAACATTGAACCAGAAGACCCCGAAGGGGATGCCTTTGAAGAATGGAGTAGCGAAGCGGATCTGACCGAGCTACTGGATGCCGATACGATCAACGAGATTTTGTGGGACTTGTATTACGGGCGGGATAAAGACGCGACTAAGCAAATCTTAGGTGTCGTTGAGACACTATGGGCCGGTGAACTGCGAAGCAGGAGGGAATATGACTGAGATTATCGCATTCGTTATTGGGTTCGTAGCATGGTACGCCGTTTGGGTGTACGTCTGGAAAGCATGAGTATTTAAGGAGCAGGGCATGGCTAGGCTGGAGATTTTGTTTGACGCATTGACAATCGTTGGACTGCTGTTACTATTTTCTGACACGCCGATACTAGGCGTAGGGATGTTGATTGTTGCAGGTGTAGTGTGGCTATGGCTGTGCCCTGACCCGTATAACGTGAATGACTTGGAGGACTAAATGAACGAAGAAATCAAACAACTCACCGACCAGTGTGTGAAGCTCAGTGCCGCGACCCGCGTAGCACTCCTAGGATTAGCCGATATGCTGGTGTACCTAGACAGCCGAAAGACTGTGAAAGCCGAAGACATGACCCGCAAAGTGCGGGAGATACAAGAAGCTGTATACGACGAGGGGTTTAGATGATGAGCAACATAATGCCGGAAGCGGGATTAGTGTTCGGACCTTTACTCACATTGGCGTTGCTTTCTCTGGTGTGCCACATCGCAAACAAAATAGCAGATAGGAAAAAATGAACGCGCCTAAGAGAATTTATGTTGACGTAACACCCGATGAGTTTTACCACACATGGGACACCGAGAAGAGCCAAACAAGAGATGATGATGTGGTTTATGTTCGAGAGGATATTGTTTATGAACTGGCTGAAGCGTTGAATGGATGCCTGAAGGTTGAAGGGTATAAGAACGCAAGAGACATGATTGAAGCCGCACTCGCGAAGCTGGAGAAGGAGTGATGAGTGAAATTATAGCGGGGCTTGTAGCGGCTATTATAATTGTTGGGCTTATGGTTGTTCACGAAGCAGGGAGACTAGATGCCGTAACTCAAATCGAACTAGCCAAAATCCAAGCGGGGTGTAAACCATGAACGACCTAGACGAACCAGACTCTCTACCGGGATACTGCCCGGTGTGTAACAACAAAGCCGATATATGGGACGCCAAGACAAGGCGTTGGGAATGCAGACTCTGTGACTGGACAGGGCGTAGCCCAAACCTGAAGAAATCCGGGTGGTGTCGGGAAACGCAGAAACTTTATTAGGAGGACGCAATGGGTGTTGAATTACGAGGTTGGTTTTGTTTGTTGATCTCTGCGGTGTATTTCACGGGGGACCGTCCTGTGACTGCTTTGTTGTTTTGGTTAGGCGCGATGTTTTATTTCTTTTGGGAGGCGCTAAATGCTAACCCTACCTGATGATGCGATCATCCTAGACCCTGTGGACTTGGCGAATTGTTTCGGGTCGCACTTAGTAATTATGGGAGCAGACGGTAAAGTGCAGGAGGGCACAGAACTCCCAGACCAAATCTATATCCGCTATGAACCCACCAAGGAACTCCTATATATAGACAGCAGAATCTTTGGGTGGCTTGAACTGGAAGGGACTATCAAGGAGTGGCGCAAGAGCCAGCAGTATGCAGGCGTAATGGTTAAGCGGATGGCATCAGGTACGGGGCGCACCGACCCGCCAAGGAACGTAGTGGTGTTCGACCTATCCGAGAAACCCGAAGAGCGTAGTGAGCCTATACGGCCTAGACGCGGCAGACCCCTAACCGTTGAGAAAACCCGAGCGCGGCAAGCTGTTGCCGAGAAGTCCGATGTGACGATGCTGACCCTCAATCGAAAGATTAATGCGCTTAAAGAAACCTACGCGGGTCATCCCCTGCTCATTGAGATGGAGCAGATATTCAGAGATACGAGGAAGCTACTAGAGGAAGTAAACCAGATAGCCATTAAAGGGCATAAGCGCGGCCCGAGGAAAGGAGCAAACAAGAAACGCCATGTCCCACAAGAGGAGCGTATTCACGTAAAAGACATCGATGCCTTCATCAAGAACTATATCGGCGCGGTACATAGAATATCCAAGCGGTTCGTAGAAAGGGATGGCAAGCGCAAGCTTGAAGACAGACAGGTGAAACCTGAGCTACCTATTAGTGATTGGATCGGACGCTATGAACACGTAGAGAACCCGGTGACGGGGCACGAATCGAAGACGCTATATATCCCTGTGAATGTGCTGAAGGCTGTTAAAGAGCTTGAAAACTATCGCATGGACTACCGGCATGAAAGGAACTGTTATCGGCATATTGGCAACGTCACGCGGTATTGCGCCCGGTTTGACATGGGTAGAAAATTTGTGGGGAAAGGGGGTTGACAGGAGGTGAAGGAGGAGTAACATGAACCAAAGCGCGGGGCATGGCCCTGCTGGAGATGAGATGGTACAGGATGCGAAAAGGTGGCGGTTCCTTCTGGCGGGTGAAGTAGAGGTTACGTTTCTCTACGACGAGCAGGAGAACATGATAGGGATGCTTTTTGAATCTGACTACGAGATTTGCGAGTGCTACAGCCCTGCAGAGGTTAATGCCGCTATAGATCGTTCGATGGCACTGGCGCACTTTAGTGCGAGACTACATTAGAGGAGAGAAACGATGTACTACGTAGAGAATTTTGGTGGGTGGATTATAGATACCCGAGGTGGTTTGATCTTCGGGACGTTACTGATGCTGGCAACAGCAAGTTTGGTGGGCTATGAGATTTGGAAGTCTCCCGATACGGTCACACTGAGCGCTAAGGAGTTTGTTTGTGTCGCGGCAGAGCCGCATGGTTTGGGTACGCGGTGTATCTCGTACGCAAGAGTACGTTAATTTAAATCAAAGGAGAATAAATATGCCAAATGAAAATACGATTGCAAGACTGGAGTCACTGCGCCTAGCTTTGGAATTTTTTAAGAATGACACGGATGTTAAGTATGACGAGGTAACATTTGTTACCCACGCATTTTTCAAATTCATTATGCCGGAGAAGAAAGATGAAACAGCCTAAGGAGCTTGTAGAAGAATTGTTGGACGATACGTTGGAAGGTATTCATTACAGACTTGCGATTGAGACGGATCTCAGCACAGAGGAAGTGGACGCATTGATTAACCAGACGCTGTTGGATATGGGCTATGGCTATGGAAGTAAAGTGCCGTAGGTGTGGCTTGCCACATCCCGTTGATACGTACAGACGAGTACGCTTTTATATCTGTACCCTGTTTAATCGGGTACTGCTGTTGAATGATGAGGAAACCAATGACCAAGAAACACGCACTGACACAGACCGGACAGACTCTATTGATCCTTGAGAAATCTTTTGGGTTGACGTTTGCTGAAGTCTGCACCCGGCTTAATGAAACCAAGGAAGCCACAAGGAAAGCCCTACATTATCTGCACAAGGAAGGCCGCGTAGCCAGATCTACGGATAGCAACGGCGTTGTCCACTACAACATCACTGACAAGGGTAAAGAGTATCTGGCGCGGGAGCTGGAGCGCCACACGGACAAGGCGTGTAAAGCCGTTGAGGAAAACTTCAAAGGAACTGTTATCAAGGAAACTGTGGAGCAAAAACCTTCCGCGTGGGAAACGCTCGTCGTTGAAGCGGAGCAACGTGGCTTTGCAAAGGGGTATTCCGTAGGCGTTCAGGAGGCGCAAAGAGCGTCGTATGAGCAGGGTAGAGAGGCAACGATCAAAAAATTGGTGGAGATACTGAGATGATGGGTTTAATCCTTGCAGGCACTATGGTGCTGACACCGAATGGGCCGACCTACATTGCCCCGATGGGCAACGGCAACTACAACATCGTGAACGATGAGGGCATTACGCAGGTTAGGAACTTCAATGGCTACCAACAGATCGTAGAACCCAACGGGGACACCACAAATATATGGTCGCAAGGAGGCAAAGCGGGCATTGAACCCATCCTTCCCGTAGGAGGCCAAGATGGAGACGGGCAATAATCACGACAAGCGTACTGTGATGGAGGAGGTTGTATTTCTTGTCGATGGAGGGTATCGTGCCAATGACCGTGATGACATCATGGTAGGTCTTTATATTGCCGACCGCAAAGCGGGCGTAGACGACTGGAAACGCTGGGCTAACATGAAGCTCAAGGATGTGATTGAGGATTTCAGGACGTATAACTAAGTTTATGGGAACCAAGTGGCCTAACTTTTACAAGGGGTTGTGAAAACATCCATGAGGTTCCCACCCTTATTGGAGACACCAATGAAACTCTATGACGTACCGTGTGACACGCGCATTCGGGTTGGTGAATACGAGCTTAACTTCAAGCACATTGATGGGATGTATTCCCTGAGCTACACCGACGAAGGCGAGCGTGTGCATTTAGCCTGTTGGACAGATGTTGAGATTGTGGAGGAGAAGGAAGAATGAACAAGAGACATATCCACGCTGATGTAATTCATGCGTGGGCTGAAGGTGAGGAGGTTGAGTATCGTAGCTGTGGGGAATGGGTTAGCCAAAAAAAACCTAGCTTCCATGAGGCATTGCAGTGGCGCGTAAAACCCAAGACCGTGAAGAAAGAGGGGTGGGTGAATGTTTATGGTACAGATAATGAAGGGGATAGCTACGCGGGTTTTATTTGGTCGACAGAAGCTAAAGCAAATGAGCAAGCGACAAAGGACCGAATAGCCTGCATCCGCATCGAGTGGGAGGAGACCGAGTGAACGCGCCGAAAAGAATTTGGGTATGGGAGTATGCCGCCGAGCAGTTGGTCAATGAGAATCCCGATTCGACTGACGTTAAGTACATCCGCTCTGATCTTGTAGACGGTTTGGTTGAAGCGTTGAATGAATGCCTAAAAGTTGAAGGGTACAAGAATGCAAGAGACATGATTGAAGTCGCGCTGAAGAAGCTGGAGGAAGAATGAACGCGCCTAAGAGAATTTATGTTGACGTAACACCCGATGAGTTTTACCACACATGGGACACCGAGAAGAGCCAAACAAGAGATGATGACGTTCCCTACATCCGCGCTGACATCGTCGAAGAAATGCGCCAGAAACTGCACATCGCCGCCCAAGTATTCCGCGCCTACCAAGCGCATCATGAATACAAAGAGGGTGGCGCGAATGACAAATCAGAACGCAACAAGGGGTATGCCGAGCAGATGGAAGCCGCACTCGCGAAGCTGGAGGAGGAGTGATGGAAACAAAATTCACGCCGGGGCCTTGGGTGGTTTATCCAGAAACAGATGGAACGGAAATCTATGCAGTTGACTACACGCCCGGCCTTCCGATCCGTCAATTTATTGCGCGTCCTGATAGAGGCGCAAACTGGATTTCCAACGCCCACCTAATCGCCGCCGCGCCTGAGTTGTTCGACTGTTTACAGCGATGCCTTGATGAAATGGCGTGGATTGGGCCAAAGGCTAAAAAGACAGCAGAGGATTCTCGTGCCGCCCTAGCCAAAGCCAGAGGTGAATAACAGCCATGAATATAAATCAGGAATTACTTAAAAAACATTTCATATACAATCCGTCTACTGGGCTGTTTACGCGAAAAAGTTTTTCTGGCGGCAAAAAAGCCGGATCAATTGCAGGGACCATCCAAAAGGACGGATGGTCTACGGAAACCTTAACACTAGACAAGGCCCGAGCCGCACTCGCGAAGCTGGAGGAGGAGTGATGAAATACGTACCGTTTGAAACCCTTAAGGGAAAGACGCTTACCGAGGTCAACGTCGAAGAGGACAAGAGGATTACTTTCGTAACTACAGATGGCGAGAAGTATGCAATGGAGCATTTTCAGGACTGTTGTGAGAGCGTAGGCATCGAAAGCATCGTTGGTGACATTGAAGACTTAGTCGGGTCAGAGATCCTGCTGGCAGAGGAGGTGTCAAACAACATCGACGACCCCCCGCAACAAGACAATGACTACTACAAACCAGAATCCTACACATGGACGTTCTACAAACTCGCAACGATCAAAGGCTACGTTGATATCCGGTGGTTCGGCTCGTCAAATGGGTACTACTCAGTGAGCGTTACCTTTTATTTGGAGGAGGAGTGATGGCTGACAAAGAACTCTTCGAGCAATGGCGACAGCGCCAAGAGGCCCAGATCAAACTCAAACATATTAACGACGAGATATTTAAAGCTAAGAGCTACCTGCAGTGCCTTTATCAGCTTAGAGACGCGGCCAGACTCCATAGCTATCTCGGTGGGTTCAAGCCGACTATGAAGGTGGAAAACGTGGAACCGTGGGAACACCACTGGATAGGAGGAAATGATGACTGACAAAGAACTATTGACCTTGGCGGCGAAAGCGGCGGGGATTGAGATTGAACTCTATCGCTTTGGGTTTGGTGAGTCTTTCTGGATTCCAGAAGGCGAAGAACTTCAAAGACCTTGGAACCCCCTAACCGACGATGGTGACGCTCTGCGCCTTGCGGTGAAGTTGAAAATGATGATTGATGTAGGCCCCGGTTATGCGGAAGCAAAAGATCCTGAGCATGAACAAGGTCAAAAACCAATAACGGCAATGGAATACTTTTTTGATGACGACCCCTACGCCGCAACCCGTAGAGCCATAGTGCGTGCCGCCGCTGAAATTGGTAGGGGGGTTGAATGAACCATGAAGAAATAAAACCGGGGCAGCACCGTTGGGTAAATGGAGACGGTGAAGTGGTTGCATCAATAGATTCAAGCGCAAGGATATGGTCTACGGCAGAGCCGTTAAATTGGGGGAAATCTTATGAAATCTACGAACCCCCTAAATACGTTGGCGGCTATCGTTTCGGTGGCGCTATTGGTACACAGTTCAACGGCACAAAGAAGCCTTACTGTTTCCACCGCACGATGGTGAAACTGGTGCTGGGTTGGGAATGGGTGGATTTATGAGTAACGCAACCGAACTGCTGAGACGGGCGCTTGAGGCTTTGAATTTTGATTTATCAGCAAAAGAAAGCGCAAAAGTAGCCGAAGAAATCCGCGCTTACCTCGCCACCGAGAAAGAAGCAGATCCGTTTGCAGACTCAATCCCGAAAGGTGTTTTGAAGTGGAACCCTGAAGCGGAACCTGTGGCGTGTAAAAGGTGCAGCGGTACAGGATTTATCAAGACAGGGGAAATCGACTGCTATCCAGATGGAACTCCTTACATGAACGGCCCTGTTGATTGCATTGATGACTGTCCTGATTGCCGCCCACCCAGACCCGAGCCAGCAAGGAAGCCGATGACGGAGTAGGAATGCGAGGAGTTAATCATGGAAGATTACAGGATGGAAGAGTATTTCAGCGCGGCAGTTGGCCTGATCCGTCGAGTAGAAAAGCACCATAAAATCTTAGGAGAATAATAATGGTTAGAACACACGGCTATTCTGCTACGCATAGGAAAGAGTACATTTGTTGGCTAGACATGAAAGCAAGATGCCTAAATCCAAAACACAAAAGTTACGCGAGATATGGCGGCAGGGGGATTGGGGTATGCGATGAATGGGTAAATGATTTAGCTAAGTTTATTTCTGACATGGGGAAAAGCCCAGATGGAATGACGCTTGATCGGATAGACAATGACAAGGGCTACTCACCAGAAAATTGCCGGTGGGCAAGTAGGACTCAACAAGCTAGAAACACGGGAAAAGCGACAAGAGTGGGTGTTGGAATTTCTCTGTGCGAAGGCCGATATAAAGTGCAGATAGGTGTCGGAAATAAGACTTTTCATGTAGGCCAATACGGAACATTTGAAGAGGCGCTAAAAGCAAGAAAAGATGCGGAACAAAAGTATTGGTATGAAGGGAAGAATCCAGCGTCAGCAACAGGGCTTAGCAGGAACAATACAACAGGTTACGCAGGGGTTGCTCACGATAAAAGATATAACCGGTGGAATGCCTATTACGGAAGCAGGAAAAATAGAGTTCACATCGGGTCTTTTGATAGCGCGGAAAAAGCGAATCAGGCTAGGCAGGAATGGCTAAAGCACCATGGGATAGGAGGGGAGTGATGGAAATACTAACCAAACGTAATGCGCAGAATGCCTCCTGTTCGTTCTGCCAGAGAGATGTATCGGATGTAAAGTTTCTGTTCGCTCAGGGGGTAGGGACGATGTGCCCCGAGTGTGTTGTAGAGGTTAGAAATTTGATGATTGAAAGTGAGAAAGTAGAAGAGCCGGAGAACCCATGAAATACTCAGAAGGCAACTATCTCATCGTAGGGTTTGACCCATTGGGCAATAAGCTTTGGACTAAAATCGCGAAGAAGCAATGCCATCTGGGGGCTATCGATGAAGGTGAAGAGTGTATTGAAACGAAAGACTGTGCCAGCTACGTAACCCTCAGGGTGCAGCACAACAGCAAGACGAAAGAGCAATTAGCTTGGGAGGCTAGAGTATGACACCATTAGAAATTGTAGCGGGGCTATCCATAGCCGTTATCGTGGCGCTTGTGTATTTCTTGGGCGAAGCCTATGCAGAGATTGATAAGATCAAGACGCAGTACAACGACAAGATAGACCTCCTGACCAGTGCGGCATTGGAACTTGAACATTTAAAGAGGAAGTTGGAGAAGATCAATGAACTCACAAGACCCTGAAGAAACCTGTAAATGGCAAAGGACCAAGCCGCTAATCTGGGAGACGGGATGCAAGCACCACATAGGAACACCGCGAAGTTGGGAACCCGTGCCGGGTATGGCGTGCATGTGCTGTAAGAAACCGTTGGAAGTTGTAGATGAAAACACGGAACGCCGGGGAGAATAATCAGGGGGCAAAGCTTTCACTTGAAGCGGTCAAAGTCATTAGGCATCTGTTAAACTGCGGGCATACGGGTAAGGAAATCACGGAGGTCTACGGCCTCTCGAAAGGGCTGGTGTCAGCCATAAAGAACAATAAGCTCTGGAAGGGATCGGAAGAGCGCATGGAAGCGTTGCCCCCAAAGACTTGCACGGATTGCGGAGAGCGGAAGCCCTCTAGCGCGTTCGGATGGAGGTTCAAAGGAACCGATAGGGAGTATCAGGAAGTACGATGCAAGCAATGCCGAAGCAATGCCAGTAATAGCTACAACAAACAAAAGCGCGAAGAAGCAACAATGGCTGTAGTAATAGAGGAATCACCATGCCCCTGCGATAACTGTTGGAAAAGAAAGACCTGTGAGGTAGAGTGCGTATCGTTTAAATGCTGGGTGGAGACTGGAGTATGACGCCTGAAGGGAAGCAAAAAGCCCGCGTGAAGAAGATATTGGATGAGCTAGGATGCTACTACTTCTTCCCTATAGGTGGGCAATACTCCGCTCGCGGGGTGCCAGACATCATCGTGTGTTTGGATGGGCTCTTTGTTGGGTTGGAGATTAAAGCCGGGAAGAATAAAGCAACAGCATTGCAGTTGCGAGAGATAGAAAGAATTAAAAGTGCCGGGGGTTTCGCCCTCGTCGTAGACGACAGCAATATAGATGAGCTCAAGAGTATTTTAGAGGGGGTAAGACCGTGCCAATAATCACCGCCGATTTCGAAACTTTTTTCGACAAAGAGTACAGCCTCACTAAGCTGTCTACGGAGGGCTATGTTAATGACCCACGGTTCGAAGTTATTGGTGTTGCCGTTAAGGTGGACGATGGAGAAACCCAAACATTTAGCGGATCTAAGAAAGCTACTGCGGAGTGGCTAAAACAATTTAACTGGGAAGAGTCCTACGCCCTTTGCCACAATACTTTATTCGACGCGACAATTCTTTCATGGCACTTTGGGATTAACCCTAAGGTCTGGCTAGATACCCTATCGATGGCACGTGCTTTACACGGCACGGAAGTTGGAGGATCGCTTAAAGCCCTTGCGGAACACTATGGTATCGGGGAGAAAGGCACTGAGATTTACAATGCCATAGGTAAACGCCGCCTGAGATTTACCGAGCCAGAGCTCGAAGCGTACATGATGTACTGCAGGAATGACGTAGACCTGACCTATGAGTTGTTTAAGCGATTGGCCCCGCGCTTTAATAGGACCGAGATTAATTTGATTGACATGACGTTGCGCATGTTTGTAGAGCCGTCCTTGGAGCTTAGCGTGCCTATACTGGAGGATTCACTGCGGGACATTCAGTTCCGAAAGCTTCAAGCGTTGCAAGACTGCGGCATAGACAAGACAGACCTTATGTCGAATAAAAAATTTGCGGATGTGCTACGGAGCTTAGGGGTCGAGCCCCCGATGAAAACCAGCCCTACGACTGGCAAGCCCACCTACGCCTTTGCGAAGAAAGATGAGGAACTGTTATCACTTCTTGAGCACCAGGATTTTAAAGTTCAAACCGTTGTGAGTTCGCGCCTGCAGGTGAAGGAGACCCTAGAGGAAACCAAAACCCAACGCCTGATTGAAGTGGCTAAGCGTACCAAGGGGAAACTCCCGGTAGGGCTCAAGTATTATGGGGCCGAGGTGACAGGCAGGTGGTCTGCAGGGGGGGATGGCGGTGCGTTACAGCTACAGAATGTGGCTAGGGATTCAAAAATCAAAGAAGCTATTGTCGCACCAGAAGGCTATAAGATCGTCGGTTTTGACCTCAGCAACATTGAGGTTCGGGTTAATCTTTACATTGCAGGGCAACAGGATCAGCTTGATATCATCACGCAAGGACTAGATATGTACCGGGACTTTGGTAGCAAGGTCTTTAACGTTGGGTACGATGAGATTACGAAAAATCAACGGTTTATCTCGAAATGCGCAGTGCTATCGCTCGGTTTTTCCTCGGGTCATCAGGTGCTATGCAAGTCCATCAATCTTGGGGCTAAGCAGTTCGGGATCGATGTTAACGTAGATGAAAAGGAAGCAAAGCGCATTGTAAATCTATACCGGGAAATTAATCACAGAGTCAAAGATGCTTGGTATCAGGGTGAGGATGTATTGGAAGCAGTGCGGGATAACGAGTATTACATGTACAAGCCGGGGTTCCTAGAATTGCCGGTGTACGGGGCGCAGGGCATCAGACTTCCAAGCGGGCTCTCTATCAAGTACCCAAAGCTGGCACGGTTCAAGAATGAAAAAGGCAAGGAAGAATGGTTATATGAAGGGCGCAGGAAAGTCAAAAATAGAATATATGGCCCGAAGGTCCTGCAAAACTGCTTGGCTGAAGGTACGTTAGTCCTAACCTCAGACGGCTGGAAACCCATAGAGACTGTAGATGCAGACGATATGGTGCACGATGGAGTAGAGTTTGTATTTCATGGCGGAAAGGTGTTTAAGTCTGTACAGTCTTGTGTTACTGTAGATGGCGTTTATATGACTCCAGACCATGAGGTACTAACAAATGAAGGATGGAAAGTTGCATCACAGAACCCCGAACCTTACAGGCCAAAAATTTGGATATCTAACCGCGATAAGACCAGCGCACAGCGATGGAAAGAAGCGTTTCTGGGAGTTCCGCTGCGATTGTGGGAAAGTTGTAGTGAAAGATGGAACAAAGGTTACTCGCGAATTCAAGCGAGTGGGAACGCCGAACTGCGGATGTATGACTCGTTTACTGATAAGCAAAAAGAATATAAAACACGGGATGTCAAAACATCCAGCATATCCGGTATGGGACAGCATGAGGGCCAGGTGCCAGAACTCTCAGCACCAAGCATACAGAAATTATGGGGCGCGTGGGATAGAAGTGTGCGACAGATGGAAGCGCTCATTCGAGAATTTTTGGGAGGATATGGGACCTACATATCAGCGCGGGTTGGAGTTGGATCGTATAGACAACAACGGGAACTACACTCCAGAGAACTGTCGGTGGGTAGATCGTCGCACAAACATAATGAACAAGAGGTGCTCGATACAGTTGGATATTCCAAAACTATCTGCGGAATCTGGGATAGGGCGCACAACACTGTACAACAGGTTAAAAGCTGGTTGGCCTCTGGAGCACTTGTTAGACAAACCAGACTTCACGAACAGAAAAGAAAAGTTTACGACATCCTTGATTGCGGACCCAGAAACAGATTCGTAGTTTTAGGGAGTAGAGGGCCTTTCATTGTTCACAACTGCACGCAGAGCGTAGCCCGGTGCGTCATGGGCGAAGCCATGGCAAGAATCAATAAGAAATACCCGATCAAAATTTCGGTCCATGATAGCTGTTATGTTGTAGTTCCCGAGGATGAAGCACAAGCGGCTTACGATTTTATGATGGCGGAGATGACCAAATCTCCCGTGTGGGCCCCCGGACTTCCTTTGGCGGCTGAAGGTGGCATTGGTGATAACTTGAAAGCTGCGGGATAGATTGTGTATAATGACCCTTTCCATCTTTACGAGATGAGTTATGAGTAGGACTCCGGGGCCTTGGAGCTATAGCAGCTTAAAGTTGTTCGAGCAGTGCGCTCGCAGGTATTACGAAGAGAAGGTTATCAAGTCTGTCCCGTTTACCGAGACTGAGGCTACAATCTATGGCACCGAGCTACACAAAGCTGCTGAAGAGTACATCCGTGATGGTAAAGAGATAGATCCCCGGTTTGCTTTTATTAAGCCCTACCTCGACAAGCTGAATGCTATTGAAGGGACCAAACACTGCGAAATGAAGTTGGGTGTTAAGC
>Ga0214192_1000365_pt1 | contig 28651 bp, 37 predicted proteins | sample TroBogEpilimnion_44_FD_153030 | JGI IMG/M metagenome (GOLD analysis project Ga0214192, IMG submission 153030) | Freshwater microbial communities from Trout Bog Lake, WI - 29JUL2008 epilimnion | ecosystem: Environmental > Aquatic > Freshwater > Lake > Epilimnion/Euphotic zone | place: Trout Bog... | reverse complement strand
CCCGAACTTCCAGATGTCCCAGATGTCCCATTAATTCCAGATGTTCCTGATGTCCCATTAATTCCAGATGTTCCTGATGTCCCCGAACTTCCCGATGTCCCCGATGTCCCAGATGTCCCATTAATTACAGATGTCCCAGATGTCCCCGAACTTCCAGATGTCCCAGATGTCCCCGAACTTCCAGATGTCCCAGATGTCCCTGACACCCCTGAAGTTCCACTCGTTCCTGACACCCCTGATGTTCCTGATGTGCCACTAACTGATGATGTCCATCCTAATGTATCAGTTCCATTCGTAATAAATGTATATGATCCACTTACTGGTGTCTCAATAGGTAATTTATAACCAGTTATAATACTGGTTGTTCCGCTAATAGAATTACCTATAGCATTTACATTTTCTATATATGCTCCTGCATTATTGGTAATTGAACCTGAACCTAAATTATTATTACTTATTGCTCCCATTTTAATTAATTATTTTCTATAGTGTATGCTATATTATATGATATAGAATCTGTTGCTGATGTATTATGAGCAACTGAAATATCAGCTCTATTACCATTTATATTACCGGTATTTGAATTATTTTCAATTGAATAACCAACAACATTAAAATCTATATGATTTCCATTGCTATTATTTTGAATATAACATCCACCACTATTACCATATATATTACCAACATTGCTGTTCCCTGAAATCCATCCACCTAAACTATTTTTTACGATATCTCCAGTATTACTATTGTTATTTATATCACCAGATACATTATTACTCTCAATATTACCAGCATTTGAATTATTATTAATCATATAACAAATATTTGATGAAATTGAAGAAACTGGTGAAATATTATTTAATATACCTTCTGTTGTTGTGTTGTTGGATATATCAACCTTGTTTGAATTACCACCTATACTATCACCACAATAATTATAAGATATATTATTACCATTTGAATTGTCATAAATATTAGTTCCAACATTCTGATCTATATTACCAGTGTTTGAATTTCCAGTTATAAAACCACTCATCGTGTTAAAAGTAATCTCACCTGTATTAGTGTTTGAACTAATCTCTGTTCCTGTGTTATTTGTAATAGCTCCAGCGTTTGAATTAGCGTTTATATTACTAACCTTGTTTTGAATAATTGGAGATGATGATGTAGAAGTATTACTTGTAATCCAATCACCGGTATTCCATTGTATAGCTCCATTATTAGTGTTAGATGTAATCTCTACTGAAATAATATTATGTATAATAGCACCATTATTAGTGTTGGTTAAGATATTACCACCACCAGAGTTATTATTTATATTACCATTGTTAGTATTACTATCAATTATATTACAAATGTTCTGTAATATATCACCGACATTACTATTATCTTGAATAGTATCTGATGAGTTGCCAGATATTTGACCAGTATTGTTATTTCCCCTAACAAGAAGTCCTTGATTATCATAAATTGTGCTTATGTTAGTTCCATTTCCATAGATCTGATCAGTTCTGTTGTTGTTAATGCTACCACTTACATCATTGTTATAAATATTTTTACCAATATTAAATCTAATTTGACCAAAAGCATATGATAGACCATTGTTATAAATATAATCTACATGGTTATTTTCAATTTGATCAACATTATTACTTGTTATTCCTAATCCAACATTATTAATAATATTAGTAGATCTATTTCCTTTTATACTTTCACCCATAGTATTTCTCATTATACCATCGCCAGTTGCTGTATTTAATTGTATATTACCACCAACATTATTGAACTGAATAGGTCTTGCTGATCCACTTGAAACTGTTAAATTATTAAATATACCTAAAGTATTATTATTTGACATTTGTAAATAACCCCAATCAGTAATGTCAATCCAAGAAGATCCTGTAAAATCATCATAACTAACAACATTTCCTCTATCATCTTCTTGTCTGAATATTCTATCATTCTCAATCTGGTATTCAACAGCAAATATTTTAGTATAGTATTCAGCATCTGTAGTTAATAGATTCCAATTCTCACTTAAATTATATTCATCTACTATATCAGTTCCTGGTGTTCCAGGTGTCACTGCTTCCCAAATCTTACCACCCCATACTACTTTATTTTCAGCCACATACGTTGTTCCACCTGTAAAATCATACACACCCAAATAACCAGAAGCAGAAATATAAGCATCATTATTAACAATCTGTAATTGTCTCCATCCTGTTATTGATAATCTATTAACATCTAAAGCTGTTAACCAAACAGGACCATTAGAACTATCAGTAATATGATAAATAGTTCCTCTTGTTAATGTTCCTGCATCTCTTGCTGCTATTAAAGCTGTTATTGTTGTATCAATGATTAAATTAACAACTGGAACGTGGCTATCTACATACCCTTTTGTAACTAAACTTTGTGTAACAAATGTTAATGAGTAATCAGCATCATAAGTTATACCAGTTCCATTACCAGAATGAACCACAATATTGTATGGATCAAATAAGATAGATGAACTTGTTGGACCATCAATGGATCTAATTCCTGTTCCGAAATTAACTCCTTGAATATCTACCTCAATTGCATCTTGTCTTGTTCCGAATGTATCTACTAATTCAACTTGTGGAATGTGTGATTCAGTTGTGAATTGGAATTCTTTAATATCATCACCAATTCTAATGAATGCTCTTCCATCCGTCTCGGCTACACCAATCTCGGAGTATGCTAAGTCTGTTAATGTCCAAGACCCTGAACCTGATATTGTAAAATCTTCTTGACTTGGAACACTAAATGTTATTCCAGTAGCTGTTAAAGTATGGTGGCTAATACGAGAGTTCTGTCTAATAATACTCATATGTTATATATTTATTTTTTCTTTCTTCCTCTAAGGATATGTTATATATGGAGATTTAGCAATTGGTAATGTATTATTATCATACAATAAATCATCTCTCCCAGCACTAACAATGTTTATATTGTTCTGTTCTCCCCAATCTCTAATTTGATCCCTTCCTGCTGAAATATAATTTATATTGCTATTCTCACTGAATCTATATAGTATTTCATCTTTACCTGCTGCAATATAATTATTAACAAAAACAGTTGGTTGTCCCAAGTAAATTCTATTCGGTTCTGTTGCTGTATGATTATCACCAATAATAACTACAGATGATTGTTGAGTTGCACCAGCAATCGGTTTAACTGTATTATTATTACCAATTATTTTAGCACTATTTGTACTTTGTATTGTATTGAAATCACCAGCAATAAAAGAATCATCACCACTATATATAGTATTGAAATCACCATGTGTAAATGAGTTGTTAGATTTTATAACATTGTATCCACCATTAGTAATAGTGTTCTTACCTGAAATTGAATTATTATTACCAATGATAAATGACGGTCCAAAATTAGCATCATTGTTAGAACCTATTACTTCTACTTGTGAATCGTAAATATTATTACCATTTTTCCATGCAGGTGATGGTTTCCAAGGTTGTAATTTTATTTTACTTGGCTTAGCAGATGGAACAACTGGTAATGGTATTGGTTTAGGAACTGTAATGTTCTTTGTTCTAAACAATTCTACCTTACAAGTATTGATTACAGATGGATCATAGTCCTGAATACTATTCACTCTATAATATTGACCACCATCACCAAAATCTAAGAAGATTGTATCGTTGAATTTGAAATCTACGATGTCTTCTGGTGTTAAATAGAACGAACCAGTGATAATTCTGCTATCTTTATCTACCATCTCCTCTAACTGTTGCTTCCAATAAGCATAATACAACGTATTTAATGTAGTATTAGTCTCTTCAAAGGCTGGATAAACTTGACCAAAGTTCAAATCCTTTGTTGGTGTATATGGATCATCTAAATAACCAGAATATGGATAACCGAATTGTTGAGATCCATAACCACTTTGTGTTGCTCCTATATAATTAAGATACCACATATCTTTTGTTGTCAATGGTACCCATTTCTTATAAAGAATTCTCATATTGGATGAGCCTGATATAACATTATTATTGTCCAAGAATTCTATTTTAGGTAAAATAATTCCACTTTGTGTTGATCCTGCTACTGATGTATCAACAAAGGTTTTACTAAGTGTTGTAATAGGTGTTGGACTAAATTGAATTTCCATTGTATTATCACCAACAACAAACTGATTTGGGTTATTAAATATATATTGACCAAATGATTGGTTATAACTCTTTGTATAATAATCATTGTAATAATCTTTGTCATCGTTATACTTTAATATAATACGCTTATTCTGTGTATCACCAATTACAACACTATCAATTGGATCATTTAAATCTATTTTCTTACTCCAATCTTTAATCTTACCAACTGAATAATAGTAATCTCTGGTCTCAATATTTAATGTATTTCGTTCATTTTTATCTGGTTCAACTATAAGGTTAAACATTTTTATAATAGATAATATAAAATCTCTTTTCTTTATCTGTTGAGGTATTACAGTGTTCATATCTATAGTTTGACCTGGTATTACTGTACTTGAAGGTGTTGTAAATATAAAACTATCTGTTTCTATTTCAGCAACTTTTCTACCAGAATTTAATTTAAACATTGGTGGTAATTGTTTATATGACCATTTTGGTTTAGGAGGATAATAAACATAATCCCATCCTGGTCCCGATTCTCCCGGCACTATAAAATAATGAGTTGTATAAGCACCTGTTGCCTGAACTCTATATCTATATGATAGCCAAACTTTTTCACCTGGTTTTAATACAACTTCATCTGATGTAAATTTCTTTTGCCATATTTCCCAAGCATAGTTATGAACACCACCTATAACAACATCATCTTTAAGACCAAACAAACTTGCAGTTCCTAAATGGTTCCAATTATCATCAGTTGTAGTTGTAGTATATAAATTAGAACAATCTGTATCTGTTCTAAATGGCCATCCACCTGCAACATTATCATATTTAGTGCCATCTCCTGGATCCATTGATCTAAATATCTGAAATTTAGGAGGAAATGTTGATGTATAAAATAATATATTCTTCACTCTTAAATTATAACCAAAACTAACAACCATTGGAAGTCCCGTATTATTAGTGAATTCAAAATTAGTAGTGTCCCATAAATCATTTGGATCACCATTTGGATCAGTTATTGTATCATTGAATGGTAGTTTATCTACATAGCAAAGTTGATTAGTTCCTTGAATACTATCTACTGGTATTTCGTTTCCGTTATTATAGTTTTCATTTGACTGGTTAAACCAATAATCCGATGTTAGATTAATAGTTTTAATGGTTGTCATACCTGCTCTGAATATACCAGATTTTATTTGTTTAGTAGATCTTGTTAATGTAGTATTATTAAATGGTATAATCAAATCATTAAATCCAATTAATGGAAGTGATACTGAATTATATCTATAGCCGACTTGTTTGAATATAGCATCCCAAATAGTTCTTGCGTAAATTGCGGGAAACATTTGATCTAATTGAACTTGTGAAACAGAATCTATTACTACTAATCCATCTGATAATTTCTTATAAGTTGTATTTTTACCATTTATATCATTTATACCCCAATCATATCCATAGTCAATTAATGGATAATAATAACCCCAAGTATAATCTCTATCTAAATAATTATCACCTATCTTTTGCCCCCATGATGTTGTTATATTATCATAGTCCCATTTATGATTTAAATTACTCAAATCTATATCCAGCGCAGGATTATCATTACCAACCAAGAAATCTTCATTAAGTAATGTATAGAAATCATTATTGTCCGAATAAACAACCAATGTATAACTGTTTTTATGTAAGTTTTTATCAATAGAAAACTCCGATAATTGGAAATAACCTTCCATTACCAATTGACTATCAACCATAATGTATGCTCTGTTCCTTAAATTTGGATCAAAATTGGCATTACTATTAAGATCGGTGATATTATCAAATACCTTTCTATTGTTCGGAGTTTCAGGGACTACTATAGACTTGGTGTAAGAACCTTGTGTGCTTGTAATATCTTTAATGTTTTGAACATTATAGGTAATTGGGATAGTATCTACACCAGACGTATCCAGTGAGAACCTTGTTCCTTGTATATTTAGAATTATTTCTAACCTTGCGTTTGCCATATTATGAGTTCTGTAGATTTATATCATAACTAAATTTAAACTGAACAGATATACAATATAATTTATCATTCAAATTATTTTTAACTGTGTAATCAGTTGTTGTGATTATGATTGGTATATATATTAAGTTTTCTTCATCCAATAGATAAACCTCTGGTGATGTAATCAATTCTTTTAACCAAACAGATTCTTTATCAGAAATAAATTTAGATGAAATAGTAAAACTATCTTGTGCTGATGTTGCCAATACTGTATCTTGACGATCACCCACATTATAATTCCAATCTAATACTTTTCTAAACTCTGTTTTAGCAACCGTTAATGTGTTAATTGATTTCCAATCAAAATTAAAGTAATCAAAACCACCTTGTCTATTTTGGAATGCTAATCTAACCTCCGGATTAGGACTACATTCAGTATAAACCTGATATGTTTGTGTCATTTTATTAACTAATGTAAGTGTTGAGTGATTAATATAAACCAATTCAACTGTGTAATGATCTGTATTGGCTACATCACCACTATTTATATAAGATCCATCTAATAGATTTTGTAATCCAGCTGGTATATTATATTGATGTGATTGTCTTAATGGGTCTATATACTCATCTTGTCCTATATAAAATCCAAATTGTTTAACTGTTGAATTAGTTGCTGTATATAGTGTATATCTCGCATACCACTCACTAACTAAGTATGATGAACCATTTATATAAGGATGAACATCATCTATCATTACAGATAATGTTTCATAATCTGTCACTTTAATGTTCTTTGGTGTGAAGTATGGATAGTTTGTTAATGGATAACAAGTAGTTGATGTATCTTTAGTCCCATTGACAGGTAATGTTGATGTGGATGAAAATACTCTTTGAGTACTAAATGTAGTATTTATCTCATTATACTGTCTTGTCCCATTAAATCCAAAGAATTGTGCTGTTGAATCACCAACTGCTCTAACTAAATTGCTAATTAAACCATTTGGTTCAATCCCACCTTGTGCTGTTGGGTCTAAATCAGGGTTATAATCTAAATCTATAGCTATAAATGTATAACCAAAGTATTCAAAAGCATCTAATATAGTCCAATCACCACCATAATAACCTTGTATTTCACTTGTTGAATTGAAAACTAAACGAATTGTATCACCTGTTTGGAAAACTCCTGTCACTTGTGGGTAGCCATTTGTATAACCCAATAATGTTTTACCAGCATATGGTGATGCTGAAGCTGTTAAGCCCGAAAATGTAACACCTGGATTATATTCAAACCCATATGAATAGCCATAACGAACCAATGAATGTGTTGCAGCAACAGATTGAGTAGCATATGGACTTATATCATAACTAACTTCTGATCTCAATAGTTTATTAGGTGTGAATAAACCATTACCTGAATTAGGTCTTGGTGGCACACGGAAATTACCAAGTGAATATGTAATACCTGTTGGTATATCAACCTTATACACTTGGTATAAGTATTTAAAATCAACCGATGAGTTGTCCGAATAATTACTCTCAATCCATGTTGGTGCATTTATTGGTGAATATTTCTCTGGATTGTTTAATATGTTATATGTTCCCATTTTACTTTTTCTTTTTTAATGTTAATATTAATTGCTCTTTAATATCTTTTACTAAGTATTCTCTTGCATTTGCTTCAACTTGGCTTTTAGATTTAAATACTTTTGTTAAAGCTTTCTGTATAACATGATGTGGTTGTTTATCAAAACCATCTCTACCGATCTTATTAGCTATAGCAAATGCCATTCCTTCACGTGCTGATTTACTATTCTTTGCAAACCTACCATTAGAACTTCTAACTTTAATCTTTCTAACGTCCATCCATTTCAATATAACTCTCATTGGAGGTGGTTTAGCACCACGTCTTCTACCTTGATCCAATATCTTTATATAATCATTAGCAAATATCAAAGCAGTGAAATTACTCCCTGTTGGCACTACTTTATACTTTAAACTTTTTAATAGATCACCTGTAGCAACCTTCTTAGCACTCTTTATCTCATTTGATAAAGCAGAAATCAATTTAGCACCATACTCTTGGGCTATTTTCTTTAATACTGTCCATGATTGCACTGCCATTAGAATTCTATATTAAGTGTTTTCTCCAAATCAGCAATCGTTTCAACTGCTTTTATCAGTGCTGCTGCATTATATTCCACACGATAGCCTTCAACTGATCCAGCAATCTCTAATGCTTGTTTTATTATTGTTTCTAAATCATCACCTACAACTACAACAGAACCAAAACATTCCAATTCATATGCACATTGTGTAAATGGTATAACATATTCTTTATCATTTTGAATAAAAGAACCTTTAATCTTTATATTATCAGCATATTGTTCTGGATAAGTCAATGATAAATAACCACTATTACAATAAACAGATTTTAAAATCAATTCAACACCATATTTAGAGTTAAACTTAGGATCTACTATCAGTCCCTTACAACCAGCAATTATAATCTCGTCCCAATTCTCTATCATTTCTAAATAAACATTACTTGGGGGCGAACCAGCTCTCATACAAGGGTCCGTGTAATATGATTTACCATCTTCTGTATATCTAACCTCATTAGAATAGAAACCAGTATGATTATACTTCTGTAATACTGGACCAAATGTATCGTTTGTATATTTAAGTGGTCCTGGTAAGTCGTTATAAGCTGTAGCTTTACCTAAATACCCACTATCTTTTATTTCAACCCCATATGTTAAGTAATTTGGGGACTTTCCATTGATAGCCCAACCATCTGAACCAAGTTCAGCCACTGCAGTAATACTATCTTCAACCTGGAATTCAATAGTATCACCTAATGGACCCATTGCAAACCTAATTTCATTACACCATTGCTCGGATCCAGCCCAATCAACGTGATGAAATGTTTCTAATTCACCTCTATAATAACTTATTTTGATCCATTTATCTTCTACATTTTGTAAATAGTTAGATAGATTAGTAATACCAATGATATATTTAGTTGGAGCAACTGGCATACCCACCGATGCTAACTCATCCTTGAATAAGTGTCTATTTGTTTCTAATTGTTCCGCCTCAGTTCCACCCCAAACTAATTTACCCATTGATCTTAGTTTAGCACCCCAATCATTGAAGTAAATATCAGGAAATACGATTACATCAAACTGATCTACCATATACCAGAACTCAGATATGTGTGTAAATTCATCAAAGCCAGAACCAGCCATATCAACTGCTTGACGTGGATATGGTGATTGATTTACTGAATAGAAATATGTCTTACCAAAGAACTTACTCAATCTTTTTGCTACTGGGAGAAATGTAGCCCCAACATTATCTACTATACACACTGTTAGATTTGCTCCACTATTCTCATTATCAAACTTTTGAAATGTTAATTTCATATTATGTTATTATTTTTGTTTTCAATCTTAAATATAAGATCTATATATATTCTCACACAGGAGAATTGCAAGGATTAAATCTCATCGGAACTTTTAAAGTTATCGTAGCCTGCCATCCATTACTATTATCTTCTGTTCCTTCAAAAATTGGTTCACATATTACATCACCATCAATTCCTAATCCCATTTCAACATATAGTTCATTAGTATCTAATACCGAAAGAACAGTTTTAAGAATATAATCAGTATCACTTGATGTTTGTATAAAGTTATCATCACCTTTATTGATCTTGTCCATCACTTGAATAACGAACTGATATTTTTCTAATAGAAATCCATTCGTATTTGAACCTGATAGTGTTGAATTATCCACATCAACCCACATAAAAGGGTATTTAATTTCTCTTGTTATGTTGTAGAATGGACCAAATCCATAATCATTTATCATTTTGTGATGTGTTGCTATGTCCTGGAATAGGAGATTGAACAAGTTCAATGTTGGTGTCGTTGGTGTCGTTGCCATATACTTTATTTATTTTTTGTTTTCTTCTTTCTTTTCTCACTTGCTTATAGACATCAAAGCTGTCCCACCAAGCATCATCTTTAAATTTCTTCATAATACTATCTTGTTTTATTAGCCATGGCTTGTTGTTGATCCCTAAACTTCCAATAGGCAAGTAGATTGAGGGTTTCAATATAGTTTCTTTCATATACTTCATCATGTTTGCTCATATCACCGCCCGATAATCTATCAATCATTGCTATCCATTTATATCTATCGCCTCCATTATCATTTAGTGCTGCCATCATATTATCTTCTTGACTACTCATTGTGAATAACCATTCAAAATCAGAGGCTATTCGTTGCTCATACTCAAAAAAAAAGTTAGAACAGGTAAAAGATCCTTTGCCTTTGCCTTTGCTAAGAATAGTTTAGCTCTAAACTCTAAGTTTTCTATATCTTTTTTATTAAACTTTTCAACAACCCATTTCTCTTCTTTGGTTTCAAAATCATATTCCTTTTTACCTGGTCTGATTAGAACTGCTAATAGTCTTGGGAATAGTTGATAGTTATCTTTATATTGATCTCGCAATAGATTGATTGATATGTATTCACCATTAGTTAATTTACTTGGATCCGAAGCAACATAATCAATACCATTGATATTGAAATGATCTATATTCTCTGTTGGAGCTTTGAATGTAGCAACTAATTCAATTACTTTTGTTGATAGTTCATTCATCTCTTCAACAAATAGTTCATCTAATTCATCTTCAGTAGCACCAGTTATTATCTCAACAACTTTAATTGTTTTCAATATGTTCTCAAAGTCCTCATCATCATTAATAGTTTCAGATACTTTGTTAAACTCCAAGTATTTATCCAGAGTTATTTCGTCCCAACTATCTGGGATCGTGATCGTCGTGTTTGTATATTTAATTTCCATATATTATATATTATATTTTGTTGGCTCTCACCAATCATCATTAAAATCATTTGGAGAATATATTCCAGTATATGCCGGATTATATCCTGTCTTGTTCTCTTTGCACCAAATAGCAATGGCAAGAGCCATCACAACGTCATCGTGAAAACCACTATCTGCTTGAAACTTAATATTCCCATTGTTGTTTTGTTTAAAGATAAATGCCTCAAGTTCTATTCGCAGATAATCATCATCTATTAGTTTGATCTGTTTCATGTTGAATAGATGGACTAATCTGTTTATTATTTCAGGCTTTGATTTAGTATTGGTATTGAAGTCCGATATGTTCTTTAACTTTCTTTTTAGATCCTGATAGATTGTTAGACCCTGGTTATTGTTTTCAATAGTAATATGTTTAAACTGCCATACTCTATTTATATCAACTATATGTGCTATTAGTTCGGGTGCTTCTGTTTGTTCCCATCTATAATACTTAACCATATTACCATCTTCATCTACAATTGCTAATACCGAAGCATCATTAATAAAACCTATATCAATACCTGCGTAGTATTTCTTTCCGTGGGCTGGAACAACTGTCTCTTGTAGGCACATTAACTCTCTTACATTATTAAAGATAGAAGCACTATCAACAAACTCTGCCTCAACTTCTTGTTGGAATAGTTTAGTTGGTAGTGTTTCTTTAAACATATCAATTAACTCTTTGTTTGCTAATGGACTATCATAGGTTGAATATCGTAATGATTTCCATTTGGGAGTTGATTCACCACGTAAGAAGTAATCATATAGATAGTTCTTTCCTTTTGGAGTTGATATGAATAAACATTTCTTACCGCGAACGTTAAGCATTGGTAATAAGATAGTTTCAACGGTGTCTCTTTTAATGAAAGCAGCCTCATCCATTATCATATAATCAACTGATTGACCCCTTAATGAATCTTCTGATAGTGCTGAACGGAATAGTATTTTGGATCCATTTACGAATACTATCTCTGTATCACCTTTACCTTGTTTAGATGATTTAACACAACCACTTTCAATGATTGCATTCTTTATATCTTTAAAGCACTTATGTGATTGACTATCAGTTGGACTTACCCAATATACTATTGAGTTCTTTTTATTCAGAGCCCAATAGATTGCCATGTTCTCTGCTATTGTCGTTTTTCCAAATTGTCTTCCTATGATACTTACGATAAAGAATATATCAGGATCCAAGCAAGCCTTTACTATTTCTTTTTGTTTAATATGTGGTTCAATTAGTTTAAGTATCATATCTCATCATCAAGTCCAGGAAATTTTGCTTTGAATTCAACACTTAAATCTATCTTTTCAGCAGCATATAAACCTTGTAGTTTATTAAGTTCCTTTCTTATTTCTAATTTTAGTTTTTTATCAAAGGCAGCATCTTCATATTGTTGTTCAAGATTGGCTATAGCATCTTCATAAGCACTCTTAGCATTATCTTTATGCATCTCAATAATTTGTTCTTGTGCTTCTTTTAATACAACATATGCGATCTGTTTACATATACCAAGCCCGTTCATTATATAGTCTAATAATGATTTGGTGCTCATACCTTTAATTCTTAATTCTACTATTTTTTGAACCATCGCTTCTCTATCATAACTTGGTCCTCTTGTTTTCTTTTTTTCACTCATAATCTTAGTTAGTCATGTTTTTCTTATGTGAAATATAAATTAAAATGATTTTCTCGGTGTATTGAAATCATCTATAAGTATTTCATTTAAAATTGTTTCTGGTGTAAAACCATCTTGGTGCTTATACTCCGAATATAACATTCTTAAAAAGGAAATAAAGTTGTGTGTGCTTTCTTCGTGCTGATCCTTATAGTCTGGTACTTCAAGTTGTATCAAAAAATAGGGGTTTTTTAGTATATCCATATGATTTGAACAGGTTGAAAGGTGTTCAATTATTTCTTCAATGAACTTTTCATTTGCAGGTCTAACCACTTTACTTTCTTTACTGAATAGTTCTTCTAATTTAATATCTCGGTTGCGTGCATGGACACGAGCTATTATATCTTTATATTCATTTATATCTTTCATATCTATTTAATAAATTGTCTATATTCTTCAAAGTTATTTATTCTTGTTTCTGCTATTTTAAAATATTCGGGATCCATTTCCATTCCACAGAATTTAAAACCTTCTAACCTTGCTGCTATACCTGTTGAACCACTACCCATGAACGGATCAAGAACTATACCACCTGGAGGTGTTACTAATCTACATAAGTAAGCCATTAAATTAACAGGCTTAACCGTTGGATGTGAATTCTTTGTTGTTGGTGCATTCTCACCATTACTATCAAGTCGCTTTTCAACAGATGTTTTTCTACCTATACCACCAGAATTTAATTGAGATGTCTTATCATCAAATGCATCAAGTCCCATATTTCTTTCTTTCTTACTAACTTTTGCTTGATAGAAGAAACGGGAGGCATTTAATTGTTGATCTAATACTCTACCTGCTTCTTCATCTAATATAATGTTGGCAGGAAATCTACCTTCACTAAATGTTTCTTCTATATCTATTCTGGTGTTTTTTCTGTTCAATTGACCTCCTGCAACAACCTTACTTTTACCAGAAGATATTGTTTCTGTCCCGATTCTACACCCATCTATGTTTATTCCACCTGTTCCCCATTTAAGAACATTAGCAGCAACTGACTTCTCACTTAAAGGTTTTCTTGCTACACAGATTGGTTCATTAGCCGGTTTGAGCGATGTTCCCCACCCTTCCCATTGTTGTGCTTGTTCTGTTTGAAGTGATGCACCAACATTTTTAGTAATAAGTTTTTTATCACCAAGAATACCATTATTAGGTTGCATAACATTTACAACTTCACCATCTGATTTACTCATCTCACTTTTATTTATAGCTTTAGGATTTGACTTTCCTGTTTTAATAGTGGCATCAATTGCTTTACCTATATTATGTGACTTCGGAAATCCTGAACCATATAACCACATTATTTGATCTCTAATTTCAAACCCAGCATCTTCTATATTCACAGCCATTCTGTGATAAGTTCTTGTTCCTCCGAATGAAAGAACGTGTCCTCCTGGTTTTAATACACGATATACTTCTCGCCAGAACTCTACTGTTGGAACTTCTGAATCCCATTCTTTACCCATAAATCCTTTTGCTGCACGTTGAAAAGCACCATCTGTTCCAAACTTTGGTGGGGCTGAACCTTCTTTACCATATCGTTTTCTGATAGAAGTTAAAGCATATGGTGGATCACTTACTATACTATCTATACTATTATCTGGTAGTTTTTTAAGTGATTCTATATTATCACCTAACATTAATTTTATCTTATTCATTTTATTTATTATTTTTTACAAATTCATCAAATGTAGTTGGGTTTAATAATGTACCATCTGTAAAAGTTCCATTATACTTGAATGAATATCTTATGGATGATTGATCCATTTTAATCCCTTGGTATAATATATCTGCTAATTTAACATCTATATTACGTTCTTCTTTAATAATCTTTTTTAATTTTTTTTTAATGAATTTAATATACTTACTAAATTCTTTTGTATCCATGTCTTCTAATGTCATAATCTTTATTTTATTTTTATTCAAATTTATCTCCGTTAGCACTATACCAGTCTCTCAGCTCATTAAAGGCTGTCCCATAAGACATGTGGCAACTACAGTTTGGAATTGGTTTCCAATGGTTTGGATCTATATATCTTTTCAATGCCCAATAAATATAGTCTTGTTGCTCTTGGTAAAATGGACCAACGTGACGAAATAATTTAGATAGTTTTTCTCTTTCTTCTGCGGCGTATGGTTTAGTTGTTTCTGTTTTCTTAGCCATAATTATTAATTGTTTTTATTTAATCTTCTTATATAAGTTGTAGTTATATTATTCCATGCTGTGCTTAACATACTCATAGCAAAATATGCTCCTGATGCGATGAATATATCGTGTGTATAGATTAATGTAGTCCAGAAACTTACACATTTAGAGCACGATGTAAGCACTATTAAAGTCCATTTGAATAGATTGTCTGGTAGTGCTTCTAAAAGCCATTGTAAGGGGCTGAAATTGGCTATAACATTAGCCAGTAGTAGGCATTTTAATAATGTAATTGTTAATATCATTTTTTAATATTTATTTTATCATTAGGTATAATAATATTTTCGTGTATATCACTTACCTTACCTACTATATATTTAACATAGCGCTTCTCCTTGGGATAATAAATCTTAACCATTATGAATCCAAGTTCTGATACATATACTTCTTCAAAAATACCCATAATCTTTTAGTTCATTTTTTAACCAAGCCTTTGTTTTTCGGATTGATCTACTAATTGTCCTGTAGTCTATTCCTGTTTTATCTTGTATTTCTCTTAGTTTTAATTTTTTGAAATAGTATAGTTCAAATAGAGTTTTATGGTATTGGTTTGTTAGGAAGTCTTCGTATTGATTTAATAGTAATAGTTTTAATTTATTTAATGTTTCTTTAGGTGTTGGACTATCTATGTATTCTTCTGTTTCATCTAATAAGTTTTCAGATGTAGTAAAATTATATGTTCTAAATAATTTTGTTTGTCCTTTATTTCTGTATATTTTATAGAATGTTGATGTTGATGATTCGTATTGGTTTTTTATTATCTTTATACAGAAGTATATTAATTCTTTATCGTTATATAGTTTTAATAGTTTATCTTCATCTATTTTTATCAGTTGTTCAATTAGGTGGGTTTTCATATCTTCGTGGTACATAGTATCAACTATAGATTTGATTGCTTTATGTATTTCATTATCGGTGAATATGTATTCAAGTAATTTATTTTTATTCATCTATAGTAAATAATTTTTCAAATTCAATTAAATTACTTAGACTTTCATATAGTTCTTCTTGCTCGGCAAGCATCTTATAAGTATCTAATCTTTGTAATAGGTAAGGTAGTATAACGACTTGGTATAATGTAGTCCCAGAATAGTTTAATAGGCTCATTATAGATTCTAATACTTTTCTTGCTATGTTTGTTAGTTTTTGTTTGGATAGAAAATCATCTGTTATAAGTCGTTGGATGTTTTGGAAAATGAATTTGATGTGATCCCATATAATTTTCATTGTTTCGGACTTGTTGTCTATGAAGTCAGGGATATGTTGGGCATCATGCAGGACTTGTTTTTTCAATATATTAATCGCTTTTGTCATAATATTGTTAATTTTTCATGTATATATATAAAAAAAGCAACCCTTTCGGATTGCTTTTAAAAAATATATTAAATGAACTTATTAAATGTGTCAAACATCTAACAGTATTATATATTAATTATTCCTTCTCCCTTTTAAATATTTGTATAATAAAATAAATAATTGTGGGAATTGTGGCAGGATGTAGTAGTATTGCTTGTATCATAGTCCTAATTCTTTTAATTTTTTATTTCTTTGCTTTCTTGTTTTATCATTTTTCCAACCTACAATTGAAAATACTACAATACCATCTTTTAATATTTCATTAATATCCATTCCGTAATCAATATAATATTCATATATAACATAATCTCTATCAATTCTTTGTTCTAATTCAAATGAATTGTATATACTATATATAATATCATGGGATTTGGCATTAAAACCATATTTTTTTTTTAATTCTTTTTCTATTTGTTTATTAACATATAAAGAATATGATTTATATAATATAATTTCTTCATCAGTATAATCTGGGTTCATAGTCCTAATTCTTTTAATTGTTTTCTTCTATGTTCTCGCTTCTTCATGTTTAAGAACTGATTAAATGTTGGTGCTGCTTTTAAAACATCCTTTATAGTTTCACCTATAGTCAAACCATCTTCGTTAGGAAAAGCATAATTAACATCTGGTTTACTATTTATATTTAATATTTCTATATTGAATATAGAAATTTTTAGATCATATTTATCTTTTATATCATCTTGAATCATACCTTTTAATACTGTGGAGTATTCGTTGTATAATTTTAATTCTTCTTCTGTAAAATTCATTTCGTTTTAATTATTTTTTTAAGATAGACTGTCAAACAGATCATCTTTGATTATTAGTTTTAAAGTTTTTTCAATGGATGATCTTTGAGGAGAGCTATAGTTATTTATATTCTTTCTTAATCCATTTGTTGCTTGGTATATTGCTTTTACTCTTCCTTCCATTGAGGCAACGAACTCAAGTATTTGCTGTTTATCGTTGCTTACAAAGTATCCTTTTGAGTTTGCTATAAGTTTTCCATCTTTTATTAGATCGTTCGTCCTGATGAAGTTAATCATATTCCTGAGCGATGCATCTGTAATAGTTTTAAAGTTAGTTTGTAGCATTGCATTAATTACTTCTAATTTATTATTTAAATAATTACATAGTTGTTTAGCACTAACTGTTCTTGATTGCTTTGGGAAGAACTTCTTAGCTAAGAACGTAGCTAAAATCTCTTGATCTTGTGTTGATGTGGTTTTTTTCATAATATATTTCTTTTTTTTTATAATGTATATATTAAGTTTTTTTCTCTTTTTTTGGAAATGTGGATTTTTTATAGTAAAAAGTTTGGATATTAAAATTATTGTTGTATCTTTGTATTATAAATCAATTAAAAAATAAAAGTTATGAATAAGCAAGAGATTAGAGAGTTAAAATTAACATTACTAACAGAAGGTGATAAGATATTCAACTTCATAGAAAATATGGATCCTAAAAAGTTTGTAATATTACACCAAGATAGCTTTAAAAATCATTATCTTAAAAGACCCCCAATTGAAAATGTTGGTCTTGAATTTATGGAGGAATATTATATGTGGGACACTATTAGTGAAAAGTATAGAGAGTTTTTTAATAGTATGGGTGTTCATGGAACATTTAAATGGTTAAATGGTGTTGATCATCTTGATGATAGTAAAGATGTTGTTTATGATTTCAAAGGTATTAAATTTTATATGGGTTTAATTGAGTTAGAAGATGATGAAGCAAATGATTATCATGATCTATTTGATGAGTTATATGATGATCCTTGGTCTGGTTTTGGTCATGATTGGTTTATATATGATATTGTTGAACTATATTATGATTATATGAATGATGAACATTTAGAGATGGAATGTTTGGTGGATTAAAAAATAATTAGTATATTTGTAGAAAGAAATTAATTTAATATATAAGATTATGAAAGCATTGATGGAGATATTAATAGAAAAAATAGATAAAGGTTATTTTATATCAGAAGATTATCGTTCAGATGAATATTATTATCTCTGGGGTTTGTATTATGTATATCATGATAAAACATGGTATGCACTTTTACATACATCAAAATATAAACATTCTAAATGGAAATGGAAATTTAAAGATGATTTTGATTTAGATTTATTTAAGAAATCATATGCCTGGGAAATTGAAGATTTTATACCGGTATATATAATAGAATACCGAAATGATCAATTAGAAAAATTAGGATTATGAAAGTATTAATTGCATTAACATTTGCACTCTTGCTGGTCTAACGACAGCAATTCACATTTAAAAGTACTTAATTATTGGATATAACGAGACCTCTATCCTTCATATTAGAACTCAACTAAATAGAGTTAAATTAGAATATTTGGACTTACGAACCATTACTAATTCGTCAAGCCATTAGCACCCGCCCGGACCTCGTTACGTCTCAAAGGCATCCTTCACCCTTTAACTTTTATCATTAAAGGATCACTTGGTAAGTATTTACTATTTCCATTTCTGGTATGAAGGGCCCGTTGTTAGGTCTAAACATTGCGGGACATTAGTGTAAATACATTCTAATGACTTTTCTCAACCACACTTCTTATAAGGATTGCAGCCCTTATAAGAAGTTATTTCAACCTGTGGCCTTGATTTACTATGATGTTTGTGATCCCAAACTTTCTCATAGAAGGCATAATTTTTAACCCTTGGTAGGTTGAGGTGCTTGTGCCTGTTGAGGAACCTCTATAATGTATATATTATATTCCATCTTCCCCCTTAGGTTGTTTTTTAAATTATTTTTAAATTATTTTTAAGTCGCTGAACACCCCCTTGGGTGGGGTGTGGGTTACACTTATTTAATATGCTTCTCGTTATAGAATCTTTTAAATATAAATTGATACCCGATTTTTGTTAGCCACTCTTGTAATCTTGGTTCAACTTTAATTCCTATCTCAAACTTTTGGCTTTCACTAACATTAACTACAGAATTACAATAGTAATCTTTAACATTCCAAGGGTTAGTATCTTGATCTTTTCCCATATAATGGACTATTTTATTATAACATTTACTACAAATTGTTTTAGTATGAATGTTAAACTTATCTAAAGTTCTTTCCTGTTGACATCTACCACAAAAATATGTATTATCATCTATCTTATAACTTTTATACATTAATTTTGGAGTTTGAGGTCTCTCACGGTCTTCAGTTGGTTTTACAATTTTAATAGGTTTATCTTTTTTTCTTTCATTTTTTCCTTTATATCTTCCAGCATTAGGACCCTCACCAACCAATGTACCATACCGAGTGGTTTTTGGTGGTAAATGATGTTCTAATTTACGATTATATATTTGCTGATATATTGCTTCATTTAGCATTCTCAATTGTTTTCGGCTTAAATGTTTATTGTCCTCAATGAATTGTATTACCATCTCATCGGTATATTTACTCTTTCTCATTACCTATATATTTAAAATTGATTTTACATACAATAAAAAACCACCTATAAAAGGTGGTTTAATAAAAAAAGACAATATTCAATATAAAGTTTATTCAGCATCATTAATATCTTTTTTGATATTTTTATATCTTCCAATCATTTGTCGCATTAAAGACCAAAATGATTTATTTCCCAACTTCATAGAAGTTTCATCAAGTGATTTTACCTCTATCATCACCCAGAAAACTCCCATAGCTTTACTTAAAACATGTGCTATACCAAATAAAGAGCCACCACAGATATATTCATCAGCCATGAATGCCATTATTACTGTGAGTAAATAGAAAAATGATTTAGTAACTATATTGAATAGTTTTGAACTTGTAAAACTTTTCCATCCTTTTAGTTTTACTGACGCGTAGATAGCGAATATTGTATCTAATACTATAAACATTACCAGAAGTATTAAAATTCCCTTAATTGGTGCTAAAAATGCTAAAATTGTTAGTAGCATTGAGTATAGAAAGTGCTTCATAATTATTTTAATTTTCCTTTTATAACAACTCGTGTTTTTATTTCATCCATATAATAATCTTCATCATTATAATTGTTTTCTGATTTAATATCATCAAGTTTTTCTTGTTCTTCTTTATTTAGAAAGTTTTTAAACTTATCTAAATTCTTTTTATATATATTTCTCATTACCAATTTAACATTTGAGCCCCAGGGAAACAATCCTGGCAATCAGGATCCCCATATTGGCTTCCACCTTTCTTTTTTGTTTGTGATCCTGATGCATTCCATCCAGAATAGTAAGTAGTTCTTTTAGGTTGAATTCTTTCTATACCTAAAGTTTGAAAGTAATCAGGATAAAGGTTAGGGTTATTGACGATCTCTTCTCTTATACGTTGAGAATAGAAATCTGCTATATCCTTCGCATTTTGTCTTAAATACTTTAACTCAGGTAGTCCTGTAGCCTGTGAATTTTCACTTGTTTTAGCTAAAATTGCTTTATTAGTTAATCTATATTGGATTTCTGGTAGAGCAAAGTAAAGTGCGTGATGAGCCAAAGCAGGTTGAACAAAATTATTTAATAATGTTTTATATTGTATATTACCTGGATTTTCAATACTACCATCAACAACCATACCCATAATGTTTTGTAGTAAAGTATATCCTAAAATCTCTTGTATAGCAGTATCTTGAGCTATTTTTATAGATGGAGTTATAATATCTGGATCAACATTTTTATCCACAGCAGTATTTAGAAATACATATTCAACATCTATTAGTTGTGCGTAATTAGCCATTTGTTGTATCATTATTTTTTGGTGCAACTGGTGCATTAGTTGTTTTAGGAACAAGTTTAAAGGCATCATCCTCTGTATAACCTGATAATATTAATAGATTTCTTTTTGCTGGATCACTAATAGTTGATTCTAAAATGGATAATATATCTGATGTAGCAATGTCCATTTTGGCGAAATTTAATTCGTATTCTGCAATTTCAATGTAATCTGTTATACCATTAATTCTTGCTAATCTGTTTAAACATTTTTCAATAAATCTTTGTTGAGGTATAATATATTGTGATCTAAATAACTCTAATGAGTTTAACATTGCTGTTTGGCTTGATTGTAACCCACCATCTAAACCTGTATTAAGGCCAAATAATGCCGCATCATTAACACGGTGTGCTCCTAAAATTCCTTCTGTGATAATTTCATTTAAATCTACATACTTTGTATCATTTGTATTACTATCTATTGGTGTTATTGTAGGTGCCGAATCTTTATCTTCTGAGTATGTTATGAATGCTTTACCACCACCCTTTGGTCCTGATAATTGTTTAGTTAATTTACGATCGTTATATCGCATCTGCTCGTCTGTTGGTATACCTGTAGGGAAGTTAATAAACATAGAAGGTGCAAATCCATTTTTAATGTTATTTAAGTGGAAATCAGATATTTCATACTCCATCTCCACCCATCTCGCTCCGGATAGATACTCTGGAGTTCCATAAAAGTTCTTACCCGCTTGGTATTTTTTCACATAAAGAATTTGAGATGCTTCTGCACGATCTATTACTGAAAATCCAGGATACAAAACAGGTTTATTCTTTTGAACATTCTTCCAATTTCTGGATATATAATAATTTTCTACTTGTGGGTAATCTTCATCAGGTGCTGCTATTCTTATTGTTTGTGGATTCATATAATTTATTTCTGCGATCTTAGTCCTATCTTTGGACCATATAATATTTAAAGAAAATGCACCAAAAACTTCTAAATCATACGCTATTCTTGCTAAAATCTCTTCTAAGTCCATTCCGTTCGCTGAATTAGCAATAAATGCTAAAGCTTCATTAGTTAAATGTGTTTTAACAATACCATTACCTCCAACCATATTAGCCTTCTGATTAATTATAGCGTTGTGTTTAGGAGATCTATCCAACAAACTAACATAATAGTTAGGCATTAGATTATCTTCACCAAAATTAACCCATTTACCACCACTATTTACACTTTCTTTATATTGAGGAATCGACTTACCTTCTTCAAATGCTGAGAAGGATACTGATGTAAATCCTAATTCTTTTTCTTCTTCATTATTTTCCATTATATTCTATCTAAGTTTTTGTACACTACTGTTGGTTGTCCTGTATTGCTCCAAGTTGTGATATCTGAATGAGTTCCAACTATGTTTAATATATTTACATTTATTTTACCTACTGCTGTAGTGTAATCTAAATCAGTTATTGTTTTTTCATATACTTCTAATGTATATTGACCTGGTGTAGCATCAATAATTCCGTTCATTGGATCTGAATAAGTTGCAGAAATAATAAAAAATAAAGAATAATACTCAGGATTAGGACTATCATCATTTGATATAAATAGATATTCTTTTTTTGTATTTTTATCAATAGCCCTAAATAGAAAATATGAATTATCATATTGACACTGAGGTCTCAAACTCAATGTAGTCCATCTATTATTATTTAAGTAATCTATATATAACATAATTTCTTTTATTTTTAATCAAAGCATTCGCAATCACACTCCATCTCGTTGCAATCGGGACAAGTTAAAGGTCTTTTCCAAGTATCTTTATTATCCCAATAACCAACCTCAGCTGTATTAAAGCACCATTTACAAAACGTAATCATATTACATCATCTTCTTTTTTAGGTTTAATAACAACTTCTGGTTCAAATAGATCAGGATATTGTTGTTTAAGACGTGGGTATAATATTGGATCTATTTCCCTAACATATATTATAGCATTACTTATTGGTGCTGTTATATAAGTATCTAATTTATCTTCTTTTATTTTTAACATAATACATTATTATTTTTCTTCATTTATATATATATTAAATTAAACTTTTCTCTCTGTTTAACATATATTTTATTATGACAAGAGAGAAAAAGATACTAAAGGCAATTGAAATGGGATATACTTGTGATCCTGATACAGGTGAGGTATTTGGTAAAAGAGGTAATAAAATAGGTAATATTGCTAATGGTTATAAAAGATTTACTTTTAATTTTGATAAAATTGTATATAGAATATATCATCACCAATTTATTTATTATTGGGTTAATAAAATGGTATGTGATCAGATTGATCATATAAATATTAATAGATTAGATAATCGTATTTCAAATTTAAGATCAATTAATAATCAAGAAAATCATTTCAATACAAATGCAAAAGGTGCTTATTGGTCTAAAAAACATAAAAAATGGAAATCTTGTATTCATTTAAACGGTAAAGGTTTACATCTTGGAACATTTGATACTGAGGAGGAAGCAAGAGAAGCATATTTAGAAGCTAAGAAAAAATATCATATAATAAAAAACCCTTCCGAATGAAAGGGTTTAATTAATTTAATTCTAATTATTGGATTACTGATAAAGCAGCTCCTGATGTGATAGAAGTTAATGGGGTGCTTTCTTTACATAAAAATGTAAGAGTGCTACCGTTTAAATCACTTCCCACTTTTCCAAGTGAGTTATCAATTGCAGAAACTTGAACTACAGAAGTTAAACCCATTAAATAGTAATTACCATTTTTATCCAACATAATGACCCTGAAAGTGCCAGCTCCTAATGTTTTTATCTGATTTATAAGTGCTGGAGACATACCTTGTAAGGTAATCATTAATGTTTGTGAATAAGATATAGCGTTGTTCTCAGTTGATACCTCAGCTGGTGCTGTGAATGAAGCAGTCTCTATAGTTTGTTGGAACGTATAGAAAGATGTAGTTGCTCCAGTGATAGCAGTGATTTGACCAGTAGTACCATCAATAGTAAAACCCATAGCATCTGTATATTCACCGATGAAAACTTTAGATACACCCGCAGTTTGTTTACAACCAATTGTAAATCCTGATGTTAAAATACATGACATATTTGTAAAATTTTTTTTTATTCAATTGGTCGGGGTATATTTCAACCCCTATACAATTGATATTTATATTTTTAATATTATTTAAATAATACTACATTTTGAAAATAGTAACAAGCTGTCCCTAATCTCAATTTGTTTCTGAACATTATAGAATCATAAAGTGGTTCCCACCAAATACGGAAAGTGGAATAGTCTGATACTAAGTCAGTTCCCATTACCAAATTTGAAGCATTTGTTAATAATCTTTTGTTAGTATTATTTAAACCTCTTGTGGCCTGAACTAAAATGTTAGTTCCTGGATAATTAAAACTCCATCTTTGAGCACCTGTTTCTTCTTGTCCAACTGTAAAGTGGAAATAATTTGCTTGTCTCAAAGCTGTCACTAATGTGTTAAAATCAGCAAAAGAAATGAATATAGTTAAATCATTTTCTGTTAAGATTTGAGATGCATTATTATTCATTGCTGAAATCAATGAATCCATGATAGATAAAGCATTCGTTGGTGTCATAGTAACGTTAGTTGAGAATGTTCCATTTCCAGATACGATTGAGTTTGTCGCAGAAGTGTATTCAAACAATTCTAAAAATCCTGTTGCCAATGTCATATTTGGATCTGTTGAATAATGATTCGCACTTGATCCCCTCCACAGCATATCTTCTATCATTGCTGCGATCTTAAGACTCTTGTCTGCCGCATACACAGTGCTGAACTCAGCTGGACCAAATTCTTCTTGATTAGCACCACTTTTCATACTCATTCCCAGGTATATAGCCTCAATATCCTCCAAGCATATAATTTCTTCTATCTTTATGTTTTGTACTTGGATAGTATTTTGTTGAAGTATTACACTGCCGGTTGCATTTATTAACGAACATCCTCCGTTTTGTGCTACTAAATTTGAACTTATCTTATTCAAAGTTTGTGCATATTTTATATTAGGTAATACTGTTATTAATTCTTGGGTATTCCCCAATAAAACACTTTCATGCTTTAAGGCCCCAGAAATTTGATCAACATATTTACCAATTTGAGTTACATCTATTGAACTTGCCATAATTTATTTATTTTTATTTTTATTTGGAACTTAAAGATGCTTTAAAAACATTCTTAGTTGATCCAATGTTGTATTTTTTTCTAACTTCTTTCAAATGATCTAATGTATTTTTAGTTGAAGAAAAGTTATTATCAACTGTTTTACCAATTTTAATTGATTCAGCCGCTGGTGCTGATGCGATTTCTTGAATTTTACTCATCGCCATCTCTTGTGCTGATGACATACCTTGTAATAGTTCCAATATTTCTGCCATAGTGTTTTCAAGTGCTGATACTCTATCTTGTAGAGATCCATCATCATTTGAATCATCTTCTGCTGATCCATCTTGTCCTTCTGCTTCTTGTGTTGCATCCATTTTTGCATCATCAATCGGAGTTTCTTCACCATTACTGGCTCCAACACCTGAAATTGATTCAACAACACCACCTGATACTGTTAATGTTCTACCGTCTTGTAATTCATACGTTCCATCTTCAAGTGGAGTTTCATTACCATCAGCATCAACCGTAACAAGTTCAGTCCCAACTTCTAATTCAGAGCCATCTGGATAATTAATTACAGTTCCATCGTTAGCAGTAACGCTTTCAAACTTCTTTTTCTTATCATCTGATGATTTAGCATCAGAAGCAGTAGCACCAGAACCAGCATCAGTAGCAACTTCACTAAAAGAAATTAATTTCTTTAATGATTCGCGGATTTTATCCATTGCTTCATTTTTGTCCATAGTTTTTATTTGTTTTTGTTGTTTCTTTACACCATAAGATATAAGAAATATTTTTTTTCTCAATTTGGTGAGAAAATTATTTTAAAGTTCCTCCTTTTTTATAAGAATAACCATGTTTTACTAATATATGATATACAGCTGCACCAACACTTGGTGTCTTGCCAAAATACCAAGAACCATATTGATTAGATCCCGTAGTAGTACAAGATGCAATGCCTTGATATACATCTTTGAATATTCCAAAATCAACATCAAAGTATGTATATATATCGCCTGAATTAAATTTAACAACTAATTCTTTTGATTGATCATTATAACTCATTCTGTTAACATTTGATGATTTAGATTTACTTCTCCAAACCTTAAATTCTGAATCAACTAATTCAAGTAATTCATCATCGGTTAATAAATCAATATAATCTTCAACTGATTTATATTGCATTGGTTTTTCAGCCATTACACCTTCTATGCTAAATCCGAACTTACCTAAATCTTTAACTTCATTCTTCCAAAAGTCTTGATCTTCTATCTTAACACTAACCATCCAAGTTCCAATGGGAACATCAAAATTATACATTCTTGATTTATCATAATAAGTATCAGCCACTATCCAGTTCTCCATGATATATGCTTGAACCATTTTAGTAGAGTGATCAACATTTATTCTTCTATTATTGCCCGAAGCATTAAACTTTTGAACCATTTTTTCAATAGTATCAGGTTTAAATACTACGAAATATTTATTGCCCTCACTATCTTTTCTTAATATTTTCATATTAGGGATCATAGCTGGTCCAACTATTATTTGTTTATCTGCTTGCGCTTGGAATTCATAACCTTTTGTAGCACCTTCCGCACTAAAAGCTACACCTTTCATCTCAATTGCTGGTTGATCTACAATAGATAATAATCTAATACCTGTTGTATCTGAATCATCAACTACTATCTCAAACATTGGATATTCAGCATCTGTAAATTTCTTTTTCATTTTATTTTATATTATTTTTTATGGCTTTCCTAAAGTTTGTGTAGCCACAGCTTGTATATTACTCACTGTTTGTTGTGTTTTAGTTATATCTGTTTCAACAACCACTACCTTTTGGACAGGTGCTTGTGGGTTATTAGTTCCCAAAGAATAGAACTGTGGAGTTGATAATGATGTTGTTGTTGATCCACTGCTTGGTGCACTTGGAGCTGTTGGAGTAGATGATGTATCACTTACATAATTAGTATTTGCAATTGTAGCTAATTGAGCAGCACCTGTAGCAACAGCAACACCAGCAAGAATGATGTCCAGTGGTGGATCTTGTGTCATCGCAGTTGTAATACCGATCGCTGTGTTCATTATTACTTGTGCTTTAGCATATGCTTGATCTTTTTTAAATTGATCGTGCTTTAACTTATCAAGTGCCTTACCAGTTAATTTAGTATTTGCTAATGTAGTTGCTTCTTGTTGTTGATTTAGAGCTGCGGCTTCTCCAACAAGTCCATTTACTGCTGATAGTCCTGCTGACATAGAGTTTAATATTTGCTCTTTTGTTTTCTTAGCAGTTTCTGTCATCAAATCCTCTTCAAGTTTAGCATATTTCTTTTTAATTCTGAACATATTATCCTCTGCTTTTTCTTTTTCGGATTGAGTGGAATCAACATTATCAATAATTAATTCATAGTGTTCTAATTCAGCATCTCTTTCTAATTTTAATTTAGAAAGTTTATATTTATATTCTCTATCATCAGCATCTTTTTCATATCTAACAGATGTATTTGTAGCATCTTTTGTTTGGGCAACTCTTTTTTCTTCAAGATATTTTAGTTTAGCATCATATTGTTCTTTAGATATAAGTCCTTGATCATATAGATCTTTGGCTTTAGATACTCGTCTATCAAAATCTGTGTTTATTTGCTCTGTTGATATTTCTAACCATTTTTTACCACTAAGTTTATTTACTTCTAAACGTTCATCCAAGTATTTTGTCTCAACTGCTACTCTATCATTAAATTCTTTTTCAACATCAGCATCTAACTGTTGTTGTAATTCAGCATGAGCTTTAGCATATTTAGTATTGATATCCAATAGCGCTTTTGTTTTTTCGCTTTCAGTCATCTTTTCATATTCAGCACTTTCTTGAAATTTAGTTACTTCTAAATCCTTTTCTTTATTTAAAATATCTTTGGACTGATTTAGATAATCTTTATTTATAACAGCTCTATATTTATTATATTCTGATAAACCTAATCTTCTATATGATGTATAATCATCCTCATCCTTTTCAGATTTTTTTCTAAGAGAAATTTCTTCTGTTATATGCTTTTCAAAATTTACTTTTTTATCTTGTAATACTCGTTTTGATTGATCAAGATCTTTTTGAGCTTCCGCTATTTTAGCATCACTTAATGCTTTAGCATATGCCTTTGCTTTAGCATCTAAGTCATTTTGATTTTTAACTTCTAATACTTTTAATTGTTGCTTACTTGCATTTAATCTTTTTGCTTCTGCTAAATCCTTTTCATTTAGTTCTTTCTTTTTATCAAAATCATATTTTGCATATGCTATAGATCTATCATAATCATCCTTTATATTTGCTATTTCTGTTTTCTTATTCTCATCAGCAATAGTCGCTATTTTAGCATCCAATGCTTTTTTATCATCTGCTAATTTCTTAGCAGCAGCTTTAGCAGCATCAGCAGCTTTTTTAGCAATCTCAGCCTTTTTATCAGCCGTATCTTTTGCATTTTTAATATGCACATCTCCACCATTTTTAAATATGCTTTGTT
>Ga0214192_1000364_pt1 | contig 28681 bp, 33 predicted proteins | sample TroBogEpilimnion_44_FD_153030 | JGI IMG/M metagenome (GOLD analysis project Ga0214192, IMG submission 153030) | Freshwater microbial communities from Trout Bog Lake, WI - 29JUL2008 epilimnion | ecosystem: Environmental > Aquatic > Freshwater > Lake > Epilimnion/Euphotic zone | place: Trout Bog... | reverse complement strand
ACTAGGCCAACAATCTCTCCAATACCCGGAGCAAGAATATCCATAGCTGCCACGGTTTGTTTTCCTTCTTCACAATTGTCGTTCAGCCTCATATAGAATGCCTTAATAGCAGCAGGATAACCTGTAACAATTACTGGTTTCTTAAAATGCTTCTCTACCAGGTATCTTTCATGCTCGCTCTGCAGGTCTATTCCCCATTTAACCTCGTACTGGAATTTCTTTTTCTTGTAAGCAGGGCTATCGAGTAATATTTGAATAGCCTCAGTATAAGTAATTCTTTCAAAAGGATTATTTACCACAAACTCCAGTTTCTCCTTCAATCCAAACTCACTTCTTTTATCCTGAGGAAGCGATTTTTCTTCTTCTGCCAGTCTTTGATCCAGAAAATCAATGTCATCTGCATTATGTTCCATCACATACTTAATAAGGTAACGGATAAACTCTTCTGCCAGATTCATATTGTCTTCTATATCAGAAAAAGCCATCTCGGGTTCTATCATCCAGAACTCCGCAAGGTGACGGGTAGTATTACTATTCTCGGCACGGAAAGTTGGTCCGAAAGTATAAATCTCACTGAATGCCATAGCGCCAAGTTCGCCTTCCAGCTGACCGCTTACTGTAAGGTTGGTGCTTTTGCCAAAGAAATCTTCTTTAAAGTTAATAGAGCCATCCTCATTTTTAGGGGCTGTTCCATCCATAGGCAAAGTGGTTACCCTAAACATTTCCCCTGCACCTTCAGCATCACTTGCAGTAATGATTGGGGTATGCAGATATACAAAACCCTTATCGTTATAGAACTTATGAATAGCATAGGCTAGCGAATGACGGATGCGGAATACCGATCCAAACGTATTGGTACGGAAACGTAAGTGAGCCTTCTCTCTCAAAAACTCCAGACTATGTTTCTTAGGTTGTAAAGGATACTTTTCAGCATCACTATCACCTAGTACTTCCAGCATAGTAGTCTTCAGTTCTACTGTTTGTCCCTTTCCTTGAGAAGCCACTACAGTTCCGGTAACTTTCAAAGAAGCCCCTGTTGTAATTCTTTTTAAAGTTGCATCATCCAGTAATCCCAGCTCAGTTACTACCTGCAGGTTATTATTAGTACTACCATCATTCAATGCTATAAACTGATTGTTGCGAAAAGTTCGCACCCATCCCATTACTATTACTTCATTACCTGTAGGCTCGCTCTGCAACAGGTTTTTAATTTTAGTCCGGTTATTGAACATATACTAAATTGTTATATTGATGTACTGTTATATTGTTGAATTGTTATACTGCTAAACTTTAAAAAGGGGCAAAGATAACAGAACGAATGGTTTTGAGAATTCTTACTAAATCATTAGAATACACCGAGAATCATGAATAAATACAATTGTTTTTTCTCAACTCACAATTCTCGACAAACTATCACAACTTAGGACTCACTTTGTATTATTTTATCTTCAACTCGGCCTTTGCAATATAATCTGCTGGTTTTTTCATAAATTCCGCTTTACATTCAGGTGAACAGAATCCCAGTATATTTCCTTTGTAAATAGTTGTATCAGATATACCGGCAGAAATTGGCATCTCGCAAACAGGATCTTTTTTATTTACCAGCAAACCCGGATTAACGGTATGTTCTGTAAGGGTATCTTTCACTTCCTTTTCCGACATCTTCTTTTCCTCTTTCACTGGACTATTACAAGCAGAAAACCATACAGCTGCAATTATGATGATACTTAATATCTTTTTCATACTTATTATTTTATTGTTATTGGTGCAAACATAGAAAAATAAAAACTAGTCATTCATTCAAATTTATCCTAGATCATACTCATATAATGGATCGATATGAGTATTAGGCTCCATTTCGAAAATAGGATTTATTATACCATCATTCAATCCATAAACCCAACCGTGCAAATGTGGGCGATTATCATTTTTCCAGGCCTTTTGAATGATAGAAGTTTTAGCAACATTCATCACCTGCTCTTTTACATTCAGTTCCACTAGCCTATCAGCTCTTTTATTTTCATCAGTTATATTATCTAACTCCACTCTATGTATGCGATATACATCTTTAATATTTCTAAGCCATTTATTAATTACACCAAGATCCTGATTAGACATAGCAGCTCTTACTCCACCACAACCATAATGACCACAAACAATTACATGTTTTACTTTTAGTACTTCCACCGCATATTCCAATACACTTGCAAAGTTTACATCAGTATGTACCACTACATTGGCAATGTTTCTGTGTACAAAAATTTCACCAGGTTGAGTACAGGTAATTTTATCGGCAGGTACTCTACTGTCGCTACAACCAATCCACAAAAATTCGGGTTGCTGAATCTGTTCCAGGCGCTTAAAGTAATCAGGATCTTTTTCTACCTGATCTTTAGCCCAGGCCTTATTCTCCTGTAGCAATTTCTCGTAAACTGTCATCTGTTTGTGTTCTTTTAATAAAAGAGACAGGAATCTGTAGTAAAATAAATTTATTATTCTATCTCCTTACTCCTGTCTCCTATCTCCAATAGTTAAATGTTAAGTCCACCGCAAGTGCTGATTACCTGACCAGTAATATAGCTGCTTAAATCGCTGGCAAGGAATATGGTAGTATTAGCAACCTCTTCAGCTTTACCAAAACGACCTAAAGGAATCTTTTTCAGGAAATCTTCGCTTGCAGCACCTTCTTTAAGATAATGCGTCATATCAGTTTCTATAAATCCTGGAGCAATAGCATTACAACGAATATTTCTGCTTCCAAGCTCATGTGCTATAGACTTAGTAAAACCTATAATTCCAGCTTTACTGGCAGCATAACTGCTTTGACCCGCATTTCCTCTTTCGCCAATAATAGAACTCATATTAATGATACTTCCACTCTTTGCTTTCATCATAGGACGGATAACCTGCTTAGTCATGTTAAATACACTCTTTAGGTTTATGTCCATTACCTCATCCCATTGTTCCTCAGTCATTCTCAACAGTAAATTATCTTTACTGATTCCTGCATTATTCACACAAACATCTATGTTTCCAAAATCTTTAAGCACTTCTGTCACAAAGGTTTCACATTGCGAAAAATCACCTGCATTACTCTTATATGCTTTTGCTTTTACACCCAAAGCTATTAGTTGAGCCTCAAGTGCTGCCGCTTTTTCAGCACTGCTATCACTTACATAAGTAAAGGCTATATTGCTGCCTTGTTCTGCTAGTTTTAAAACAATTGCTGCTCCTATACCACGGGCAGCTCCAGTAACGATTGATACTTTATTATTCAATAACATGAAAAAAATTTATGCAATAGTAATAATTATGTCAGTAACTTGAAAGTTGTAGGGTATAAGTTCGTAAATATACAAGTATAAATACTGTTGAAGCATAGCCCCTAATCTAAAATATAATTCGTAAGTTTCTTCACGCCTTCTACAGCTCCCATTTCAATATTTGTTATTCGGGACTGGATACTGATATGAGGTATTTTCTTATCGATGATATAGATAGGAATATCTTTTGGAGCATAATTTACCAGTCCAGCTGCTGGATATACTTGCAAGGAAGTGCCTACCACCACAAATATATCAGCCATCATTACAATATCTATAGCTGTTTCCAACATGGGTACCTGCTCTTCAAACCATACAATATGTGGTCTGAGTTGCCCACCATCGGGTGCCTTATCGCCTAATTCTATATCTCCTCTTATGTCGTAAATAGTATCTACATTCAGCACACTTCTCATTTTAAATATTTCACCATGCAAGTGCACTACATTGGTACTACCAGCTCTTTCGTGCAAATCATCTATGTTCTGGGTAATAATAGTTACATCAAAATATTGTTGCAATGCTGCAAGTCCTTTATGCGCATCATTTGGTACTGCAAAAGCTACATCTTTTCTCCGCATATTATAAAAATCCAACACCAACTGTGGATTAGCATTAAACCCCCTTGGAGTAGCTACTTCGTATACATTATAGCCTTCCCATAAACCATCACTATCGCGAAACGTTTTTAAACCACTCTCTGCACTAATCCCCGCACCACTTAGTACTACCAGTTTCTTTTTGATGCCCATTGTTTTTTGTTTTTGCAAAGGTGTATAAAATAAAAACAGGAATGATGTTATTTTCGCAGCCAATTAAAACAATATGTATCAGTTTACAACACAGATAAGAGTTCGTTATGCCGAAACCGATCAGATGGGAATTGTGTATTATGGCAACTATGCACAATACTTTGAGGTTGGCAGGGTAGAAACAATCCGTAGTCTTGGCATGAGCTATAAAGCTTTGGAAGATATGGGTGTAATGCTACCAGTAGTAGAAATGAACATAAAATATCTTCGTCCTGCACAATACGATGATATTTTAAACATACAATCCACCATTAAAGAACTGCCTGATAAACATATTCTGCAATTTCACCAAGACATTTACAACGAAGCAGGAAAAATGATTACTTCAGGGGTAGTAATACTTTTCTTTTTAGATAAAGAAACCAGAAAGAAGGTAAATATTCCTAAAGAATTACTTGAGAAACTTCTAGGGTATTTTGAATAAGAAACAGCATTAACTATACGAAATAAACAATTAAGTAATATTTTCCAATGCATTCATTAGAAACTTGCTTTACGTAGGTATCTTTTTCTTTTTGTATAAGTTCCATTTTAAGAGAATTTAGCATAGAAGTAAGGAAATAAGTACCTAATGTTTGGCAGAGAATACCCAATTTTAATCCACTTTAAAATCATTGGCTTTAAAAGGTTGATCGCTGAAGTTCGAGTTACAACCCAACTATTTCTTCGTACAACATTTACGCTCCAAAGGTTGTACGCCCAACTCCGCGGTACAACATTGCAAGGTTAGCGTACAACATTTACGCTCCAAAGGTTGTACGCCCAACTCCGCGGTACAACATTGCAAGGTTAGCGTACAACATTTACGCTCCAAAAGTTGTACGCCCAACTCCGCGGTACAATATTACAAGGTTAGCGTACAACATTTTCGCTCCAAAAGTTGTACGCCCAGCTCCGAGGTACAACATTGCAAGGTTAGCGTACAACATTGGGAATTATTTGTTATCACAACAAGCAGCAATAACTATTTACAGAACCAACAAATTAGTGTGATTAAAAATCTATTCCAGTCCAGTTGTTCTTTTGTTTCTCGTATTTATCAAAGTTAAATTTATACAACTTACCTGGTCTGTGCGGTACATCCGCTTCAAGTTCGCCGGTATCTATCAAGAGTTTCATGGAAGCAAATTTCTTTCTAAAATTTCTACGATCCATTCTTACACCAAGAATAGCTTCGTATAAATTCTGTAACTCTCGTAAGGAAAATTTTTCTGGCAATAAATTGAATCCCAAAGGATGTTCCTGAATTCTTTTTTGAAGCCAGCTATAGCATTCCATTAAAATCTCTTTATGATCAAATGCAAGTTCTTCGATTGAAGAAAAGCTATGCCAGTGAATTTCATTATCGTGAATCATTAGCTCGTGATGACGAGTATTTAATAGTGAGCAATAGGCAACAGTTAACACTCTTCCACCTGGATGTCTATCAGGTTTACTAAACACTTTTACCTGTTCAAGGTATACATCCTGCATACCGGTACGTTCCATTAGTATCCTATAAGCCGCGGAATCAATATCCTCATCATCCGCAATATTATCGCCCAATAAAGACCATAAATCTTTATATAATTCCAGATCGCTTCGTATAAGTAAAACTTTTAATTCATTATCATCAAAACCAAAGATCGCACAATCAGCAGTAACGTGCATTTTAGGATAAGACTTTACTAATGTAACAGGATCTTTTATTAAAGCGCCCTCCTTTTTTTTGATGGAATAAGATATTTTACTCATAGCAGCAGTTAGAATTAATGATTATTGCTTAACCGTTATCTTTGTTTTATAATCTATACAAAGGTGTATAGTTTACACGATACGAAATACAAAATTGTTGAAAAAATGTATAACAAGGGTGAAATAAAGTTAATTATAAATGAAACAAAGGAGTGGTTGACCTCCATAAATGCCCTTAATGGTTCTTCTTTGAACTTTGTAAACATAGAAACACTTAGAAATATTCTCCGATTTCATGAATATCAGTATTATGTGCAGGACAATCCATTTATCAGCGATTCGGAGTACGATATACTGTTTAATCAACTAAAGAAAATAGAAGCAGAACATCCGGAAAAAATTACTCCCGATTCTCCTACACAAAGAGTTGGAAGCAGTTTGAATCAAAGTTTTAATACAGTAGAACATATTGTACCAATGTTGAGTCTGGATAATAGTTTTAGTGGTGATGATTTAATAGACTGGAACAGAAAAGCAACGGAACTTGCAGAAACTACTTCTTTAAAATACTGTGTGGAGCCTAAATTTGATGGAGCCAGCATCTCTTTAATTTATGAAAACGATATTTTAATTCGAGCGGTTACTAGAGGCGATGGAATAGCGGGAGATGATATTACGACCAATATAAAACAGATCCGCTCTATACCTTTAAGAGCAGCATTCTCCAGTTATGGTATACAAATGATAGAGATAAGGGGCGAAGTAATGATGAGCAAAAAATCGTTTGATACGTATAATCAATCATTGGTAGCACAGGGATTATCGCCACTTGCAAACCCTCGCAATGCTGCCAGTGGTAGCCTAAGAATGAAAGATCCTGCAGAAGTAGCCAAGAGAAATCTGCATGCGTTTTTGTACCACATCAGTTATACCGTGAGGAATACTGAGGAGACAGGAGATAGAAGACAGGAGATAGGGGGTAATACATTAATACAATTTGACAATCATCCATCATCCATTATCCATCATTCATTATCTTCCCATTCCGCATCTTTACAAATGCTCTGGGATCTTGGATTTCGTTCACCAGTGAAGGAAATGAAAGTGGTAGATAGTATAGACGGAGTAATAGAGTATATTAATGAATTTGAAACAAAGAGAGACGATCTTCCATACGAAATAGATGGGATGGTAGTAAAGGTAGACGACCTGAATGTGCAGGACCATATAGGCATGACTTCTCACCATCCCCGCTGGGCAATTGCTTATAAGTTTAAAGCAAGACAAGCAACCACTCAATTATTATCCGTAGAATTTCAGGTGGGCAGAACGGGTGCGGTTACCCCTGTAGCTAAACTAAAGCCGGTACCATTAGGTGGAGTAACTGTAAGTAGTATTTCTATTCATAATGAAGAATATATAAAAGAAAAGCAGTTGATGATTGGCGATGCTGTTTTAATAGAAAGAGCGGGCGATGTAATACCACAGATTGTAAAATCATTTCCTGAACTCAGGACAGGAGCGGAAACAGATATTAACTTTCCTACTCATTGTCCGGTTTGTAATAGTGGTTTATTTAAAGAAGAAGGAGAGGCGGTGTGGCGCTGTATTAATATAGAATGCGAAGCACAGGTGGTAGAGAAAATTATACATTTTGTAAGTAAGGATGCAATGGATATTAAAAGTCTGGGCGAAGCTAATATCCGCAGCTTTTATGAAGCAGGGTTATTAAAAGATATACCGGGTATCTATACGCTGAACTACGATTCTATTTCTACCATGGAAGGGTTTGGTAAGAAGAGTGTAGACAATCTGGTAAAAGCAATTGATGCTTCAAAACAACAACCATTGCATCGGTTAATTTATGCACTGGGAATTCGCTTTGTAGGAGAAACAACTGCTAAGACTTTAGCTACTGCTATTGAAACTATTTTTGATCTGGCAGATAAAACGGAAGAGGATTTAAAACAATTAGATGATGTAGGCATTAAGGTTGCATCCAGTATTTATAGCTTCTTCCATAATCCAGACAACCTGCATATTTTGCACTTACTCGAAGGTTTTGGATTGCAGATGAAAAACGACAAGAAAGGGAGTATCAGCGAAGGAAGTTTTTCTGGAAAAAGCTTTTTATTTACTGGCACATTATCCCGTATGAAAAGAAGTGAAGCGGAAGCGTTGGTGGAACAAAACGGAGGAACAATTGTTGGTAGCGTTAGCAACAAATTAAACTTCCTCGTAGTAGGTGCCGATGCAGGTAGTAAACTTGAAAAAGCAAAGAAGCTATCTTCCGTTCAGATATTGACAGAAGATGAATTTCTGGCTATTATAAATGGGGCTGAATAGACTTAAAATATCACGACTGAGGATTCACGAAACTCACGTTTAAAAATACGCTTATGTTACAAAAAGAAACAATTAAGTTTTTAACTTCTCTGAAGAAAAACAACAGTAAAGAATGGTTCGATGCCAACAGGAAAACCTATGAAATAGCTAAGCAGGATTTTACCGCATTTGTTGGAAATATTATTACCGACTTTGGTAAGAAGGATGAAAGTATTGCTCACCTGCAACCAAAGGAATGTATGTTTCGTATAAACAGAGATGTACGATTCAGTAAAGATAAAAGTCCATATAAAACCAATATGGGTGCCAGCTTTAGCAAAGGGGGAAAGAAGACGATGCTTGCTGGTTATTACTTTCATTTAGAGCCTGGTAATAGTTTTATGGGTGGCGGTATCTATATGCCCGATGCAGATACCACCAAGAAGATAAGACAGGAAATAGATTATGGCTTTGAAGAGTTTAATAAGATTATTAAGAACAAGAAGTTTGTTGCACAATACGGAGGACTTACTATCAATGAAGAGTTCTCGCTTACCCGCGAACCAAAGGGGTACGAAAAGGACAATCCTGCTATAGATTATATTAAACTAAAAAGCTGGATTGCTACCTATCCTGTTCCCGATGAACTGTTGACCGATAAAACATTATCAAAGAAAGTAGTTGCAGCATTTGAAGCATTGAATCCTTTAATAGACTTTTTGAATAAGGCGATAGAGTAATAAATGTTTGGGAGGATTAATTAATATTATCTTTACCACAGAAATTTTATATTGAAGCAATGCAAAAATTCTATTTTGATACTTCTGTTTTTGGTGGAGCCTTTGATAAAGAGTTCGAGGAAACTACGCTTCAATTATTTGAACGTGTTAAATTGGGGCGTGTTATTTGTATGTTTTCAGACTTAACAGAAACAGAATTATTAAATGCACCATTAAATGTTAAGAAACATTTTAAAGAACTACCTAAAGAAAACACAGAAAGAGTAATTGTTACAGATGAGATATTAAACTTAGCTTCAAAATATATAACCGAAAAGGTTGTTGGACAGACAAGTTTTGACGATTGTATTCACATAGCAACAGCAACAATTTACAAAGCAGATATTTTAGTGAGTTGGAATTTTAAACACATTGTAAATGTGTATAGAATTCGTGGATACAATTCTATAAATATTCGTTCAAATTATTTATCATTAGAAATACGTTCACCAAAAGAAATTGTAGAATATGAAGACTAAAACTAAAAAGCAGGTAACTGAAAAAGAGTTTGATACTATTAAAACCTTTAGAGCAATTAAGGAAAAAATTTCATCTGAAATGTCAAATATGACCTTTGAGCAAATAAAGGAATATTTGAAAGTAAATAGTGAGAAACTGTACTCTAAATAGCGTAATTAAAATAAGTATATTACAGTTAATCCTGAAATCCAACCTACATCATTTGTAAAAAAATACAAGTAATAGAGATAATCTGTTTAGCTGATTAATCTGTTATATCCAAACAAAAATATTAGTTGAAAACAAGCATAATAATATCAATTGATAAGGCATTACTATCTGAAATTAAGAAGTATGCTATCATGCAGGATACAAGCATCTCTGCACTTGTAACAGATCATTTCAATATAATTATAAAACCTAAAAACATTATTGAAATCGTTGAGGTATTAGAATCTCATCAAATTAATATTAATACTAATTTAAATGATGCTTTTTATATAGAAAAAGCAAAAGAATATGGCTTCTAATTATTTGGCTAAGTGATTATATTAAAATAGTTTTTATTTTAGTCCCCTAAATAACCAAAATGTATAAACTTTTACAAAGACTATTTATAGTTTACAGTATACTTTTTTGTACAATATTATCTAGTGCTCAAACACCAGAAAGCAATAGCCCAGATATTAAATTTAAACGAGACGTAGATCTTACTTTCCATTATAAGTTTAAAGTAAAACAATATGCAGGGAATGTATTGTTTAAAGCTAGAGTTCCTTGTACTATAAAGAATAGACAAACAGTTAATTCTATTAAATATTCGGTGGAGCCAGATAGTGTTTATACTGTTGGAATCACAACGTATGCTGTATATAAAATACGTAATCTAGAAAAGGATTTAAAAATCAATATCAAATGTAATCTTACTATTTATAAATATGTTCCCGAAAAAGTGGATACTAGTATTCATGAAGACTTTAGTGAGTATTTAAAGTCAGAAAGGTATATTGAAACTAAAATGCCCGAAATTAAAAGCGCTGCTGCTACACTTAAAAATAAGGATGATATTACTACTATCATGAATACCTTTTTTTATGTAAAAGAAAAAATAAGCTATAAACTAAAAAGTGCTATTGGGGCTGTAAGTGTTTTAGAAAGTGGAGAAGGAAAATGTACCGACTTCAGCGATTTGTTTGTTGCACTGTTAAGAGCCAATAACATTCCAGCCAAAACCATGCATGGTGCCGTATTTACTGAACTAGAAAATCCATTACATGCTTGGGCAGAAGCATACTCAAAAAGACAAGGATGGATAATGTTTGATCCTACTACTGGTCACATGCACATCTCTCAATTTCAAAATAAATATTCAATTAGCGTGAAAAATAAATATGTTATTCTTTGTGATAAAAGAAACGATCCAGAAATGTTCTTTTGGGAGTCCTGCTATGCCTATAAATGTGCCGATATTAACGACTTTAAAATTGTAGTTAATTGTACTTTAGAAGACCACTAATACCCTATCAACTTCTTCATACTTTCTTCCAGTCTTTTATTAGCCAGGAAGTTCTTTTCCAGCATCGTATTAAAAGGTATTGGCGTATCCAGCGAAGCACAACGGATTACTGGTGCATCCAGCAATTCAAAACAATGCTCGGTTATCCAGGCGCTTATCTCTCCTCCTATGCCACCCATCAGAGTGTCTTCGTGCAGTATTAATACTTTTCCGGTACGTTTTAAGCTTGCTTTAATAGCATCATAATCCAGCGGCAATAAAGTTCTCAGGTCAAGAATATCCAAAGAAACATCCAAATGTTGCTGAGCATATTGTAATGCCCAATGTACCCCCATTCCATAAGTAATAATGCTTATATCTTCTCCTTGTTCAACTAGTTTTGCCTTACCAATAGGCACTTCATAGTACTCTTCCGGCACACTACCACTGATACTTCTATACATTACTTTATGTTCGAAATACATTACTGGATTAGGATCATTAATAGCGGCAATCAACAAGCCTTTAGCGTCGTGAGGATTAGAGGGGTATACAACCTTTAATCCAGGCACATGCGTAAACCAGGCTTCATTACTCTGACTATGAAATGGACCTGCACTTACTCCCGCACCTGTAGGCATTCGCACTACAACATCGGCATTTTGTCCCCAGCGATAATGTATCTTGGCTAAGTTGTTTACTATCTGATTAAAACCTACGGTAACAAAATCTGCAAACTGCATTTCCATCACCGATTTATAGCCTTCCAGACTTAAGCCTAAAGCAGTACCCAAAATAGCACTTTCGCAAAGTGGAGTATTCCGGATACGTTGTTTACCAAACTCCTGAACAAAGCCTTCTGTTATTTTAAATGCACCACCATACTCTGCAATATCCTGACCCATAATAATCAGGTTGTTATGCTGCACCAGCGATTGTTTTAAACCTTCCTGAACAGCATCTACAAAACGTTTTTCTTTAACCGCCGCACTATACCCTTCCTCAATAACAGGTACTGTTGTTTTTGAAATATTGGGAGCATAAAGATCTTCCAGTTCTTCTTTTGTATCAGGAACAATTTCTTCAGCCTGATAGGCCACTTGTAATTCGGATTCTATATACGCTTTATAATCATTACGGATATCTGCAATAGCCATTTCGGAAATAACCCCTTCTTTTACAAGCCACTGTTCATAGTTCTTGATAGGATCTTTTTTGCCCCATTCTTCAAACAGCTCTTTAGGAACATATTTAGTTCCACTTGCCTCTTCATGACCACGCATTCTGAAAGTCATACATTCTACCAGATAGGGTTTCTGATTCTTTATACAATAATCCCGAACCCCTTTGATGGTATCGTAAACAGAAAGCACATTATTTCCATCTATTCTAACCGACTCCATGCCATAACCCTTTGCCTTGTCTATTAATTTCTCGCATTTAAACTGCTCATTAATAGGTGTACTAAGACCATATCCATTATTTTCAATGATAAATATTACAGGTAGATTCCACACTGCAGCAACGTTCATTGCTTCATGAAAATCACCCTCACTTGTAGCTCCATCACCAGTAAATGCAAGAGAAACTTTATTTTCCGCTTTAAGTTTATAAGCAAGCGCTACTCCATCGGCAATAGCTAACTGTGGACCAAGATGCGAAATCATGCCACATATATGATGTTCTTTATTACCAAAATGAAAACTTCGCTCTCTACCCTTGCTATAGCCTTCTTTGTTGCCCTGCCATTGCATAAACAATTTACTTAGCGGCATTTTTCTACCCGTAAAAATTCCCAGATTACGGTGCATTGGCATAATCCATTCATCTTGTTGTAATGCCATTACGGCACCTACAGAAATAGCCTCCTGACCAATTCCACTAAACCATTTGCTTATTTTTCCCTGACGTAATAATACCAGCATCTTTTCTTCTATCATTCTTGGCAACAACAATTCGCGGTATATTGCTATCAGTTCGTTTTTCGATAATCTTAATTGATGAAATTCCATACAAGCATCGTATTTTCTCTGTCAAATAAATTGCATTTAACCCAAATTAAGCAAAGAATAAACAATCTTTTATACACTTTATATAAAAGCTCCTCAAATTTGTACTATGAAGATGCTCATAACTGCGGCTACTAAGATGGAAATTCAACCTTTAATGGATGGGAAAGAATCTATTAAAACAGGTGCTGATATTGTATTTCATACCAGTGGAATTGGTATGATGGCTACTACCTTTTCGCTGGCAAAAGCTATAGAACAACACAAACCAGCATTGTTAGTTCAGGCTGGCATTGCAGGCTGTTTTGATAATACTATTACGTTTGGCTCTGTAGTAGTGGTTGGCAAAGAATATATGGCTGATATGGGTGTAACTGAGCATCATCAATGGAAAGATGTTTTTGATTTGAATCTTTCCGACAGCAATGAATTTCCTTTTAGCAACAAACAATTAATTAATCCAAATATACCCGAATTCAATGTATTGAAATCTCCTGTTGTTACTGGTGTTTCGGTAAATACTATTACAACCGACCAAAAACATATACAACAGATATTGCAGCATTATCATCCATATTTAGAAAGCATGGAAGGCGCAGCTCTGCACTATGTCTGTCTAAAAAATTGTATCCCTTTTATACAGATAAGATCTATCTCAAATCTGGTAGGAGAACGAGACAAAAAAAACTGGAAACTGAAAGAATCTATTATTAGTTTGAATGATTATCTAACGGAATACCTCTCCAGATTCTAATATATTTATTACCATCAATTTTAATTTTACAACATGAAATATACGCTTGGTTTTTCTCCTTGCCCCAACGATACTTTTATTTTCGATGCTTTGGTCAACCATAAAATCGATACCGAAGGTTTCGAGTTTGATGTAGTGTTGGAAGATGTTCAGACCTTAAACCAATGGGCAATTGATGGTAAACTAGATTTCAGTAAAATAAGCTATGGTGTACTTCCTATAGTTACCGACGAATATGGTGTACTGGAAAGTGGTGGAGCTTTAGGCAAAGGAGTTGGCCCTTTATTGATTACTTCTTCACATAATTTTCAAAAGAAAGAGATTGAAGAAATGACTGTTGCAATTCCTGGCAAAAACACTACTGCACATTTGTTATTTTCCTATGCTTATCCGCAAGTGAAAGAAAAGAAGTTTATGATTTTCCATGAGATAGAAGAGGCGGTTCTAAGTGGAAAAGTAGAAGCGGGTGTAATCATTCACGAAAACAGGTTCACTTATCAATTAAAGGGGCTTAAAAAGATAAAAGATCTTGGGGAATACTGGGAAGTAAATATTAAAGCACCAATACCTTTAGGTGGTATTGTAGGAAAGAGAAGTATAGATAAAAGCATTCTTTTAAAAGTGAATCAATTGATCAGGAAAAGTCTGGAATATTCTTTTGAACAGTATCCGACTATCAGTAATTATATAAAGTGTAATGCACAGGAAATGGAAGAATCTGTAATGCGCCAGCACATTGATTTATATGTGAATAATTACTCTTTAGAATTAGGTCATGTAGGCAGAAAAGCAGTAAAAAAGTTATTGGATGTATATGAAAATATTACAAAGACAAGACCAGTAAATAAGGAAGAAATATTTATTTTATAAGTTTATTTTTCTTCTACAAACTAATCACCTCTTTATTTCTCGTTTTATTAATACTATCGGGTATACAGCCTTGAATGGTATCTTTCAAAACTTCCATCAGCTTTTGTTTCCGCATTAGTTTGTAAGTAACCAGACTAACCTCTCTTACGGGAACCGGTGCTTTGAATTTGCGCAGATAACCCTGTTCGCTCTTGTTCATATTGCTGGTAGCAAGTTCGGGTAATATGGTAGAGCCAAGATTGAGCTTCACCATTTGTTTTAGTGTTTCAACACTCCCTGACTGGTAATTGAGTTTAATATTGCCTTTAATATTCTTTTTCATATCACAGATGTTCAACACCTGAGTACGCAGACAGTGTCCCTCGTTCATTAATAATATATCGCTTGGATCGATATCGGCTGGAGATACCAGTTTATTCTTTAATAAAGCGTTGCCAGCATTAGAGTACAGCATAAACTCTTCGTAGAACAAAACTGTTTCGGTAAGATCTTCTTCGTTTAAAGGAGTAGCCAGTATGCCGACATCAAGATCGTTGTTTTTAAGTTGTTTCTTAATCTCTTCGGTAGTTAATTCAGAAATAGTTAATTGAATTTCGGGATACTTCTTCACCACTTTAGTCAGGAACAAAGGCAACAGATATGGTGCCAGTGTAGGAATGATGCCCAGCTTAATTTCGCCGGAGATATTGTTGGTGTTATCATGAACAATATCGAATATCTTCTGCTTTTCGTCGAGTATTACTTTGGCCTGTGCTATTACGGAACTCCCTACTACTGTGGCTTGTACGGGATATTTACTACGATCGAAGATGATGATGTTTAGTTCTTCTTCCAGCTTCTTAATCATGGCACTGAGAGTGGCTTGTGTAACAAAACAGGCTTCGGAAGCCTTTAAAAAGTGACGGTATTTGTCCACTGCTACAATGTATTCTAGTTGCTGAAGATTCATGTTGATAGATTTTATCTATGCAAAGATAGAAAATATCAGTTTTTATCTATCAGAATAAGTCCCATATTTGCATCATCAAATTAATAAAACAATAAACATGAGTAACAAGATTTTATCAGTAGGAAGTGAGTTTCCACATTTTGACAAGAAAGCAGTTGTATCTATCGAGAAAGGAAAAGAGTTTAAAAACATTTCTTCTGTAGAGCACAGAGCAGAAGGCAAATGGATGGTAATGTTCTGGTGGCCAAAAGATTTCACTTTTGTTTGTCCAACAGAAATAGCGGAGTTCAACAAACACAATCAGGATTTTGCAGATAGAGATGCACAATTGGTTGGCGCTTCTACCGATTCAGAATTTGTACACTTAGCATGGAGAAATAACCATGACGATTTAAGGGGTCTTAAATTCCCAATGCTTGCAGATACTTCTAAATCTCTTGCTGAAGAATTAGGTATTTTAGAAGCAAACGAAAAGATTGCATACCGTGTAACTTATATCATCGATCCTCAAGGAATTATCCGTTGGGTTTGTGTAAATGATTTAGCGGTAGGAAGAAACGTACCAGAAGTTTTAAGAGTATTAGATGCTTTACAAACTGATGAACTTTGTCCTTGTAACTGGAAGAAAGGAGACGAGACAATTAAGTAAAAAGTAAAAATGTAAAAGTAAAAAATAACATCCATAGCTTTTCTGTGGATGTTATTTATAACAGTTTCAATATAATACAATGAGCACGATATTAGAAAACGAAACATTATTAGGATTAGCCGACATGTTGAAAGTGGCCCCTAATAGTTTTTCTGCAGAATTGAATACAGTTGTAGAAACCAATCATCGTTATCTGAAAGACTTGAAAATCAATCTTTCAAATGGATTGGCGTATACCAATCTTACTAAAAAGGAATCTTATCTTTTAGCATTAGCCGTAGCGGTGAATGATAAAAGTGAAAGATTGAAAAATACTTTCCTGCCTTTAGCGAAAGCAGAAGGTGCTACCGAAGAAGAAATAGCAGAAACCTATGCCTGTGTTTCTTTATTAAATGCAAATAACGTGTTCTATCGTTTCAGACATTTTACCAAAAAGGAGTATTACGAAACTACCCCTGCAGGTATTAAGATGAGTGTAATGATGAACCCTGTATTAGGCAAAGAATTCTTTGAATTGATGAGCCTTGCAGTTTCTGCATTAAATGGATGTGAGCTATGTGTAAACTCTCACGAAGCATCTTTGTTGGGATTAGGTTGCACACAAGCAAGAGTTTACGATGCAGTAAGACTTGCGGCTATCGTAAGAAGCTTTACCGTAATCAGTTAAGAAAACCTTGTGAGGGTCGTAAGACGTGAATCGTGAGCAATACAAATAATTAGTGTGAGTTAGCAATTTTAGAAGGCGGCGGATATTTCTGTCGCCTTTTTTGTTTTGTGCAGAAAAGGTTAGTCGTATATATCTTTACTATGTCCCATTTCAATAACCTCTACTAACAAAACTTCTTCCAATATATCATAAATGATTCTGTAATTAGCTACTCTTATTCTATATCCATCTCTTCCTTTTAATTTCTTATAACCAGGAGGTCTTGGGTTGGTAGCCAGTCCATAAATTGCATTTTTGATACTGCTAAAATAGGGCTCGTCAATTTCTTCCAGGGTCTTAAGGACTCTTTTCTTTAATGTTACCTGATAAGTCCTCATGACTTATTTTTTCTTTTCGCTTCAATCATTTTAAAGGCTTTATCTATTGGGATAGAAGGCTCTTTGGATTCTTTTGCTTTATCATATAATTTAATATCTTCCAGCTCTTCCAATTCTTCCATAATAGTTTTAAATTCTTTAATAGGAAGAACAACGGACATTTTTCTTCCGTTTCTGTCTGTAATGTATTTTGGATTTACTGTAAGCATACTAAAAAATTTATTGCAGTATTAAGGTCAAATATAGAACTAATGTCAATTAATGCTTTTTAGAACTCTATTCTTCTTAAAAATTCATAGTTATAAGGAAGCTCGTTGCCTATAACTTCCCAAACTTTTTCATAGTCAACTCCAAAGTATTCATGAATCAAGAGGTTTCTAAAGTCGGTCATTAGTTTAAATTCAATTAATGGATGTACTGATTTAAACTCATCAGAAACCATCTTTGATGCCTCACCAATTATTTCGAAGTTCCTTACAACAGCATCAACTGTTATTTTGCTGTTTGTAAAAGAATCATAATTCATTCCTTTGGTATACTCAAAGATATTATTACAAGCTTCTACTATATCTTGTATTAAAAGATCGTTATCTCGCTTAGACATATAACAAATCTTTTTTTAAACGTTCGAAGTATTGGGGTTTTATAGCTTTCTTGCTAACTAACTGAACTTTTTGCTCAGGGAAATATTGTTTTAGTTGTTCGTATAAATTACTAAAATCCCGGAAGGTTCCTCCGTCTGTTAAGACCATTATATCAATATCGCTGCTATCTGTTTGATCGTTTCTTGCGTAGCTTCCAAATAAAGCCATTTCGGCTATACAATATTTTTCCTGCAGGGTGGGTTTTACTGCTCTTAGTTTATTTAATATTTCATTTTTGTCGAAACCCATACCAAAACTTTACAAGCAAACTTAATGATAATTCGTTTATTGGTTAAATAATGTCCATTTAAGATTACAATCTAATTATTTATCTGTTTAATCGTCAATACTCTTAACTTGCATTTGTAAATAAGGTTTTATGAATACAATTGATACAAATACAAAGCTTAGCTTTAAGCAATTAATAGAGATTGTAAAAAAACTGCCCCCCGAAAAAAAACAACTATTAAACGAGTCTATCTGGGATGATTCAATGCCTATACCAGAGGAACATAAAAGTATCGTTCGAAAAAGAATTTCTAAAAGTTTAAATAATCCCGAAAGAATGATAGATTGGGATTTGGCTTCGCAAAAACTACAGGGATAATGAAAGTCTGGACAATACGGGTTGATGTAGATGCACTAACAGACATTCAAGATATTATTAACTGGTATAATACACAATCTAAAGGCTTAGGTACAAGATTTAAAAAACAAATTGTTTTACAAATTAGTTCACTTAAAGATAATCCTGAAATATACAGTAATCGTTATGATGAAGTAAGGTGTATGTTAATAAAGAAATTCCCTTTTCTGGTTCATTACTCCCTTAACAATAATAAAAATCAGGTACAAGTATTTGCGGTGTTTCATACCAGCAGAAATCCTGCCATCTGGTCTAAAAGAAACAATAAGAACGAAGATGCTTAGTGTACCTCAATAGTCTCCACCTCCTTAATATCTATTAGCTTTAGCTCAATATGTTTTAAATGAGCCTTCAATTTAAACTGCTGGAAAATTTCCAGAATATCATAATCAATATATACACTATTGGTACCAATAATTTCCACCACCGAATACATTGGAATCTTGTCCAACTCATCTATTAGTTTTTTCTTATTCAGGAAGCTCACATTCATGGCAAGCTCTATAATAAACTCGTTATAATGTCCATGTTTAATCTGCTTAATGGTATAACCAGCTCTGTATGTATGCTTGGCCAAAAAGTAAATTGAATATGCTATACCAATTAATACTCCTATCAGTAAGTTGGTGATAAGGATAGCAATTACTGTAATAATAAAAGGAAGAAATTGTTCGCGCCCTTGTTTGTATACCGAAAGAATCATGGAGGGTTTAGCCAGATTATAACCCGTACGAATCAGTATTACTGCCAGTACACAATACGGTATCTTGTTTACTAATCCTACAGCAAAAAGTACCACCAGTAATATCCATAACCCATGCGAGAAAGAAGATAACTTCGTTTTGGCTTTAGCCTCCGCATTGGCCGCACTTCTTACAATTACTGCTGTTACAGGTAGTCCGCCTATCAATCCACTAATAGTATTTCCTACCCCTTGTGCTATCAACTCTCTGTTTTGTGGAGTTACTCTATTGCTGGCATCCAGCTTATCTATTGCTTCAATACTTAATAAGGTTTCCAGTGTGGCAACAAAACAAATAACGATAGCATTTTTCCAGATAGTCGTACTATGTAATATGGCTTTAAAGTCGGGGAAATTAACATGCGAAAAAACATTCTTTGGCACGTTTACAAAATGAGATGGGAGCAGCTTTATGGATGGAAAAAAGTATTGTATACCAAGACTAATCATTACCCCAAATACTACCGTAATAAAAGAAGCTGGTAAAAAAGAGATGAGTTTATACAACCATCTTTTCCATACTATCAGAAAGAGGATGGAGGAAATAGAAACGATTAATATCCCTGCAGAAAAACTATTGCGGATATTGTCTATATTTTGGAAAGCGTGATTGAACGTAATAATATTAAACAGCTCATTACTCCAGAACATGGGTTTATCGTAACCAAATAAAACAAAAGGAATTTGCTTGGAGATAAGTATTATGCCAATTGCTGCCAGCATACCTTTAATAACTGCCGAAGGAATAAAGCTTGTAAATCCGCCCAGCTTAAAGATGCCCAGCAATATCTGCATCAACCCCGCAAGCATGATGGCCAGAAACAATAATGGAAGTCCTCCTGTTTCATGAATAGCGGCAGCACAGATGGCTGTTAAACCCGCGGCTGGTCCACTTACACTTAAAGGAGATTTACTGATCAGCGATACAATTATACCACCTACGATTCCTGCAGCAAGCCCCGAATATACTGGAACTCCTGAGGCTAATGATATGCCCAGACAAAGAGGCAATGCAACAAAAAATACCGTAATACTGGCCTTGAAATCATGTTTCAGAAACGCAAGAAAGTAAAACTTCGATTTTCTGCTGATGAATTGCATACCATATTACATTTTGTTACTAAGGAGATAGGAGGAAGGAGACAGGAGATAGAATAATACATTTATGTTTTACCATTGTATTCTGTATTCCATTATCAAATTATCGAATTTGTATTCTGTATTCAATTAGCACATTAGCATATTATCGAATTAGCTAATTGTATTCTCCTGACTCTTATCTCCTGTCTACCTTGTTAGAGTTTCTCGTACAACGCTCTCAGCTTTTCTCTGGTCATAATACTTTCCCAGTTCTTACCTAAAGCGTTTTCCCACAATGGTTTCATTCCCAGGCTAACGTTCAACATCGCATCAAACTGCTCTTCCGATAAACCATTGCAGATACCTACCGGTATATCTATATTATTCTCTGCCACCATTTGCTTAAACTCCTTTACACCAGCAGGATAGTATTCTTCCAGATGGTTCATTACTATACAGTTGCCAATACCATGCTTGGTGCCTAGTAAATAACTCAAACCGTAGCTTACAGCATGAGCCACACCCACCTGAGAATATGCAATGCTCATACCACCAGCATAGGATGCCATCATCAGCTTGTCGTCGTTAGCATCATTCCAGGGTTTGTTACCAAGAAATATATCTTGACAAAGCTGCAGGGCTTTTTCGCCATAACTCTTACTGAATTCATTCAGGAAAGTTCCTTCCAGACTTTCTATACAATGTATATAACAGTCCATTCCAGTATAAAAACGTTGATTAGCAGGCGCATCCTTTGTTAATTCAGGATCCAGCACTATCTGATCGAATGGTGTAAAGTCGCTGTTCATTCCTAGTTTACGTACCGGACCTGTCAGTACTGTTGTTCTGCTTACTTCGGCACCCGTACCACTAAGGGTAGGAATACCCGCTTTATATACGCCAGCAACTTTTACCAGATCCCATCCTTGATAGTCGGCCGAAGAACCCGTATTATTCATCATCAGGGAAACTGCTTTTGCAAGATCCATTGCACTACCGCCACCAATTCCTATAATACCACTTACGGTACCAAACTCCTCTTTCAGCTCTTGCGCAAGTTTATCTACCTGCGTTGTCTTTGGTTCGTAGGTAACATCTACTATAACTATCTTATCTTTTCCTCTCATTGGAATACGGCTCGCCAGTGGTTTGCCCTCAAAAAAATGATCCAGCAGAAATATCATCGGCGCATCTCCCTTACGGTGTGGTGCCAGTATTTCGTCCAGCTGATTAAAACATCCTCTACCAAAAACTACATTGCTTACCAATTTCAAATTACGGAATTGCATATCTGTTTATTTAGATTAATTCTGGCAAAGGTGTTGATTACATTTTTAATAATCAACAAGTTTTTCTATTTCGGTAAAATCTCCCCCCTATAACGTTAGATAATTGTTTAATATAACCCCGCGGTATGACAACTATCATAATAAATGATACTTTTGCCCACGTATTTTCAGATTAAGATTATTTAGAACACATGCCTCACGTAAAATTCTCGCACGATAACGCTGCCTTTTTCAATATTCTCAGAAAAAGAGTTAACGATTATTTCAAAACAAAAAACATTAAGCCTACCGGCAATATGGCACTCTATAGCAAGACTATCATTCTTGCTATAGCATTTCTGGCCGCCTATATCGATCTTGTTTTTATCCATCAGCCTGCCTTTGTTTCTATTATCGTTTGCTGCATTACCGGATTGGTTATGGCCGCTATCGGGTTCAATATCTTTCACGATGGCGCCCACGGTAGCTATTCTTCCCGCAAGACCATCAATCATATTATGGCCTGCTCCCTCAACGTTATGGGAGGAAGCTCTTATATATGGAAACAAAAACACAACATCAATCACCACTCCTATACCAATATCGAAGGGCTGGACGATGATATTGATATCAAGCCTTTCTTCCGCACCAATACTTCGCAGAAGCGTTACTGGTTTCATCGCTTTCAGCATATCTATAGCTTTGTATTGTACGGACTAACTTACCTTACCTGGGTGTTTCAGAACGACTTTACCAAGTATTTCCGTGGCAGAATTTCCGATCATTCTACTATGAAGAAGATGAAACTGTCGGAGCATATTATGTTCTGGGTTACCAAGGTTACTTACCTGTTCACCTTCCTTATTATACCTGCTTATATGGTGGGTATCAGTCACCTGATTATTGGCTACAGCATCATTGCTTTTATATGTGGTATTGTAATTGCCTTTGTATTTCAGCTGGCACACCTTCATCAGGCGGCCGATTTTGTATTACCTACAAACAACGATCATTACGAAGTAGAAAACGAATGGGCAATTCATCAGATACATAGTACCATCAACTTCGATACCCGCAACAAGCTGGTTTCCTGGTTCTGTGGAGGCCTCAACTTTCAGGTAGAGCATCACCTGTTTCCTAAGATCAGTCATGTGCACTATCCACAGATCAATAAGATTGTAAAAGATACCTGCAAAGAGTTTAATATTCCATACAACGAATTTCCCAACACGTATAGTGCCATTCGCTCGCACCTGCAGTTTTTGAAAATGATAGGAAGAGCTGCGTAAACGTAGTGCTTTTAGTCTGTTTTAACTGGTCTTTTGCGACTTTTGTCTATCATTTGTTGAATTAGGCCTGGTCTTTTACAACTTTACCCGATTGTGTATCGACTTTTGCCTATCATTTGTTGAATTAAGGCCGGTCTTTTGCGACTTTGCCCGATTGTGTATCGACTTTAGACTATCATTTATTGAATTAGGGGTGGTCTTTTACAACTTTCCCTTATTGTGTATCGACTTTTGCCTATCATTTGTTTAATTGGGGTTGGTCTTTTACGACTTTACCCGATTATGTGTGTTTTTCTGATTATTGTATATTTATCTGGAAAAGGTGTTTAAAATTTGAATGAGAGCAGGGCTACTGCTACAGTTGATTTTATTGAGTTGAATATTTTAAAATTTGCCTCTATAAAAGCAGCGGATGTGGTTACGATGAGAACTGCAATTGCGGCTTTTGTAGCGAAGAAAGATACGCCTACTACCGAAAAGCAAGCTAAAAAAGTAGCAGGTACAGACCAAGTACCTCCACTTCTTGATAAGCTGGATAGATTTATTTCCCTTGAAGGAAATCTGATTCATTCTTATTTTCCCAAGAGTAAACTTGCTGAGGGATTTGACCTTACGAGTACGTTGATACTACTTGGTGGTAGACACAACCCTATAAACATACATGTGGAAGAAGCTTTGAATGGTATACAAATTATGGGTGTAAAGGTGACTAAAGTAAAGAATGTAAAATTATTTACTATTAGTGATGAAGATGGGCTTGCTCATTTTGATACCTGTACTTGTGGTAAACAAAAGTTTCTTATTGAAGCAGAAGGATGTGTACCACAAACTATTACTGCAATTGTTGTAAGAGGTATAGGTGCAGAATTGGTGGTGAAGATGGTGAGGATGGTAAGATAATATGTGTACAAAAACTAAAGACTAAAAAAAGAAAAATTAAAACGTTTTTTAAGAGTAGCCTGCAGTTTGTCTGCGGGCTTTTTTATGGGATGTTTGGAGAATGTAAATATTTGAAATTCCTAAGAAGGTATCGTACTTTTTCTTTTATTCTGTTGAGTATTTGAAATGACTAGTAGAAAAGAGACTACAGCGAGGAAGGACATTCTGAGAAGAAAAAAAAGCCTAAGGAGAATATATATCGAAGTAGTTTATTAATGATATATTTGAACACTAAAACAATTAAATGTCTGAGAAAGAACTTATCAATCAAATAGCTGAGTATTTTGAAATGAATGTATTTGAACAGCATATAAATACTTGCCTTAAAACTCATTCTAAATTAAAAGCCTATAATATTAACCCAATTATAGTTAAATATCTTTCGAAAGTATTAGATGATAACTATTGTGCAGAAGGTGTAGCGAAGGCTCTTTATTACCCAAGAGTATTAGGCACTTCGATAAACACCACTTTTGGAACAAGAATACAGAATATGTTTATTGATCTTAAAATGGCTGAAGGTTCATTTATTAAAGGAATGGATATTGAGTTTACAGACAAAGTTGATAACAGAAAGAAATGGTGTCAATTAAAATCGGGGCCTAATACAATTAATTCAGAAGATGTAAAACCATTAATAGATAAATTTACTAGTACCATAAACTTAGCAAGAACCAACAGGGCTTTTGCAGGGATAAATAATACTGATTTTATTGTAGGAGTTCTTTATGGAGAACAGTCGGAGCTTAGTATGCACTATAAAAAAATAGATCAAATACATCCTGTATCAATTGGAAAAGATTTTTGGCATAGAATAACCGGATATCCTGATTTTTATTCAAAACTAGTAGTAGCCTTACATGAAAGTATAGCCAATATAGATACTAAAGACTTTTTTAAAATAGGCTGTGACAACTTAGCTGAAGAGATTAGAACTTCCCCGTTATTTCACTTTTAAATTGTAGTATTCGTTTAAAAATTTAATAATCGAATAACCAACTTCTCTTCCCAAATTAACGGGTACTGCGTTTCCAATTTGTTTATACTGTTGCGCCATAGAGCCTTCAAACTTCCAATCATCAGGAAATGTTTGAATACGTGCATATTCACGTACAGTAAAAGGACGAGTTTCGTCGGGGTGACATCTTTCCGTTTGTTTTTGAGCAGGGCTGCAAGTGAGTGTAAGACAAGGTTCGTCCCATCCAATTCTTCTTGCAATTCCTGTTTTTCCTCCTCCTAAATAAAAGCTTCCTCCCATAAATTTCTTTTGAAGATCTAAGGGTAAGTCACGCCAATACCCTTTTGGGGGCACTAGATCGAGTATTTCTTTTTTACTTTTTGGATACTTTACGCCATCGGATTTAGGAACGTTACAATTGAATAATTCTCCTTTTTTTAAAGCGTCTTTCAGGTTGTATATTTTCTTGTGTGGTTTTGGATATTCGTATTTTACTTTAATATCTTTTCTAATACCTACCAAGATAAGTCGTTCTCTCTTTTGAGGCACTTTATAATTGATTGCTTTAAGTACTTGAACTGGCACTACATTGTATCCAATTTCATCTAATATGGAAATCATTCCCTGTAATGTTTTGCCATTTTCATGGCTTAATAATCCTCGAACATTTTCTCCTATACAAATAGGTGGATTTACTTCTTTAACGACTCTTGCAAATTCATAAAAGAGGGTACCTCTTGCATCGGCAAGACCTAACTTTTTTCCTGCATAACTAAAAGCCTGGCAAGGAAATCCGCCTGTAACAACATCAACTTTATTGTAGTATTCCGAAAAATTGAACCCTTTAATATCTCCTTCCAATACTTTCCAATTTGGACGGTTATTTCTTAGGGTTTGACAAGCCCATTTATCTATTTCGTTTAAAGCAACACATTTCAAGCCTGCTTTTTCCATTCCGACAGCTAAGCCTCCTGCACCTGCAAATAACTCTAATACCGTATATTCTTTTTCCGGTGTAATATCATTAAAGCAAGTTTCTTTAATTTCCTCTGATAAAAATCCTGAAAATAAAGTTTGTACTTCTTCTCTTCTATAAACTCTATAATTGCTTAGCGGTTCTCTTACTGCAGAAAGTTTGCCTTCCCGATCCCAACGACGTAGTGTTTCTTTACTTTTTCCTATCAATTCAGCAGCTTCGGACAATGTTAAATACTCACTCATAACCATATTGTTTAACCTTATACAATGGTTACAAATTTATGTGTAAATATTTATCAACCAAATCTAAATTTAGTAGTGTTAGAAGTTAAAAGTTTTGATAATAGGTTGAGGAGTATTCTGAGGGCTTTTTTATGGGTGTTGGGAGATTGTTTATATTTGAGAATCCTAAGAATGTAGCGTCTTTTTTCTTGCTTTCTGTTGTTTAATTTAAATGACTAGTTGAAAAAGAGACTGCTGCGAGAAAGTAGACTATGGGTAGAAAAAAACTAAAGACTAAAAAAAGAAAAACTAAATTTTTGAAGAAGGAGCTTGCGGAGTGATTCGTAGGCTCTTTTTTATGGAATGTTTGGAGAATGTATATATTTGGATTAAGGTAAAAAGGATTCTGCGTTTAAAAGGGTTTATGAAATTAATAAATAGAATATATTTTTTGATATTAGCTTTTGTATTATTTATTAATGCAAATGGACAAAAAGAACATTTGTACGAATTAGAAAATAAAATAGAAAAAGGTGACAAGGAAGCATTATTTGAAATAGGAAAATATTTTGATAGTGGTAAAGTAAAAGTAATAATCAGCCATGCACGATGTGGGTCTGGTGAAACAAATGAAGCTTCTATTGCGAGATGGATTGTTTTAGAAAATTGTCTTTTTACAGGTAATGAAATAAAAATTACTGATACTACTACTACAAAACAGTTTGAAGATTTTCTAGATTCAAATAGGGAAAAGATTGTTTTTTCGAATTTGGCAAGCGTGTTTATAATAACACCTTTAGAAGCAAGAGAAGCTACTATTTTAAAAAGAGAAATTTCGTTAGAGAAAAGAAAATATTTGGATAGTATTTATAAAGAAATAATAGTAGAGGGTTGGGTTAAAGATTTATCAATTAATAAATTTATTGAAAGTAAAAACCCTGTTTCTCTTCTTTTAATAGCATCTGCTTATTTTAAAAATAGAAGTGGAAATTTATTTTATGCTAATGATTGTTTAGATCTTTTAGAATATTTACTGGGAGTTGAGATAGCAGTAAAAAATGAGTATAATGAATTTGACTGGCATATTGAAAAGGATTATTATTACGATTCTAAACATAATTTACTGAATTTACTAATCTATTTTTCTAAACACTATCTGGAATATAGATGGAATGAAAAACAATCCTGTTTTACTAAACTAAATGACAACATTATAAAAATCACTAATGAGAATATATTATTTGAATTTTTAAATAATAAGAATGATTCTTTAGCTAAAGATGCGTTTGTTAAATTAACCACATCTAATCCAACTAAAGTAATTGAATTAGCAAATGAATATGAAAGAGCTAGAATTGATAGAAACTATTCTCTTCCTTATAACCCATACAGTGTACTAAGACAACTAGTTGTATTGACTAACTATTACAGAAATAATCATATTAATTTTACATGTCCCGAATATCTGAAAGAGAACATTAAACTACTTGATTCTAATCTAACATTTATAGAAAGATACCAACTGGAAAATAAAATAATTAATTTACTAAATTTAGACAATGTAAGTGCATTTGAATACTGGGTATCTGTACATCGTGAATATGAAGCATATAGAGCATATAAAAGAAATTCTGTATGGAGAATATTGAATATTTTTTATTCAAGAAACTGGAAAGAACTTTTAAAGAATAAGAAACAATTGGAATGCTATTTATATAAATCAAAATTATTCAACCCTTTAGGAATAGAATACCTTCAGAAGTTTGAAAAATCTTCTCCATCAACAAAAAAAATAATGAATAAATATGAGGGGACAGTATATAATATTAAAGACCAATTGAACAAAATAGATTCGTTAGATTCAATCAATAAAACTAAACAAACCGTGTTTCAAAAAAGTTTAGTAGAAAATAAAGATATTATAAATGATTCTGTAGAGAAAGAATTCTGGTATAACTATAAAATTACTACTGACACCTCCACAACGATATTTGTTCAATATAAATCCTATCTTGAAAATGCAGGGTTGGATTATAAAAATAGCGATGGAACTTTAGATTATGATAAAATATATGAAATTTTAAAGTATGATGAAGTTAGTCTATTGTTGGGTGGGGGGGGATGGGAAGAATGTCAGGATGAAGTTAAGTCTATAGCAAAACTACTAGAGATGAAATATCATACAACATTAGGATTTCCTAAAATATTTATTGATAGATTTGGTGAATCCCATGAAATGTATTTTGGCATGACTGATGCATGGATGAAATATCTTGAAGATCATAAATTATTGAAATATAAACATGATGAACCAAGGTCATTTAAAGAAGTATGGTGATTGTTTTACATTTATTTAATTGATTTAAGTATATAGTTGTTAGTGAACGTGATTAAAATCTGAGCGATGCGCGACGGATAGTAGGGGTATCCTTTTTGCCTTGGGGGTAAAATTGAGTTGAACATTTTTATGGCAAAAAGATACAACCGGATAGCCGGGCCTGCAAGGCGCGCCCAAAAACTAATACGCTATTTTAATAATATGCTGATTAATACATACTTATAACTTAAGACCCTAAACTTATTAACTCTCCTTATCTTCGCGTATCACAAAATAAACTGTTGTAGGATGGGTGCAAAACTTTCTGCCTTCAATGCCAAAAGCAAGATTAAAGCTGCCGACTTAGACCATCGGCGGAAGATTAATTTTAATATTGGTAAATACAATGCTACCGTGCCGGTGGGTAAGCAACAGTTTGTGGACATGGATTTGTCG
>Ga0214192_1000362_pt1 | contig 28717 bp, 53 predicted proteins | sample TroBogEpilimnion_44_FD_153030 | JGI IMG/M metagenome (GOLD analysis project Ga0214192, IMG submission 153030) | Freshwater microbial communities from Trout Bog Lake, WI - 29JUL2008 epilimnion | ecosystem: Environmental > Aquatic > Freshwater > Lake > Epilimnion/Euphotic zone | place: Trout Bog... | reverse complement strand
CAGCATCTTCTCCTAATATTTTAGAAAAAGCCTCATTTTGACTAGCTAATCTACTTGTATTATCAATACTTGCACCATACTTTCTAGCCAATTCAGCCTTCTCATCATCCACCGAAGTATACACAACTGCGCTATCATCTTGCATAGGTGGAATATAACTATCATCCATTTTAACAACAGCACCCGTATTAACATTATCATCAAATGGTATATTATCAGTCTGTATATTTTTAATATTCTCAAAAATAGAGTTATAAGCACCATTACTATTTAAAAAACTAGTTGGATCAATTTGCTCAGTATATAGATTAGGATCTAATAACCTTCTAGTATCTATCTTTGATTTATTTTCAAGAATTGCGATGTGCTCAAAAGAATCAATAACCTTTAAAACCTCACCTGTATTATTATCCTTAAACGTTTTATTTGCTAAATTCATATAATATGATTTTTATTTTTTAGAGCAAGTGTCCTGATTTGAACAGAATCTCCATACTGGTAGTATGGTGTATTACTTATACTAATACTGCATTTATTGTTATATGTTTAATATACCAATTTGTTTATTTATTTAAATTTAATTTTCCCCTATTTAATTAAAATAAAAAAGTGCCTTATGGGCACTTTTTTATTTCAGAAAATTACTATTAATTAAAATCCGAGAAGAAATCATCTTGATCAACTACTGTAGCTGTTGTAGCTGTAGGATTGGATGAAAAGTTATCATCAAAATCAAAATCATCAGATGTTGGTTTAGACTCTGTTTTAGCAGCAAAAGATGCACTAGCTTTACCAGTTAAATAATTAGTAATCTCATTAATTTTAACTTGTTGCTCCTCAGTTAATTTTTTTGGTGCAAACTCTTCTAAATCATGCTCTCTGTCTAATAAGAAATCTTTAACTTTACCTTGAACACTTGGATCAATTTTACCCTCAGCATTAAGTGGTGCATTTTTAAATACTCCTTTCTCTTTGAAATAAAGTGGTAAAGATGTAGTCTCTGATTTAAACATACTCATCTTGTAATCAGGGTAAGTTTCATCACCAGTTTGGATTTCTTTAACAATTAAAACGAAATCTTTTCCAGCTTCTAAAGAGAAACAATTTATTGGCGTTCCGCTGATCTCTCCATTCTTTTCAGCACTGATTTTGTCCTTAATAGTTTTACCATATTGCATGATCATAATTTTACCTACTAATTCTGGTTGTTGTTCATCCTCCAATACTAATACATAAGAATAGTATTTTCTAGAATATTTTAATTGTTTTGATTTCTCAATTAAAATTGCATTTTTAGAATTTTGCATTGTGTAATACAAATCTGTAAGTGCACATTTCTCATTAAAGTTTTTTGGTGAATCAAACCATCCTGATAATTCCTTAGCTTGTTTAATGTCCACATAGTGGGAAACTTTATCAATAGCCAATTGACCCAATTTACCTTCTTTTGTTAAATTAGGTAAAAATCTTACTACAGATCTCCATCCCTTTTTCTTATCTTTTACTAATTTTAAATCTACTCTGTAGATACCATCATTGTTAGATGTTGTTGATTGGTCTTTTAAGAAGTCCATTTTACTGTCTAAACTTCCGTTAAATAAATCATCGAAATTACTCATATTGCTTTTTATTTGTTTTTAATACTAAGCTTCGTTGCTCAGTTAATATTTATATTCTTTTTTATTATAAAAGTTGTTATTTCGCAACATTTTTTTTTCATATATTCTTCAATTAGTTTTTCAATAAGTTTTGACTTATCTAAAACATTTTCATCAATATGTTTTTCAAATAACTCATGTGAATCAGGATCCATTGAGAAATACACTTTTAATTTCTTTTTTGCTTTTAATTTTTCTTTCATAATTATTATATTTTTAATTTGCCTTATATTATTTCTACTTTATTTCCAAGAACTATCATAATTAGTACCACTATAGAAATCATCAATTTCATTTGTATAGTAATTATCAATATCACCATAATCTAACATTGAACTATATTCAACATATTTATAATCGTTTGATACAAACCATTTACTACTTAAGAAGTTGATATAATCTTTATTTACATCACCTAAATTGAAAATCTTTTTAATAGATTCACCTCTTAGATATAATCTGTATGTTCTATTATTAAACATACTTTTTGACAATTCTTTATTATTCATATGGTATATATGAACTTATCTAGTGAAAGTTTATATATATGATATGAAGAAATTTATAGATATGTTGCCCGTTATAGAACAGGATAAGGCAAACCATCTAATTTATGGTTTAATAATATTTATGATATCAATGTTATTTTTACCACCCATTTTATCATTTACTATAGTAATTATCATAGCCTTTTTAAAAGAGGTTGTTGATACTTATATAAAAGGATATTTACGTAGGAGAGAGTTTGTTTTAGATTTCCTATATACTATTATAGGTGCTGGATTAGGTTGGTTGTGCTTATATTTATAAAATGAAATTATTGGATTATAGAATTTGTGAAAAAATCAACTTTCATACCATTATCCATTTCTAATGTATATTTATTTTTACCACCATTCAAATCTACCAAAGAATCTAATATATTGACAACTAATAGATTTTCATATATTGTATGTGATGCAACAATGATACTATCTTGTTTGAATTCTTTATAGAATGTGCAAATTCTTATTTCTTTTCCTATCATTCGTTTTTAATTGGATAAATTTCAATGATATATTTAAGACTTCTATATCTATCGCTTTCAAATATTTCAAAATAATAATCTGGATATTCAATACATAATCTATCTAAAGCAATTGATATATTTCTAAGTAGTTCAATTTGTTTTTGTTGTTGCTCTACATATTCATTAAAACCTTCATCACTTATAGGCAATTGTTGTCCAAAAATCTTTTTAGTAGATACTGCTACATTCATATCAAATGTAAGTTTAGCATATTCCATAGTACTAAACTTTTTTCTTTCAATTTCACATTTATCACTTTCTATCAAATCAGCAAAGCACTGATATACATATTGGTAATTAAAATTATATTCTTTATTTTCGTTAAATCTTCTTAATTTCATACTATTAGTTATGGGTTATATATAAAATTTATTTCTAATTTTATTAATTTTTGATCGTTTGCTAAATTATTTAGCAAAATTTCTCTTGGAGTGTTTGGGTTTATATAAACATCTTCATATTCTTTAATTCTATTTCTTGCAAAGTCATCATTAATATAGAATTCATCTTTTACAAATCTATAAGATATCTTAGTAGTATAATTGTCACCCCACATATAATGAAATAATCTATTGATTCTATCTTTAAGATCACCTTCAATTTCAAAATAATTCCAATATTTGTAAAAATCGGGTGATGTATCATCATCTCTAGTTAATATCTTTGGTTGAATTATAATTTTAAAATCTTCATTTTTTACAGATATATCTACTTTAAGATCCGTGAATTCATAGAATACATGGTTGATATATTCTATTACTTCATCAGTATTATTATAATTTTCAAATAGTTTTATATATTTCATATCATTTATATCCGTTATATATTCTTTATATTCCAATAGATTATCAATTCTATCGTTTCTTTTTTTATCTTTGTTTTCATTTAAACATAATTTCAAATATTTTTCATATGAAACATCATCTGGTTCATCATATTGAATATTTTCAGTTACTTTATTTACTTCTGTATATATTCTATTTAGAACTTTAAAAAGTTTTACTTTATATGTTTTTGCTGATTTTTTAAATCTTTTATCTAATTTATCTAGATAATTTTTTAGATCAGTATCATTTTCAATTGTTATATTAAATCCGATATTATAATTTAGTTCATTTAGCATATAATATAGAACATAAATATCATCACCATAATAACTTAAAAAACCTTTAAATAAATCATTAGGTGAGAAATCAATTAAATTCAAATAATTCATCCATTCATTTGATTTTTTAAGAATGATTATCATATCTTGTTTAGACATACTTGAATTACATTGATAAGATAAAAAAAAGTAAATACTAGATACTCTAGCATTCAACTCTTGTGGAAGAGATAAATATACTACATCTCTTAGATACTTTATTAAACCATAATTATCTTGCTTTTTTGTATTATTTAAGGCATCTTGCCACTTCCACTTAGTTGTTTTTATTATATCTTTTACATTATAAAGCTCGTAGATATGAGTTAGTTCGTGTGTTAGTGTTTTTAAAACATTTGATAAATCATAATTATTAATATAATTAACTTTTATATTACAATTTTTAAAATCTGAACTTATACAATTATTATAGTCAATAGAACCTTTATAATTACTACTAAGTAAGAAATTAATATAAATATCAGCTTTTAACTTTCTATTATTTATAGAAATTTTTAATATGGAACTATTATTTATTGAAGTGATAATGTTTTTAATATTATCATCTATAATATATTTAATTATATTGGGTGTTCCCATTTTTTCAAAAATTTCCATACTTATTATATATTAAAATATTAATATGTTAAAAGTTTTGTTATATTTGTAAAAACATTAAAACTAAATACTATGGAAAGATTTTCAATGAAAGAAGTGATTAAACAAAAGTATGGTGAACCAGAGAAATCACAAAAAAGTGCTAGACTAACTAAACGAGTTTCTGAGAATGCAGAGAAAAAAGAAAATGGTAAGTATATTACCAAAATAGTAGATGGTGTAAAATATATGGTTCTGAAATAAAAAAGGGTTCAATGAACCCTTTTTTATAATTTTGAAAATAAAGTAATAACTGTTATTGATTTTGGATCATATAATTTTTCTATAGTTTTTACCATATTTGATATGGTACTACCACTTGATATTGTATCGTCTAAAATTAAAATATCTTTACCATTTATTTTAATAGCATCTTCAATTTCATCCTGTATATAATTATCATTATATATTTTCTTGATATATTTTCTAAGGTCAACAGGTATATGTTTAAACGTAAAATACGTATCCATTCTGGAAAAACTTTTATTTAATCTATTAATATCAACATCATCCATTTCAGTAAAATCAATACAGTTTAAATAAACTTCATCCTTTTCTAATTTACCAAATGGATTTTTAATAATATTTTTACATTTAATACTTTTTTGTAATTTATCCATGAATATATTATTAAGTTCATTATTGGATGGTGTTTTTATAATTGTATCATATTGATTATTTATTTTTGATACAATTAATAAGAATTGTTTATATAAAAGATCTATATCAAATTTTGATATATTCCATCCATTGATTTCCTTAAGAGCATATAGAAGTGGATTACCATCACCATTATCATCCTTTAACTTTTTTCTTTTAAAAAAAGATATTACTTTAATACCATCTATGTTAATAATGTTTGGATTGTTTTCAATAGATGTATCAACACCATTTTCATGGTTTAAATTAATTTTAACTATGCGATTTTTAAAATCAATATCAATTCCTTCACCTATGTATTGATTAATTCTATTAAAATTGTTAAATTTTTCAATCATATTATCTTATATTAAGTACCATAATTCATCTTCTATATCCATATTAATATAGATATTATCATTATTTACCAATTTTAAAAGATTATCCATTTTATTTAATAAAAAATAATATTCATCTATATTTTCAGTTAAATAATTATATTCTTCACTATAAAATACAGTTTCATATGGATATTTAAATAAATCATCATCATATTTATATATCAATGAACACATTTTAACAAATTTCTCTTTAATGTCCATTAATATTATATACTTAAAAATAACTAAGTTTTAATTTAAACCATATTTAAAGATCATATCATCACTATCATCTTGATCTTCTTCATCAGTATCAAAATCAAATCCCATATCAACAAGATAAGACATTATACTATCTGATAATTTCATATCCGCTTTTCTTTCTTCCATATAGTTATCAAACATAGATACTGTGAAAATACCTTTTTCTTGTTTAATCTTTTTTAATTTTGGTAATAAATCCTCAGCAATCTCTAAAGCTAAGTCTTTTTTCTCATTGAATCCTTCGTATGTTTTTAAATGTTTCATAAATCTTTCTTATTATCTTCGTGGATCTCATAAGCTGTATTTTCAATAAAGCTATCCATTTCATATTCTAGTCCCTCACAGAAATCAAAAATAGTAAATTCTGTTTCAACACCACAAACATTTACTTTTTTAGAAAAAACAGGTGATATTAAATTACCTTGTTCAATTAAAATATAACCCTCAATTTCTCCTTCAATTACTTCACCACCTGGTAAATGAATATCTGGTGTTGAAAGAATACCAATATAATGCTCCTCATCACCTAAGTTTCTTATCTCCGTTAATTCAAATGCGAAATATTGATCCTCATATATTTTATTCTTATTCTCAATTCCATTTAAGAAGTTCTTATCTTCCTTTGGGAGCATTTCTAAGCCCTTTTTGTAGTCTCCTTGACCCAATTCAATAGCACGATCTAATATATCATCATATTTAGATGAATCACCATTAAAATTTTCAAATGTTTTTAAGTATTTCATATGTTTATGTAATTTTTCTTGTTTTATATATTAAATTTTAAAATTGATTTAATATATTATCTATTTTAACATCTCTGATTAAATGATCTGACATTAGATGATATTTTTTAATATCATTTTCTAAATTATCACTTATCTCTATTATTTTTATGATATTACTAAAATCATATTCTCTATCTTTAGTGAAATCCTTGTTGTGTAAATAAATATTATTGCTATGTATAAAATAAAGTCCATTTTTATTCAATAAGTAAATGTGAATTGGATAATTTTCATCTGAAAATTGGTTAAACATAGTGGTAATTCTCATATGAGTTAAATTGAAATTTATTTCAACGGATAATTCTTTATTATATTTAGAGCTGAAATCAGAAATAATTGAATCATAATTATTATATTTACAATCTAACCAACCATAATTATTTAAAATCTTTAAATTTTTTTCATCTATTTGAAATTCTTTCATGTAATTCATCATCATATTTTATTAATCAGTTTTAAATCCATTCAAATTGATATAATTCATATATATCATAGTTAAAACGTCCTTAATATCATTATCAGTAATTATATTATTTGAAATTATAATATTTTCATTTCTAGCAATTTCTATAGTTCTTACATTAAAATTATATTGCTTACATAATTCATTAGCAAAAATAGTATATAGATTTTTACGACCTCTTGAACCATCAACAATAGATAGTATTATACCATTTGGATTTTTCATTTTTATAAAATAATTCATAGATGATTTTATTGTATTAAGAACAATCATTTTATTTTCCCTATTATTGACTAATTCTTGTGTTTCAAATCCATCATTATTTATAACTGAAAATTTAAAAGTCCATATATCATTACCATATTTACTAATGTAAATTTTATATTTTAAAATATCTACATTAAATTCACCTTCCAGATAATCACTATCATTTACAGTCCAATTTATATCTTTTATTTGAGAATCAAATGATTCATTCATTTCTTTTACAAAATCAATAATATCATTTGAAAATGTCTTTAAGTATTTCATATTTTATATATTATTTTTTGTATATTTGTATATTAATTTAAGAATTAATGGAAAGTATTAATACATATAAGATGTCTATAGGTGATGATCTGCCATTTGATATTTATATATCAGGAGGTGAAGGTTATAAAATAGCAATACCCAATTTTACTTTGAAATATAATGATATTGAAATATCTATAATTATTCCAAACATATCAGAATGGAAAAAAAATAAAATATTAAATATCACATCATATAATTCAACGAAAAAAAATGATATAGATGATATAAATATAAAAGTTATAGAATGGTTAGATTCTAAATTTCCTCTATATGAAGATATAACTAATATTGAAAATTTAAGAATACAATGGAATGTTTTAAATTCTGATAATAATTTAGCTATTAAATTTCCAAAAACACATTAGTTATTTGTTCTGCTTATTATCTTCCCCTTTAAATGGACTGAGCATCCCCTTTAAATTCCAAGATGGTGTGAATTTCCTGTTATGTTTCTCATAATCTTCATAAGATTCAATACCAGTATCAATCGGATTTTCTATATATTGTATATTAGCACCCTGCTTATTCATATCTGATATTCTATTACCAATATCTGTTTTAGCAGCTATTTTCATCACTCTCTTTAATTGATCAACCGTATGTTGACGAGGAAGTGCTTCATTCACTTTTTCAAATTCATTAAATCTTAATATTCTCATATTTTATATATTAAAATAAAAAATAGAAAAAATATTTAATATATACATTATTAAAAAAATACTAAAATATGAAATACTTAAAAACTTTTGAAAATTATAATGAAAATCAACCAATTAGTAAAAAAATATTAGCTCTACTAGATGATTCATTTGATACAGGTTGGTATGGTTCTAATATGGAACTTCATTGATAGAATTGGAATACATGATTATGATACTATACAAGAAGTTATAAATAAATGGTTAAATAATATCCTAAAAGATAAAAAATATGTTTGCTATAAAAGTAAAAATAAGGCTACCTTTACCGGTAAATTATAAAAAAAGCCACTCAATTTGAGTGGCTTTTTAATTTTAATAAAAACTATATCTATCTTCTTCCTTAACACAATAAATAGATACCGGTGATAATCTGATATCACCATCCGTATTATCAATTATAAATCGCATTGTACCATCTATAACATCATTATTACTGATCTTAACTGTTACATTGTTAAGCTCCTTTAAAACAGAATAAGCATTTGCCTCTTCTACCTCATCCACAGTGATGAAATGATCTTTACCAGTGATTTTACCCATTGTTCCAGCCTCAAAATATGCCTTCTCAATAATCTGTTTTAGAGCATCCCCATTTGAAAACTCTACCTTTACTTCATGTTTTACCATCTTATTTATTTTTTAAGTTAAAAATTAATTGTGATATACTATATTTATTGAAATTATATCCGCATCATTAAATGGATATAGCTCCTTGAAAATTTCAAAACTCTCCATTTCCTTATAACTAATATCCTTGTTGTTTATTTTATATATAATTGGTTTTAAAAAGTTTATTTTTACATTACTAACTTCTATTTTATTCTCACCATTATTATCCTCTATAATTAAAAACTTTCGCATATAAATATTATTTTTTATTTATATATATTACTTTTCTTTTTTCCGCAAAAATAAAAAATATTTTTAAAATATACAAACTATATATTTATTTTTTAATATATAAGTTATACCGGAGGACGTAAGTCCCATCTTTAGGACCGGTTTTAGTTATTGCTAAAAGAAAACACCGAATTCGCTACTCGGTGTTTTCACCTTTAGTAAACTTTAATATTTTATACTATATAATAAAATAAAAAAGAATAATGCAAAATAAACCTAAAATTTGGAAAATGATGTTAATATCTTGGCTATTTGTTTATCCAGTTATCAATATAATGTTTGCCTTAGTATTTCCACTTATTAAAGATTTTCCCCAATTAGTTAAAACTTTAATATTTACAGTTATATTAGTCCCTCTTATGGGTATAGTAATTCCTAAACTACATAAAAGATTCTGGAATTGGATTACTAAATAAAAAAAAAGACACTCAATTGAGTGTCTTTTTTTTTATAAATAGGTAAAAAAAACTACTTCTTAACAAGAATGAAGAAACTTGATGTGCTTTGGCCTTTTATCTCATCCTCTACTTCCTTAACTTCCTCTTTTCCTTGTGAAACCAAATCAGTAGCATTTATCTTCACGCCACCTGGAAGTGAAAAATCATACCTTCCAACCATATTTCCTAAAGCTATTTTAGCTTGTCCTGCCACATACTTAAAGAAAAGATCATCATTGAATAAATTCTCTTGTGGGATATTAGCATAAGCTTCCATTATAACATCATATGGTACAGCTGTAAGTATATTTAATCTATGATTTAAATAATTGAAATGGTGTTTAAGGGTATATTTATTTAATTGGTTCATCATATCTGACATATTATCTAGTAGTGTTTTATAAACCCCTAACTCACCAATCGTAGAAACATAGCTTGATAAATAAGGTTGATTTGTGACACCTAAATTAACAGAAAGGTTAGGTGTATTTATTCCTAATTGGAATAATGATACACTTCTAAGCTCATATAAATAAGTAACTGCTTGTATTTCACAAGGTACTTCTACATAGTTATATTTAGTATATTCTTCTGAATGGAATGCTTCTTTTCTTATAAGAAAATACATTTTTTGAACTGCATATTGATAATTTCTATAAAACCAAGGAAGAGCTCTTTTTTCAATTATTTGTCTAATTTGTGCATCAGGTAATGTTTTAGGTAAAGCACAGGCAATGGTTAATTCAGTTTGAATACTATCAACCATTTCTTCTATTGTTAGACCACCTTGATAAGGAATATAATCACTCATAAAAATTATTTATTTTTTAGTATATATTAAAAACAAATAGTATAATATTCTATATAATATAGGATGAGAGAATTAATAACAGAGATGGCAAACAGAAATATAGGTAGTCTGTGTTTATTTTTAAAAAATCCTAAAAACATAAGTTATTTAGATTATATCAATAATAATATACCAGATGGATTATCTGAACGTAGTTTATCAGAGAGAATTTATTATTTTGTAAATAATGAACCTGAAATATTATTATGTGTTTGTGGTAAACATCTCTCTTTTATAGGATTTAAAAATGGTTATAGAGTTACTTGTGGTGATAAGGCTTGTTTTGTGATGAAGCGAAAAGAAACTTGTATAGAAAAATATGGAGTGGATAATCCAAAAAAGAATAAAGAAGTTATAGAGAAAACAAAAGAGAATATACTTAAAAAATGGGGTGGTGTTCACTATATGTCAAATAGTGAAGTTCAGAAAAAAATTAAAGAAACAATGATTAAAAATTATGGCGTTGAGTATCCTAATTTATCAAAAGAAATATTAGCTAAAAGTAAATCTACTTGGGATTCTAATCCTAATAAATCAGAAATAATCAAAAAAAGAGCAGAAAAGATTAAGAATAAATCAGAAGAAGAAAAAAAGAAAATTGATTTAAAAAAGAAAGAAACTATAACTAATAACTGGGGAAGTGTTGATAATTTTTATAAACATGTAGGTGAAAAAGTTAAAGAAAGATCTATAGAAAACTATGGTGTTGAGCATCATTTATCACATCCTAGTATTATAGAAAAGAGGGTTAATAAATACAGAGATAATATAACAAATAAAATAAAGTCAAAATTACCAAGTAATATAATTTATATTGATAGAGAACTTAATAAAACAGGTGGTGATAATATAATAAAGTTAAAATGTTTGGTTTGTGATAATATATTTGATATAAATAGACAATATTTAGTAAATAGACAGAAAATAGATACTGATATTTGCTTAATATGTAATCCAAGATTAGCTGGTACATCTAGAATGGAACAGGATTTGTTAATTTTTATAAGTGAAAACTATAGTGGTGAGATAATAACATCTAATAAAAGTATATTAGGTGGTAGGGAGATTGATATTTATTTACCTGAATTAAATATTGCATTTGAGTTTAATGGTTTATATTGGCATTCTGAGTTGTATAAAGATAATGATTACCATTTCAATAAGACAAATGATTGTTTAGAAAGAGGTATTCAATTGATTCATATTTGGGAGGATGATTGGGTTTGTAAAACAGATATAGTTAAATCTATCATTTTAAATAAGCTTGGTAATTCAAAAAGAATATGGGCTAGACAATGTATAATAAAAGAAGTTAATAATTCTGATGTTAAGCAATTTTTGCTTGATAACCATATACAGGGTTTTGTTGGATCCAAGATAAAATTAGGTTTGTATTTTAAGGATGAATTAGTTAGTTTAATGACATTTGGATCATTACGTAAGTCATTGGGTCAGAAGACTGAAGATAATGTCTATGAGTTATTAAGATTTTGTAATAAAATTGGGTTTAGTATTGTTGGTGGTGCTTCTAAATTATTTAATTATTTCATAAAAAATAATGATGTATCTAGGGTTATATCATATTCTGATAATTCTAGGGGTGTTGGTAATTTATATAAACAATTAGGATTTGATTTTATCCAAGAAACGATACCTAACTATTATTATGTAATTAATGAGGTTAGATACCATCGTTTTAATTATAGGAAGGATAAATTAGTTAAAGAGGGTTTTGATAAAAATAAAACTGAGGTGGAGATAATGATAGATAGGGGTTTTTATAGAATTTTTGATTGTGGATCAAAAAAATGGGAATATAAATTTGGTAATTAAAAAATAAATAGTATATTTGTAATATAATCTTAAAACAAAATAAAATGACAACAAAAGACTTAAAAAGTAAATCAATTAAAGAACAGGTAGAATTCGTAGTTGATAAATTAGGAAATGGTAATTTATTTGATAAAGAGCGAACTATTGATGTTCTTAGAGAACCGGAATTTGAGCATATAGTAAAATTAGCTAAGGCAATTAATCTTGCTTTTCCGAAAACATCTGATAGTGATTTGGTTGATAAGGTTTTAATTGAATTATGTAAAAGTGATAAAATTAAATTGGTTATTAAAAACTCGGATGGTAAAAAAGTAATCAAAGTTAAAGAGATTATTGCAGATCATGAGGATATAATGGTTATTCGTAAATAATAAAAAAAGCCACTCAATTAGAGTGGCTTTTTTCTTTTTAATTAAATAAAAAACCTTAATTAAAAAAAAATGAACATTATATAATTTTTTTTATTATATTTGATAAAACAAACAAAAATAAAGTTATGAAAGGTAAAGTTAATTTAGGAAAATTTTCAAAGGAGGAAAATTTAAAAGTTTTTAAAAAAGCTTCAAGAGAACTAGAATTGGAAAATTCTACTGGATGGACTAGTAAGCATAAAGTGCATAAATCAATGAAGGATTTCAATAGAAAGCCAAAGCATCGTAATTTAGCATTTGAATATTAGAAAAAAGCCACTCAAATTGAGTGGCTTTTTTTATGCTTGGAAGTTTTTAGAATCTTTTAACTTTTCTAAGATAAATTTCTCATCTAATTCTATATTTTTAGGAATTTTAATAGATATTTTAATATAAAGATCTCCCATACCATGGTTTATATCTGGTATTCCTTTTCCTGGTATTTTAACATTTGAACCATGTTCAGTACCTGGTTGAATATTCACAGACATTTCACCATGAGGTGTATATACTTTAATATTTGCGCCACATATTGCATCTATAACGGATATAGTTTTATTAACAATTATATTATTTACATCTCTTTTATATGAAAAATCTTGAGCTTCTTCAACAACAATATATAAATCACCTGGAATACCATCTCTAATATCATTACCAAAACCATCCATTTTCAACTGCATTCCTGTTGAAACACCAGCTGGTATTGTTACATCAACAACTTCATCCTTTATTTGTGTTCCTTGGCCATGACAAGTACCACATTTATTTTTAATTTCTTTACCAGTACCACTACATACATTACAAGTTGTTTGATTTCTAATTTGACCAAATTGTGTATTTTGCACAACTACTCTTTGACCGGTTCCATTACAAGTAGAACAATTATGTATATCAGTACCACCTTTACCACTACAAGGATCACATTTAACGTGTCTTTTATATTTAAGTTTCTTTGTAGTTCCTTTTAATATATCATCAATGTTAAGAACAACTTTCATTCTTAAATCAGAACCTTTTGAAGTTCTTTGTTGTCTACCGAAAGGATTTCCACCAAATATATCACCAAAGTTTTGGAATATATCGTCCATAGAGAAACCGTGACCCCCAAAAGGATTTCCACCTCCACCATAAGGGTTTCCGCCTGTTCCGAAACGATCATAATGAGCCTTTTTATTTGGATCTGATAATGTTTCATAAGCAGATGCGATTTCTTTAAACTTTTCCTCTGCATCCGGACTTTTATTAATATCTGGATGATATTTTTTACTTAACTTACGATAAGCACTCTTAAGTTGATCTTCTGTTGCATTTCTATCAACACCTAAAATGTTATATAAATCACTCATTTTATTTATTTTATTTTTTTAATAATTTCATCTATACTTTCATAATTAGATATTTTTTCAGAAATTGTTTTAAACAAATTTGAAATTTTATCAAAATTTATATCATTTACATCAATATTTGATTTATATTGAGTATTAATATTCATAATAATCATTTTAATATATTTATCATTTATTTCATATTCCTTCCAATTAGAATAGGAAAGGCAATATGGTTCTAAGAATAAAAAATTATAATATTCTTCCTTAGTAAACTTTTTATTTCTTGGTTTTATTGTAATATCACTTATTTTATCAAAATAAGATGTTATTTCACTTTTCCAATGTTTAATATTTAAATCATCATCTAAATACATAACTTTAATAATATGTTTTATAATAGTTCCAGATAAAGATCTAATCTTATCACTAGCTTCTTTTCTATAGTAGGCCATTTCCATAAATGGTTGGTAAATTAACCACTCACTAAATTTATCTATTAATCTCATCTTATTTATTTTTTATCTATTTTAAAACCAATATTCACTTTCATAAGTCATTGGTATATATTCTCTGTATAGAGTTCTTTCTATCAAAAGTTTTCCATTTTAATTCACCGTTATATTTAGACATCATATCCGCTAATGCTTCTTCCGCAGAATCACCCTTTTTTCTCCAAAACAGCCACCATTTTTTCTTAGATGGTTTAAGATTTCCAACCGGAATAATATAAGTTTTACTCATCATCTTTAAATAAATTATTTAATATTATTTCTCTTCTTATACAATTAGCACTATCAACAAAATATATATCAGTATATTTATTATACTGAATAAAAAAATCTGGACCTTCATAGTGTTTATTATAATCTGTTCTTCTTTTAAAGTTCATAATTGGTAATTCATCAAATATCTTTTTAAACAAATCTTCTACATTACCATTAAGTGGATCAACCTCGTTTAATCTCTGACATAGGTAATCCATAGCTGGTTTAACATATGTTTCAACATTTTTTCTATATTTTGGGTTATCACGGATAACTGCAATTTCTAATTTCCATTCAATCATTTTTTCAATGTTTTATTAATTTTCAAATCTCTTATATCTGCTACTATATCTTCCCTATTTCTTGTTCTTTCAACTAAATGAGACACATAATTGTCTATTATCAACTCAAGTGTTTTACTTGTTCTATCCAAACTATTTAATGGATTTAATGATTTTTCCATTTTTGGAATTACGGCAATTAAATAATCAATAAATTCATCTATATCAAATAATAATTGAAAGTATTCCAATCTCTTATCTTTAAAAAGAGATGGGGGATTTATAAAAACCTCACCCCATATTCTTCTTACACAAGGAAGAATTAGATCAATAATTAGATCTTCATCTTCATACATAAATGTATTAAAATATTCATTATTAAATAATTCTATTTTATTATCAACAACATATATTATAATATTTCTAAATTCATTACCTAAACCTTGGCATATAGCATCCAGCATTAAATCTCTGAAAGTTTCATCAGTTTTCATGTCTAATACTGATTTGCTCATTATTTTCCTAAAATAATTTTTGGATATCTAAATGGTTTATCATTTAATGAATAACCTTTTGAAACAACGTCAATAATCTTATCTTCACCTATTTCCATAATGGAAATAACTTCATGTAAATCAGAATCATATGTATCAGTTTGAATTGGTTCAATTCCTTGTGTTTTTAAGAAAGTAGTTATCTTATTAGAAATAAGTTCAACACCTTCTCTTGCTGAATCATCTTTGATGTTTTTAAGAGCCAATTCAATATCATTATCCATATCCAAAATAGAAGTTATCATTGAAACCTTAGTATTATTTCTTAATTCATCCTTTTCTTTTATAACTCTTTTCTTATAATTTTCAAAATCAGCATATAATAACATGTATTTGTTATTTGCCTCTTTTAATTGTTCTTCTAATACTTTAATTTCTAAAGCCGGATTATCTTCCAATTTCATTTCTGTACTCTCATTATTGGTTAAATCTAAACCAATTTCATCTTTTTTTTCCTCTTCCATTTTATTAATAATTGAATTTTAATAATTTACGTATGTTATTTGATCCATAAAACTCATAAGTCACATTTTTATCTACGATCTTATGTATTTCTAATTTCTCCATTTCTTGTTTGAATGCATCTATATATTCAACTAAATCAGCTAATGATCTACCATAAGATGGTGTAGGTTCCCAATAATCTGGAAATTTATCTAAAAACTTATCAACAGCTAAATCAAATGCTTTTTTTCTAGCTAATAATGAATCTTGATGTTTCATAGACTTATTTGTTAAAAATTCAACAACATAATTATTGAATTTGTGAATTAAGTTATCAGTTTCAATTACTTTAAGTAAACCTATAACTAATGCATCCTTTTCCGAAATTTCCATTTCAGCATTCTCTTTTAATATTCTTTCAGCTTCTTTTTCAGAACCAAGTACGTAGTACACGTAATTGTCCCATAAGCATCTTTTTACAATTTCATCGGCACATATTTTAATATTCATATATAAAATCTATTTTTCTTTATTATACGAAAACAATTATATAAAGTTTAATATATGAAAATCAAAAAATTTCTTTATATTTGTTGAAAATAAAATTATGAAGAAAGTTGGATTTACTTGTTCTTGTTTTGATCTGTTTCATGCAGGTCATATTATGATGCTTAAAGAAGCAAAAACAAATTGTGATTATCTTATTGTAGGACTTCAAACAGATCCTACTATAGATAGACCTGAAAAGAATAAACCAATACAAAGTGTTGTGGAAAGATTTATTCAATTAGAATCATGTAAATATGTTGATGAAGTTGTTGTTTATGCAACTGAAAAAGACTTACTAGATATTTTATATACTTATCCTATTACTATACGAATAGTAGGTGAAGAATATAAGGATAAAGAATTTACAGGTAAAGATTTAGAACATATTGAAATATATTATAACAAAAGAAAACATTCTTTTTCAACTACTGAATTGAGAAAACGTGTTATTGATAGATATGAAAGTGAAAAATAATTTATAAATTTAAATATTTTTCCAAATTATTAACATCATAATCTAATACATCTATATTTAAATTATTTAATTTATTTGCAATATTAATTCCTAATTTTATAAATTCCTTTATATTTAAATTGATTTTTTCTATTTCATCTAATTGATCTTTGTAAAAATCTTCATTTTCTACAAACATCCATTTCTCATCAAAAAATAAAAAATTATCAATCATATTTATTTTTTTTATTTTTTCATTATTATTTATAAATTCTAATATCCTTTTCATATATAAATTATATATTATTTTTTTTTAACCAATTAAACCTTTCTTATTTACAATAGTCATACATATGTATTGGAATTCACCAGTACATTAAAAATAAATAAAAAATATGAAAAAAGTAATTTTTACAGTAGCATTAGTGATAGCTAGTTCTACTATGTTCGCACAAGATGTGAAAAGTGATAAAGCAACTGTTAAAACAGCTAGAGAAACAGTTAAAACTGATGCTCAGACTGTTAAAACTGATGCTCAAACAGTAAAAGCTGATGTAAAAGCGTTAAAAGATGCTAAAACAGCTGGTAATACAGATGCAGCTAAAGCAGCTGAAGAAAAACTAAAAGCAGATAAAACAACTTTGAATGCTGATAGAAAACAAAGAAATGAAGATAGAAAAACTCTTAATCAAGATAGAAGAGAACGTCATGAAGATCGTAAAGATCACCACCAAAAATAAAATAAAAAAGCCTCTTATTTAAAGAGGCTTTTTTATTTAAATTATTTTTAATATATTTGTATAATAATTTAAAATTAGAAACTATGATTAAGATTCATAATAAGGAAACTATTCATTTATTAAGTGATACATTAAAAGATATGCTTTGTAGACAGTATAATTGGATTCAAATGACTATTGATAAAGATAACTACACACACGTTAAATCTTTTACGGAAGATGCTGTATATATTTGTTGTTCTCAAATAGAAATAATGGGTAGATGTTCTTCTAAATATGCAAAGACATTTATCACTAATTTAGATTTGATTAAAGATTTAGTAGATAATCAACCAACGTATGAAATTGAAAAAACTTATGGTACTATGATTGGGGATACTTTGGTTACTGATACATGTATAGAAATTCTTAAAACTTATGATGTTAATAGGTTAAGAGATAGACAAAGTGGGTTTAAGTATGAGAGAAATTTTATTTCTGATAAATGTAAAATAATTTAAAACATTATTATGATGAAAGGTCCTATGACATTGAAACATCGTAAGAATATCGTAGGAGAAGCAAAACAAATAATAAAAAAGAAGTAAAAGATTAAGAAACTTTTTTATCAGGTCAAAAAGAAGTTATTCTTGATGAATATATTGATAAAATTTGTACTGAAAAAGGATGGTCATTACCACACTTCTATTTTGAAGATGGGAAAATTTTAGAAAAAATATTAAATGTATAAATATAACTTATTATCATATGAAGAAGCAGTAGCTCTAACTCAGCTACCTGATTCACCATTTATTGAAGCTAAAAAAATAATTGATAACTATAATATTAGTATGTTCAATTATCGTTTAGCCCAATATAGCGATTTTATAGCTGATGGTTTTGATAATAGAGAGATGAGAGGTCTTACTTTCATATTTAATGAAGATGGTTCCTTATTCAAAAGATATATCCTTTTAGAAAAATTTTTCAATCTAAATCAAGTACCAGGATCACAATATTCCGATGTCAAATATTTGGCAGTGAAATATATTAATAACAAAGAAGATGGATCAATTTCATCATTTGTTAAATTACCTAATGGTAAAATTCTAGGTAAATCTAAAATGTCTTTTGAATCAGACCAAGCAATTGGTATGAATAGAATATACAATAAAAATAAAGATGTTAAATCATTTGTTGATTGGACTTTAGATAATGATATTATTGCTATTTTTGAATATGTATCACCTACTAATAAAATAGTCCTTAATTATACAAAAGAAGAATTAATACTTTTAAGGTTAAGAGATAATAAAACAGGTGAACATTTAGATATAAATGATTATTTAGATAAATTGGGTTCTGTAAAATATGCCATATTTGAAAATGATAAAACATTAGATGAGTTAATTGATCTAGCCAAAATAATTGAAAATAAAGAAGGTTGGATAGTTCAATTTGAAAATGATCATTTAATTAAAATAAAAACACAATGGTATATAGATTTGCACGGTCTTCTAACAAATGATCTATATCGTGAACATATACTTATTTCTTATATCCTAGATGATAAAATTGACGATATAATTGGTCAAATACCAGAAGATGATTTTGATAACCACCAACGTATTGAAAAAATCATAACTGTTATTAAACATGCTATATCTGATAAAATAAACGATATCTTAAAATCATATGAACTATATAAAGCTGAAGATGATGGTAGTGATATATCTATCGTAAATAAACGATATGGTCTTAAATATCATAAAAAAGAACCAAATTTTAGTCATGTGATGAATATAGTAAAAGGTAAAGATGTTTACGACCTAGCAGTTGAATGGGTTAGAGAAAAAACTAAAAGATTACTTACAGCTAGAGACTTTTTAAATCAAAGAGATTCTTCTATATTCTTTAAAGAAGATATTGAAGAATAATTTTTTAATATATACAATATGAAAATTAAAAAATTTAGCGATTTTAAAAAAAGAAAACCTACTAAAATTAAAAAGATAGAAGATTTTACTTATAATTTTATCCCTACTACAAATCCAATAAGCCCAGCACCAGTTCCAAATATTGCTATAAAAACCACTACGGTTTAGGCTTTCTATTTCTTCTTCTTTTATTAGGAGATGAATTATTTGTAGTAGTATTTGAATTACTTTGACTTAAATCAACATTAATTGATGGTGAAGATCCACCCGAACCAGATCCACCTGAACTAGATCCACCACTTGCTATATTATTTAAACTTGTTATTTTTTCCCACGTTGTTAAACCTAATAAACATAATAAAGCACTGAAATCAATTAACAATACCTGTGGTAGTAAATCAAAATGATTATTATTAAAACAAGACTTTAACCACTTGTAATGTGCATAAACTATTAACATAGTTACCACAAAAGCAGTTACCTTTCTAGCACTAAATCCCTTACCATGAGTTTTAAATGTCTCAAATATGTTATAAAATAATACCTTAATATAATTAATCATAATGTATATATTAAATAAAAAAATAAACTATTTAATTTTAGACTTCAACCTATATAATGTTCTTTCCGATATACCAAGTAATTGTGATATTTCTTTATTTTTAATACCTTTATTGATTAGTGATAATAAGTATTTATTTTTTTCATATTCTAATGTTGAACTTTTATTATTTATTAAATAAACATTTTTATTTGACTTACCACCACTAATGTTAGTTAACTTATCTAACCTAGTTATAATTATGTTTTCTAAAGTATATGCTTCAATTCTAGTTAGACCATTCTTAATTATTCTAATTATAGGTTCTTTACCATTATCAATTATTTCATTTATTAAATTAATTTTATTTGAATTTGAATCATTTTTATTCGGTTTTAAATGTGAAAACATTCTATTATTTTTACCCATTCCTATATAAAATGGTTCATAGTCAAAATTAAATATCTCACCAGAAATATCTAATATTATATCATTAGATAATTTTTTAAATGGATTCATATAAACATATACATAATGATTAAATGATATTTCATCCGTGTCAGGCTCCGTGTCAGGCTCCGTGTCAGGCTCTGTGTCAGGTTTCATAGTACTATAAATAGTATTTTCATAGTACATATCTAATCTTATTGGTACTTTCTCATCATTAATATCTACTATATTTATATTTAGATATTCCATTAAACATTCTTCTATAAACTCTGTCATTGTTATGTTTTCTAAATTATTACTCTCATATTCTATTTTTTTTAAATAAACAGATTTTAATAATTGTCTAGATAATTTTAATTCAATCATAAACTTTTCATTATATTTTCATATATATATTAAATAAATGGTGTCACATATCAATTTTTGGCACACTTATTGAAATGTAATAAACAAATAAAAAAAAATAAAATAATAAATTATGAGTGAAAAAATAGTTGGAATGGACATTGGTACTGGTAATAGTTGTGTGTCTATTTATGATGGGAATGAAGTAGTAATTATTCCAAATTCAGAAGGTAAAAGAACTACACCTTCAGTAGTATCCATTAAAAATGGTGAAATAAAAGTTGGTGATCCAGCAAAAAGATCAGCTGTTACTTTACCAGAGAATACAATTTATTCCATTAAACGATTGATGGGTAAAAAATATGAGGATGTTAAGAATTTATCTTTGCCTTATAAAGTAGTTAATTCTAATGGTAGAGCAGCAGTTGATGTTGATGGTAAAGTTTACTCACCAGAAGAAATTACCGCAATGGTTATCCAAAAAATGAAAAAAACAGCAGAGGATTATGTTGGTCACGAAATTAAAAGAGCTGTTATAACAGTTCCTGCTTATTGGGGTAATTCTGAAAAAGAAGCTACTAAAATTGCAGGTGAGATTGCTGGATTAACAGTAGAAAGAATAATAAATGAACCAACTGCAGCTGCTTTGGCATATGGTGTTGATAAATTAAACAAATCTCAAAAAATTTTAGTATTTGATGAAGGATCTGGTACACATGATATTTCAATCATTGAATTTAGTGATGGTGTTTTTGAAGTTTTAGCAACTGATGGTGACTCTGACTTAGGTGGTGATGTTATTGATGAAATTCTTATGGATTGGTTAGCTGATGATTTTAAATATACAAATGGTATTGATTTGAAAAAAGATCCGATGGCATTACAAAGATTGAAAGAAGCAGCAGAGAAAGCGAAAATTGAACTTTCATCTACAAATTCCACAGATATCAATTTACCTTATATCACAGTTTCTGATAATGTACCATTACATTTGGTTAAAACTTTGGCTAAATCAGAATTTGAAAAATTAATTGATGGTTTTATAAAAAGATCAATTGCACCTTTACAGAGATGTATTGAAAAATCTAAATTATCAATTAATGATATTGATGAAGTTATATTGATGGGAGGTACTACTAGAATTCCAATCATTCAAGATGAAGTATCTAAATTTTTTAATGGTAAAAAATTAAACAAATCAATTAACCCAGATGAAGGAGTTAGTATTGGTGCAACTATTCAAGGCGGTGTTTTATCTGGACATGTTTCTGATGTATTACTATTAGATATTTTGAATATTTCTGTAGGAATTGAAACCATGGGTGGTATATTCACAAAATTAATTGAAGGTGGAACTACTATTCCAACTAAAAAAAGCCAGGTATTCTCAACGAGTTCAGATAATCAGACATCAGTAGAACTTCATGTTTTACAAGGTGAAAGAGCGATGGTAAAGGATAATAAATCTTTGGGTAAATTTAATTTAGATGGCATTTTAAGTGCTCCACGTGGTGTTCCTAAAATAAACGTTTCCATAGATATTGATGCTAATGGTATTCTCTCTGTTTCAGCTAAAGATGAAGTAACTGGTAAAGAAAACACAATCAGAATTGAAGGTGGTACATCTCTAAGTAAAGAGGAAATTGAGAAAATGAAGTCTGATGCAGAGGCAAATGCAGAGGCAGATAATCTTGAAAGAGAGAAAGTTGAGAAGTTAAATAAAGCAGATTCATTGATTTTCAATACTGAAAAACAGATTAAGGAATTTGATGAGAAATTAACAGAAGATGATAAAGAATCTTTGAAAACTGATTTAGAATCTTTGAAAACTGCATTTTCAGAAAAAGATATCAATAAAATTGACGAAGCTACTGAAAAATTAAATACAACTTGGAATACAATTTCAACAAAATTATATGAGCAAAGTCAAAATGAAACAAATCAAGCTGAAAATACCGAGACTAGTGGTAATGCCGAAGTAGAAGATGCTGATTTTGAAGAAGTTTCTGATAAATAAAAAAACTCTTAAAAAAATAAAACCTCACTTTATAGTGGGGTTTTATTTTTATTATTATATTTGTGATAAAATATTTATGTGATAAATTAATATATAATATATGGATAAAAAAATTAAAGGGATAAATGAATTCCAAGACGATGAAAGATTTAATTTTGATTTAGATGAACGAATAATAACTGAAGAGGAAAATAAAGAAATTTGTGATTATGTCAACAGAATGACTGAGGAGAATATTAAAAATTTCCCAGATAGAACAACTCCAAATTTCACAATTGAAGAATACCGTGAAATTATGTTAGATCTACAAATAACTGATAATTTTGAATATACACAGGAAGAAAAGGATGAATTAGATAAAGATTGTATGGAGATGTATGGTGAACCTTTTTTTAAAAAAGAAGATAATAATTAATGAATAAAGTAACCATAGAAGAGGAATTAAATAATAAGGATCAACAATTCTTTATCAAATCTTTTACTAAGAATAAAAGTAAATTTAATTTATCAAAAGATTTATTAAAATTTGTTAATAATATACAAAATAGAGGTGATAGACAAATTATATATTACGTTATTTATAAAATTATCACAGAGAATAAATTAACACCTTCAATAACACCAATACCAAATAGAGGTTTATCATTTAATGATAATAGTACTGGATTGTTAGCAATCTATCATTGTCATTTGTATGGTGATATGGTTTTAATATGGTATGTAACAAAGGATGTAAATGATAATTTACATTTAGAAATTGAATATACCAAACATCCTGTTAAATATGATAATATATTAAAAAATATTTATAAAAATACGGATGGTTGGAATACAATTACTAATCAATATTTTAAAGATTATAGATATAATACATATTTGAAAGATCATTTTATCCAAAGATGGTTTAAATTTATTAAAAGTTTATGAAGAATTTTCTCAAAATATAAGTAAATTAATATATAATATATGGATAAAAAAATTAAACCAATAAATGAATTCCAAGACGATGTTAGATTTAATTTTAATTTAGACGAAAGAATAATAACTGAAGAGGAAAATAAAGAAATTTGTGATTATGTTAACAAAATGACTGAGGAGAATTTAAAGAATCATCCAAAAAGAGCTGCCATAGAATTTATGACAATAGAAGAATTTAGAAAAACTATGAATGATGCAGTTGTAATGGATGGTGAAGATTTCACAGAGGAAGATATAAATGAACTCAATGAGGAATGTATGAAATACTTTGGTGAACAGTTTATAAAAAAAAATGATGAATAAAATAATTATTCAAATTAATTTGTTTATATTTGTATTCTAAAAAATAAAAAAATGGAAATAAAGGATTTACTTAATAATGTTTATTACGGTACATTGAGACAAATTGCGGAGGATTTGGTCAAACAGATAGATGATCATGACAATTTTTATAAAAATAGAAAAAATGTACCAAAGGACGAAATAGTCCAACAAGATAAATTGAAAGACTTAGCTAAAGAAGTTATATCTGTTTATTGTGGTGAAGGTGGTATTCCTATTAATGATAGTGATTTTGAATATTTTGTAAAGAAAAATTACCCTGAATTATTCAATAAATTAAGACAATCATATGGAAGTTAAAACTAAACAATCTAAATTAGCTGCAACTGCACTAATATATCAACAACAAGAGGGTTCTAAAATAATGGATTCTAAATTACTAGGTGTTTCTAGAAAGGACAATCATGAGTTATTTGGATTACCTGGTGGAAAAGTTGATGAAGGTGAGACTTTATATGAGGCAATGGTAAGAGAAGTTAAAGAAGAAACCAATATTGATGTTCTATCTGCTATACCAATTTATTTTAGAGAGGATGGTGATTTTTTAGCAGTTGTTTTCCTTGTTACTAAATGGGAGGGTGAGGTTTCATCTGTTGAAGCTGGTAAAGTTGATTGGATAACTTTTGAAGAATTGAAACAAGGATCTTTTCCTGTATATAATACTAAGTTAGAAGAACAATTAAATTATTTAAGATGGAAATTATAGATAAAAAAAGAATTTTTGTTGATATGGATGACACCTTATGTCTTTTTGAAAAAGGTTTTAATAAAGAACGTGAATCAAATCCTGCTCAACCATTTCCACAATCACAATGGGGGTTCTTTCTTGGATTAGAATCAATGGAAGGAGCTATTGAAGGTTTCAGAAAATTAGAAGAGAAATATGATGTATGGATCTTAACAAGACCATCTACAAAAAACTTAAATTGTTATACTGAGAAAGCAAAATGGATTTTAGATCATTTAGGACAGGATATAGTTGATAAATTAATATTATGTCCTGATAAAGCTCTCTTGAAGGGTGATTATCTTATAGATGATAAAATATGGTCTGGTTTTGAAGGAGAACAAATTCACTTTGGTCAAGGTGAGTTTAAAAATTGGGATTTGGTTGTTGAATACTTAATGAACAAATAGTGGAAAGAATTAATAAATCTGAAATAGAAAAGAAATACATAGATGATATTTTAAAATTTTATATATATGAATTATATTTAATGGTAGTTAATCCTGCATTAAGTAGAGATACAATTAGAAGAGTTTTGGATGACCGTATAAAAAATGATTTAATGGGTAAATTTATCATTGATTATAAAATAAATGTTCATATATGTGACATAGAAACTAAACGAGATCAAAGAATATCTGTAATTTTAGAAGATAATATAGAAGATGAATATTTCATTGAAGTTTCTTATTTAACTACTGATAGAAATTTTAATTCTGTTAAAATAAATGAAAATCTATTAAAAAGTTATGTTTTTTAAATATTAATTTTTTTTTCTGTTTTTTATCATAATATATATGATATGAAAACGAAAGTAATTAATATGATTAAAATATTGGGTATAGGTTTAAATGAACTTATAATAGATATTACATTGAGTGAGGCAACTTTCAATTCAATTGAATGGTGTGAAGAAGATGATGTAATATGGCTTCATATTTTTAGAGATGATGATAATATCCAGATAAGTTTTGATTACGATGATTTACCTGAAGATGACCAATTTCATATTTTCATGCTTTTATCTTCAATACTTTATAATTGACGATTTCTTCTTTGCTCTTCCATATATGCTTTTAGATCTTCATATGAAACAGAACCTGGGTTGTTTAGTATTTTACTAGCATCACCTTTTGGTTTTTCTTCTAATTTTTTAAGTTCGTTATTTTTAACCATTTCTTCATATTTAGTTTCTACTTCTTTAAGTATATGCCCTAAATAGAAATCTATTCCCTTAGAATTAACCATTGGTATATCAAAATCAAAAATAAATTCTTCAAAGTTATCACCAAAATATACAGCTAATACCATATCCTTTATATAGTGATCTGTATAAAATCTAATATCACCTATATTACCTTGTCCGTATATTGTTGTTTTGTATTTAGTATTATAGAACCAAGAAAAGCGATCTTTATCATTATATGTTCTACTGCCATTTTTTTCTACAGTAGCTACTAGTCCTAGACTAAGTCTATAGTATTGAGATCTTTTCATCTCATTTATTATTTGAAAGTTAGTTACAATATTCATTCCCATAACCTATATATAAGAATATATTGCTTTCATTTTAAAATAAATCGTATTTTTCTATTTTATCTTTTGGTGAAATTATCTTTACATCTTTTATTTTTTTCATATTGTAAAGAACCATCATTTTTTCACCCCAACCAAAAGGACTATCTACTATTTCATAATCAATACCATTATCAATTAAGAATTGTCTTAGATTAGAAGTATTTTTTGGACTTAAAGCTTTTTCATTTAGAAGGATATTATTGAAAATATATCCTCTAATTGTATTATCAATATTATATTTTTCTATTCTTTGTAGAATTTCTTTTTGTTTGTTTTTTATAACATATTTAAGAATAAAATCTTTAACTAGATCTAAATTAAGTATTGATTTATTTATATCATTTCCTTTTTCAACTGAAATTAAATAAAATTTTCTACTTCCTTTTGCATATTTTTTAGCAGTATCATAGTGTGTTGTTAAATAAAGTCCTGGACCATATTCATAACGACCATTTTTTTGTGCAATTATATCATTATAATCATCTAAATTACCACCATGCCAAAATTGCATATTGTTTTCAAAATCAGTGCTTTCATTAAATGTTTTTAAATACTTCATTATTCAGTTTCTATTTCTAATTTCTCTGAATCATCATCAAATTTATCATCTAATTCAATTTTTAAATCCACTAAAAATTCATCATCAATATCAGCAATATCAACATTTTTTGATATTTGCCCAATTACGTCAAAAGAATCAATATTATATTTTTTAAACTTAACAAAACATTGTTTAATATCCTCAAAAGAGAAATTACCTTCTTTATCTGTTGGAATACCATCTTTTAAATCAATTGTTATGTATAAATTATACATAGAAGTATCATCAGAAAATTTAAAAGTAACTGAATCATACATTTGTGAATATTTAGATAATTCAGAACTTTCTAAATTTAAACCAAGATCTTTAAAAGACATTTTATTTTTATCTTTTTTCTTATGGTTTATCTTTGCACTAGCCAAACTTATTGTTTCATTATCTTCAGTATCAACTTCATCAACTTCAAACATTTTCTCAATTTTTCTTTTAATTTGATTTAAAGCAGTCTCAATGTAAGATTCTGGTGTGTCTATAAATTCTTCGTTTATTTTAACGAATTCTTTATACATTAATATTTTATTATTTTCCATACATTATATATTAAAAATATTATTCCATTTTCCATAAAAATTATATAATATATATCATATGAAAACATTTAGTAATTTAATTTTTGAAATAAGGCCTATTGATATTAACGATTATGCTAATCTAATAAAATCATATCCTATTCCATGGAAAACTGATTATGGTATTTGGTCAAATATTATGTTTGATAATGGATATGGTGCACGTGTAGCAAAAGGCCCACAAACAATAGGTGGTCCAAATCTTTATGAAATTTCAGTTTTAGATAGCTCTGGTTTAGTTATAGCAACTAGTTCAGTAATGACTGGAACTATAGGCAATTTAGATGAAGCTGGTGTGACTGATTATATGCAAAGAATACAATCTATTCAATAGGTAGTGGTAGTTCAAATGTAGTAGATTTTAAATTAAGATTATCAATATGATTCAATTTAAAAGTATCTTTTAGCCACTTTCTAACTACTGCAACTAATTCATTTCTTTCTATATCAAATATATACATCAAAAAATTCCAAATATCTCTATTGATAAAAATCACATCATCATAGTCTTTCATAATTGGACATGAAACCTGGATAATTCTATTATCATCTATATAACGCACTCGTTCTCTTCTTTCAATTGGATTTTTATCATTTGTTGGTGTTAAATTATTGTATTTATCAGTCAACCATTTTAAAGCAACTTTTAATACTGGTTCATTATCACCTGATATTATGTCATCCATTTCAAATGTTTCTTCAAAATAATCAGAATTTATTATAACTAAAATCACGTAATTTAAATTTTCAACAAAAGTAAATAATTCATA